>WNGD01000494.1_pt1 | contig 41814 bp, 42 predicted proteins | sample 5400671 | NCBI WGS metagenome assembly WNGD01 (sample SAMN13153369, study PRJNA577476) | soil metagenome | isolation source: 40 cm soil or saprolite under grassland replicate 2 | place: USA:California | collected 2016-06-15 | reverse complement strand
TCGACGGAAGGGTTTGGCACCTCGATGTCGGCTCGTCGCATCCTGGGGCTGAAGCAGGTCCCAAGGGTTGGGCTGTTCGCCCATTAAAGCGGTACGCGAGCTGGGTTCAGAACGTCGTGAGACAGTTCGGTCCCTATCCGCCATGGGCGCTGGAGGATTGAGAGGAGTCGTCTCTAGTACGAGAGGACCGAGACGAACAGACCTCTGGTGTATCAGTCGTCGTGCCAACGGCGCTGCTGATTAGCCACGTCTGGATGGGATAACCGCTGAAAGCATCTAAGCGGGAAGCCCACCTCAAGATGAGTCCTCCCATCTCCTAGAGAGAGTAAGGGCCGTGGGAGACCACCACGTTGATAGGCGGGACGTGTAAGCACAGCAATGTGTTCAGCGGACCCGTACTAATTGCCCGAGGTCTTGATTTTGAACTCGTGTGCGCTGCTATGGAGTTTTGAGGGTGCGCAAATCGCCGCGCGCCTTTGACAGTTTCGGCGGTCATACCGGCAGGGGCACACCTCTTCCCATTCCGAACAGAGAAGTTAAGCCTGCCAGGGCCGATGGTACTCGGGGAGCAATCCCCCGGGAGAGTAGGTCGCCGCCGAATTAGTTTCCGGAAAGGGGCCGTGCGAGCGGCCCCTTTCCACGGTCCGGGCCGGTCACGCCTCGAGCGTGAGGCTCTCCAGATCCGCCGGGTAGAAGGTCAGGAAATCGAGTCCGTCCTCGGTCACCGCGACCGTGTCGGAGTGGCGGAAGCCCCCAACCCCTTCCGCGTAGAGGCCCGGCTCGACCGTGAAGACCATTCCCGGGACGATCTCGGTGTCGTCGCCGACGTCGAGGAACGGCCCCTCGTGGTAGCGCAGCCCGATCGCGTGGCCGACGTGGTGCTTCCAGTAGGGCCAGAGCTCGTGCTCGTCGTAGTAGGCGCGCACCGCACGGTCGACGTCGGAGCAGCGCGCGCCCGGCCGAATCGCGTCGAAGGCGACGCGCTGGAGCGCGGCCATGTGCTCGAACAGCCTCCGCTGCTCGTCGGTCGGCGGGCCGATCACCATCGTGCGCTCGAGCTCGGAGTGGTAGCCCCAGACCGGCGCCGTCGCGCCGCTGACGAGCACGTCGCCGATGCGGAAGACGATGTTGCTCGCGAGCGAGTGCGGGATCGCCGCGTTGCGGCCGATCTGCCCGCGGTAACCGGCCTCGGCGCCGCTCGAGAACGCGCTCTGCGCGCGGTAGACGGGCCCGATCGCGTCGAGCATCGCGAGCGTCGCCTCGGTGGACGCGCGGCGCTCGACCTCTGTCTCGGTCAGGCCCGGCCGCGTGTACCGCTGGAGCAGGGAGTGGGCGAGGTTCGCCCACTTCGAGCTCTCGCGCAGCAGCTCGATCTCCGCCGGGCTCTTGACCGCGAGCTGATCCTCGACGAGCGCGGCGACCGGCTCGGGCTTCGTGCCGGCCAGCTCACCGAGCGACGGGCCGCGATAGCCGAAGATCCACGGGTAGCCGTCGGTGTCCGCGCCGAAGCGGTCGCGCACCCCGAGCCGTCCGAGCAGGCGCGCCAGCGCTGCCGTCGGATGCTCCTCCGCCGGGTACTCCGGGTAGTGATCCACGTCCTGGACGACGGCGTTCGCGGCGGCGTGCTCGAGCTCGAGCCGCGGGACGAGGAGCCTACGGGAGCCGTCCGCCGCGACGACCAGGGCGATCGGCCGCTCGGTGGGGATGAACGCGAAGCCCGTGTAGTAGAGGACGTAGGCCGCGTCGAAGAGGACGGCGCCCGTGAGCTCGCGCTCGCGCAGCCGCTCCACGAGCACGGCGGATCGCTTCTCGAACTCGGCGCGCTGGATCGCGAGCATCAAGCGGCGCGAAGCCGCTCTCGCCAGCCCGGATCGAGCTCCCGCAGCCGGCGTACGCGCTCTCCGACAGGCGGATGCGTGACGAAGAGCGCCGCGAGTCCTTCTTCCATGAACGGATTGAACGTGTACAGCGGCTCGGTCGCCGGGCTGCCCTGGAACTCGACGAGCTCGCTGGCCTGCTCCAGCCGGACGAGCGCATCGGCGAGCCCGTGCGGCGACCCGCAGAGGATGGCCGCGGCGCGGTCGGCCGCGAACTCCCGCTGCGGCGAGAGGAGCAGGTGGACGAAGGCCGCCGCGACCGGGCCGAGGACGACGAGCAATGCGCGCTCGAGCCAGCCGCCGATGCGGCTCAGCTCGACGAGCCACGCCGCGAGTACGACCACTGCCGTCTGGACGACGACGTCGCGATGCCTCACGTGCGCGAGCTCGTGCGCGAGCACAGCCTCGAGCTCCGCCGGCGGACAGGCGGCGACGAGGCCGGCGCTGACCGCCAGCGTCGAGGCGCGCGGACCGCGGCCGACGGCGAGCGCTCGGGGCAGTCCGTCGGGCATCAGGTAGAGCTTCGGCTTCGCGACCCCGGCGATCGCGGCGAGCCGCTCGACGGTCGAGTGCAGCGCGGGCGCCTCCCCGAACGGCAGCTCACGCGCTCCGACCATCGCGAGCGCGACGCGGTCGGAATACCAGTAGACCGCGCCGGCCAGCAGCAATGCGCAGAAGAGGAAGATCGAGAGCAGCCGGTAGCCGCCGAGCTCCCAGCCGAGCAGCGCGAATGCCCCGCAGACGACGACGAGCAGCAGCCACGCCTTGAGGACGTTCCGGACCGCAAGCAGCGTCGACGCCATTCGGGACGCTACCCCTCGTCGTCGCCGTGGTCGTCGTCGAGCAGGCCTCGTGGCGGCCAGTCGTCTCCCTGCGGCGCATCGCAGCGGCTCGAGCAGTGGAGCGACGCGATGTTCTGGAGCGGAACGAGGATGTGGCCGTTCAGCTCGATGTGCGCCACGTCCTCGACGTAGCAGTACGCCGTCAGCACGCCCTCGTGGTACTCGCCGCCGAAGAGCGCGACCTCGACCTGCTCTCCCTTGTACTTGGACGTGTAGTCCTCCAACTCGGGGTCAGTCTAACGGTCGGAAACCGCCGTCCTCACACGTGAGACGCGACACCGAGCAGTTCTCGACGACCGGGGTGCGCCGGCGGTACTCGGCGTAGTCGACGCCCGCTGCTGCGGCCCGGATCGCACGAATCGTGCCTCCGTGGCCGACGACGAGCACCCGGCCGGCCGGGTGCTCGGCCGCGATCCGCCGCACGGCGCCGAGCACGCGCTCGGCCAGCTGCGGCGGCGTCTCCCCGTCCCTCCAGCCGTAGCCGTGCTCCTTCATCCGCTCGAGCGCGCCGGGAAACCGCTCCCCGATCTCGGCGGTGGTGAGCCCCGACCAGTTGCCGACGTCGATCTCGCGCAGCTCGGGCAGCGAATGCACCTCGGCGCCGAGCCGCTCGGCGACGATCTCCGCAGTCTCGCGCGCGCGGCGGAGGTCGCTCGCGTACACCGCGTCCACCCGCTCGCCCGCGAGGCGATCGGCCAGCTCGCGGGCCTGGGTACGGCCCTGCTCGTTCAACGGCGGGTCGGCGTGCCCCTGCCAGCGCCGCTCGGCGTTCCAATCCGTCTCGCCGTGGCGTACAAGCAGGAGCTCGGTCACCGGGCTGGGTAGGGTAGCGGCCCGGTGGATCTCGGCCTGCAGGACAAGGTTTGCCTCGTCACCGGCTCGACCGCCGGGATCGGCCTCGAGACCGCGCGCGTCCTCGCCGCCGAGGGTGCCTCGGTCGCGATCGTCGGGCGCGACCACCACCGCCTCGCGCAGGCTCGCGAGGAGAGCGGCGCAGCCCGCGGCTACCGCGCCGACCTCGCGCTTCCGGGCGAGCCCGAGCGCGTCGTCCGCGAGGCGATCGAGGAGCTCGGCCGCATCGACTGCCTCGTCAACAACGTGGGTCTCGCCTACCAGACCGCGTTCGAGGAGCTCGAGGATCCACAGTGGGACGAGGTGTGGCAGCTGAACGTGATGAGCTACGTGCGCGCGATCCGCGCCGTCCTGCCGGCGATGCGCGAGCGCGGGGGCGGCGTGATCGTGAACGTCTCTTCGACGGCGGGGAAGCGGCCGTCGGCCTCGATGCCGAACTACTCGGTCACCAAGGCGGCTGTGCTCTCGCTCTCGCGGCTCGTCGCCGATGTCTACGCGAAGGACGGGATCCGCTGCAACGCGGTCGCGCCCGGGCCGACCGCGACCGAGGCGTGGCTCGGCGCGGGCGGGCTCGCCGAGCAGCAGGCGGCGCGGAGCGGGAGGAGCAAGGAGGAGGTGCTGCGGGCCGTCGGCGCCGGGCGGCCACTCGGTCGGCTCGCCGAGCCGGGGGAGATCGCCGCCGTCATCGCCTTCCTCTGCTCGGAGCGCGCGAGCTACGTGACCGGAGCCGCGTGGAGCGCGGACGGCGGCTCGGTGCCGATCATCATCTGAGGCGGCAACGACCGGCGCGGATTTTTCACGAAGTTGGCACAGAGACGCGCGTCCCGGCGGGGTATCGTCGACCGTGAGGGAGGCGGGTCTCAACCCCACCCTTGATTGGGTGGGGGTGCGGTGGGGCTCGCTCGTTAGGACAGGTGCTTTACGAAGACGACTCGGTCTTCGCCGGGGCCGTCCCAGGCGGCGCGGAGCTCGCTCTCGAAGCCCAGGCGTCTGTGGAAAGCGACCGAGCCCGTGTTCACCGGCGACGTGACGCAGCGGACGACCGTGCGGCCGGCGGCGCGTGCGGTCTCGAAGAAGCGCTCGTAGAGCTCGCGGCCGAGCCCGGCCCCGCGCAGGTCGGGCCGCACGCCGACGAAGTGGATGTAGGCCTCGTCCGGGAACGTCTGCGAGAGGAAGCCGCACAGGAATCCGGCGAGTCCGTGCTCGTCCTCAGCGGCGAACGTCGTCTGCCGGAAATGGACGAAGAAGAGCCGCGGCAGGCCGTGCGCCATCGGCCGGCCGCCCCACCAGTCGTCGACGACCGCGACGATCCGGGCGTGGTCATCCGGCTCCGCGTGACGAATGTGCGCCATTCCTCGCGCAGCATCGCTGACCCGCCGGGTCAGGGACTACGCTAGATCCCATGCCGGAAGTCGCCGGACGAGTCGCGGACGCCTTCGAGGCGGCCGCGCGGGAGCACGAGGAGCGCTGGCTCTCGCCGCTCGCAGTGCGCTCGTACGAGACGCGTGGGCGCGTCCACGACGAGGAGCCGTGCCGCCTGCGGACGCCCTTCCAGCGCGACCGCGACCGGATCGTCCACTCGAAGGCGTTCCGCCGGCTGCGTCACAAGACTCAGGTCTTCATCGATCCCGAAGGCGATCACTTCCGCACGCGTCTCACCCACACACTCGAGACGACCGGAATCGCGCGTGGGGTCGCCCGCGCGCTGCGCCTGAATGAGGACCTGGTCGAGGCGATCGGGCTCGGCCACGACCTCGGCCACCCCCCGTTCGGCCACGCGGGCGAGGAGGCCCTCGACGAGATCCTCCGCGACCACTTCGGGGTAGGCTTCCGCCACAACGAACACTCGCTCCGCGTCGTGGAACGGCTGGAGCGCGACGGCCGCGGCCTCAACCTCACCTGGGAGGTGCGCGACGGGATTCACAAGCACACGGGGCGCCTCGAGCCGGAGACGCTCGAGGGCAAGATCGTGCGGATCGTCGACCGCGTCGCCTACATCAACCACGACATCGACGATGCGCTGCGCGCGGGCGTCCTCGAGGCGCAGGAGCTCCCGCGCGGGCCGCTCGAGCTGCTCGGCGAGACCGGCTCGCGGCGGATCGACACGCTCGTCCACGACCTCGTCGAGTCGTCGGCCGGCGCGGGCGACATCGTCCAGTCGGACGAGATCGGCGCCGCGATGCTCGAGCTCCGCTCGTTCATGTTCGAGCGCGTCTACCTCGGGCCCCACGCGGCGGCCGAGCACCAGCGGGCGCGCGCCGCGGTGCGCCGGATCTTCGAGCACCTGGTCGCTCGCGGCGACTCGCCGGAGGAGGCGACCGACTACCTCGCCGGAATGACGGACCGCTTCGCCTTGTCCTTCGAGGCGAGCCTGTAGTGGCGCGGATCAAGGACAGCTCGGTCGAGGCGGTGAAGGCCACGGTCGAGATCGTTGCGGTCGTCGAGGGACGGACCCGGCTCCGCAAGACCGGCTCGAGCTACAAGGGGCTCTGTCCGTTCCACCAGGAGAAGACGCCGTCGTTCTCCGTCATGCCCGAGCGCGGCACGTTCCACTGCTTCGGCTGCGGCGAGGGCGGCGACGCGATCGACTTCGTCGAGAAAGCCGAGCAGCTCGACTTCGTCGGCGCCATCGAATGGCTCGCCGACCGCTTCAACGTTCCGCTCGAGTACGAGGAGGCCTCGCCGGAAGACGACCGCGAGCGGAAGCGGCGCGAGCGGCTCTACGCGCTGCTCGAGCGGGCGGCCGCCTTCTACGAGCGTGTGCTCTGGGAGTCGGAGGCGGGCGCGTTCGTGCGCGACTACCTCGCCACGCGCGGCCTCGGTCAGGAGATCTGCCAGGAGTTCCGGCTCGGACTCGCACCCGGCGGGGCGACGCTCGCGGGCCGAGCGGCGGCGGAGGGGTACACGCGCGAGGAGCTGCTCGGCGCCGGTCTCGTCAACGCGCGCGGCAACGACTACTTCGCGCGGCGATTGCTCTTCCCGCTCGCCGACGCACGCGGCCGGGTGCGCGGATTCCAGGCGCGCCGGCTGCACGAGGACGATCCGCTTCAGGCGAAGTACGTCAACACGCGCGAAGGCGATCTCTTCCGGAAGGGCGACCTGCTCTACGGACTCGACCGCTCGCGTGCCGCGATCGCGAAGCAGGACCGCGGCGTCGTCGTCGAGGGGAACACGGACGTGCTCGCGTTGCGTCAGGCAGGTTTCGAGCCGGTCGTTGCCTCAATGGGCACCGCGCTGACCGACCGGCAGCTGAAGGAGCTCGGCCGGCTGACGAAGCGGCTGTACCTGTGCTTCGACGCGGACGCTGCCGGGCAGGAGGCGACCCTGCGCGGGATGGAGCTCGCCGCCGCCCAGGGCTTTCACATCCACGTCGTCTCGCTGTCGCCGGGCACCGATCCCGCCGATGATCCGGCCTCGTTCGAGGACCGGCTCGGCGGGGCGGAGGACTACCTCCGGTATCGCGTCCGGCTCGAGATCGAGCGGGCGCGGGACAAGCAGGAGGCGTTCCAGCGCGTCCAGGAGCTCCTGCGTCGCTTCGAGGACTCGCCCGAGCGCCAGGATGCGGTGCGGCTCGCGGCCGATCGGCTCGACCTGCCGCGGGAGACGCAGGCGGGCCTCGCGCCCGGATCGTCGCGCCGCACGGGTGCGATCTCCCCGAAGCTCCTCGACGCGGGGACGAGGCTCGAGCGGAGCGCGCTCGCCGGGGTCGCCGCGCACGCGTCACTCGCGCGCCTGCTCGCGGAGCTCGGGCCCGACCACTTCGACGTCGAGCTGCATCGCCGGATGCGTGCACATCTGCTTGGCGAAGCCGCGGCCGACGACGAGCTGAACCGCTTCCGCGCCGAGCTGCACGCCCGCGCGGAGGCGGAGTCGATCGACGAGGAGACGGCCGAGCAGCTGTTGTTGCGGATACGCGAGCGGCAGCTGCAGCGCGAGCTCTCCGACGCCGACGACGACCGGGTGCTCGACCTCCAGCAGGCGCTCGCGAAGATCCGCACGGCGATCCGCGAGTTTGCCTAGGCGCCGCTTGCCGGCGCCGCGTCAGGATGCGCGGCTCTGCCGCGCATCCGTCGGAAACGACCGGTCGACACGCCCGAATAGCGACCCACGCTCCTAGCCCGCGTACCGCGCCCGGTAGTCCTCGCGGACGGGCTGGAAGACGTCGATCACCGTCGCCCCTTCTGGTCCGCTCCGGGCCGCGTGCTCGACGCCGCCCGGGAGGACGTACGCCTGCATCGGGCCGATCGGATGCTCGACGCCGTCGACGATCAGCACCTGGACGCCCCGCAGGCAGATCCCGAGCTGCTCGTGCGGGTGGCTGTGCAGCGGCACCTCCGCATTCGGCTCGAACTCGATCAGGTTCAGCATCGCGCCCTCTCCGAACAGCGGCCGGCCCGCGACGCCGGAGGCGAGCTCGAACGGCGCGATCTGGTCGATGCGCACGAACTGCGGTTCCACGGGTCGATTATGCCGCCGCTACACTACGCGCCGGCCGATCCCCGGTAGCTCAATTGGCAGAGCATCCGGCTGTTAACCGGAGGGTTGCTGGTTCGAGTCCAGCCCGGGGAGCTTCTTTCTCGCCTTGGACGACACGCTGACCATCGAGCGGCGCTACCGCGGCCCCGAGGGGTCCGGGAACGGCGGCTACACCTGCGGGATCGTCGCCGCATTCGTCGCCGGCGACGCCGAAGTGACGCTGCGTGTGCCGCCGCCACTCGAGACGCCGCTGCGCGTGGAGCGCGACGCCGACGGCCACGTCCGCGTGCTCGACGGCGAGACGCTCGTCGCCGAGGCACGGCCGGCCGTGCTCGAGGTCCATCCGTCCGAGCCGGTGTCGTTCGCGCTCGCCGCGGAGCGCTCGGCAGCGCAGCCCGACGATCCACGGCACCCGTTTCCGACGTGCTTCGTGTGCGGACCCGCGCGCGAGCGCGGCGACGGGCTGCGGCTGAAGCCGGCGCCGGCGGGCGACGACCGGCTCGCCGCCGCGTGGACGCCGACGGAGGAGCAGGCCGGCCGGCCTGAGCTCGTCTGGGCGGCGCTCGACTGTCCCGGCGCGTTCGCCGTCGATCCGCAGCTGGAGCGCGGCGTCAGCGTGCTCGGCCGGCTTCACGCCCGTGTCGTCGACACCCCGGTCGCCGGCGAGCCTTGTGTCGTCGTCGCCTGGCCGCTCGCACAGGACGAGGGCCGCAAGCGGTTCGCCGGAACCGCCGTCTTCGGCGAGAGCGGCCGGCTGCTCGGCCTTGCCCGGGCTACGTGGATCCTGATCGAGCCTCGCGATCCCACGTCCGCTCCGTGACGCCGCGCTCGCGGAGGCGGAACTTCTCGACCTTGCCGTTCGCCGTCAGCGGCAGCTCGCCCACGACGTCGACGTAGCGCGGGAGCGCGAAGCGCGCGAGCCGCGGCTCGCAGAAGCGGAGAAGGTCAGCCGGGTCGAGCGCGGAGCCCTCCCGGGGGACGACACACGCGAGCACCTCGTCCTCGGCGAGCTCGGACGGCACCGGCACGACGGCGGCCGCGGCGACGTCGGGATGCGCGAGCAGAGCCTGCTCGACCTCCCAGGACGAGATGTTCTCGCCGCGCCGCCGGATCGAGTCCGTCAGCCGGTCGACGAACCGGAACCAGCCGTCGGCGTCGCGGACGACGCGGTCGCCCGTGCGGAACCAGCCGCGTGCCTCGAGCGAGAACGCGAACGGCTCCCGCGAGCGAACGAGCAGCTCGCCGGGCTCGCCGTCCGGGGCGTCGACGCGCGCCTCGAACTCCGGCCGGACGATCCCCAGCATCCCCGGCCGGATCTCGTCGAGCGGATTGGCGAGGACGAAGTTCGTCTCGGTCGAGCCCCAACCGTCGACGAGCGTGACCCCGAAACGCTCCCGAAACGGCTCGTGGAGCTCGGGCGGCGTGGCGGGGGCGAGCGCGATCCGGACGTCGTGCGCCGGGTCGAGCGGCGACGGAGGCCGTCGGAGCAGGATCGGGACCATCGCGCCGAGGAGGTACGCGTGCGTCGCGCCGGCCTCCGCGGCGCGGGCCCAGAATCGCGAGGCCGAGAAGCGCGGGCCGAGTGCGAAGACGGCTCCTGCGAGCAGCGCCTGGACGAACGTGTTGAGCGCGTTCGTGTGGAAGAGCGGGAGGTTCGTGTAGAGGACGGAGCGCTCGTCGACGGCCAGGATCTCGGCACTCTCGACTCCCCACCAGTACCACTGCGCGTGGGGGCAGCGAACCGGCTTGGACGGGCCCGTTGTTCCGGAGGTGTAGAGGAGCGCGGCCGGGTCGCCGGGGCCCGCCGGGTGCGGCGGAGCGAGCGGACCCGGCGGCGGCAGCTCGTCGATCGGCCAGCGCAGGGTCGGGCCGCCGGCCGGCAGCAACGGCGCGAGCGCGCGCTCGAGCGCGAGGGCTCGCGGTGCCGCGTCGCGGAGGACGTGCTCGAGCTGCGCGCCGCGAAGCCCGGTGTTGATCGGCACGAACACGGCGCCGAGCCAGGCGCAGCCCAGCCACACCTCGAGCACCTCCGGGCGGTTCTCGCTGAGGACGGCGACGCGGTCGCCCGGCCCGATCCCCGCCTCGGCGAGCGCACCAGCGCGGGCGGCGGCGCGGTCGCGCACGTCGGCGACGGTGAGGTCGACGCCGCCCCAGCGGATGAGCGGCCGCTCCCCATGGCGCGCCGCCTGCCGCGCGAGCAGCCGCGGCAGCGTCCGCTCGTCGGGCTCCGCGATCCGCACGCTCATCGCCGCGCATGCTGCCAGCTCACAGAATCGGCACAGAATTGGCACAGACGCGTGCGCCTTCTCCGGGTATCGTCGACCGCGAGGGAGGCGGGTCGAAACCCCACCCAATAAAGGGTGGGGGTGCGGGCGCACATCGGGCTGCGGGCGGCGCCCGGGGTAGGGTGGCGATGTGAGCCGGAGCGCACGGATCGTCGGCATCGGCGAGACGCCGTACGTTCGGGGTGACGGGGGGCGGGAGACCGGCGCGCTGCTCTCGGAGGCGGCACTGCTCGCGCTCGACGACGCGGGGCTCGGGTTGCGCGACGTGGACGGGCTGGCCGTTGCCTCGCTCACGCTCGCGCCCGATCACGCGATCGACCTCGCCTTCCGGCTCGGCTTGCGGCTGCGCTGGCTCATGGACGACGCCTGCGGCGGCGCGTCCGGCCTGAACATGCTCTCGCATGCGCGGCGTGCGCTCGAGGCGGGCGACGCCGACGCGATCCTTATTCTCGCCGGCGATGCATTCGAGCCCGCGAACGACTTCCGTCGCCTGGCCGAGGGGTACAACACCGCGACGCGCGACCATCTCGCGCCGCTGTCCGCGGGTGGTCCGAACCCGCTCTTCGCGTTGCTCACGCAGCGGCACATGGCCCGTCACGGGCTCACGCGCGAGCACTACTGGCAGCTCGTCGCCGTCCAGCGCGCCGCGGCCGGGCTCGAGCCGCTCTCGCTCGAGGCCTATCTCGCCGCGCCGCCGGTCGCCGATCCGCTGACGCGCTACGACTGCGTCCCGATCGTCTCCGGGGCCGATGCGCTCCTCGTCCGCTCGCGCGGCGACGGGCCGGGGATCCGCGCGCACGTCTCGTCCTTCAACGAGGACGGACAGGAAGGCGACGGCCTGCGCACCGGGATCGGCCCGCTCGCCGACTGGGCAGGGCTCGCGCCTGAAGACGTCGACGTCGCCGAGATCTACGACGACTACCCGGTGATGGTGCTCGTCCAGCTCGAGGAGCTCGGCTTCGGCGCCCCCGCCGACCTCGTTCAGGCGATCGCGGCCGGGCGTCTTCACGTGAACACATCGGGCGGGCAGCTCTGCGCCGGACAGGCCGGGCTCGCGGGCGGGCTTCACCTCGTCGTCGAGGCGGTGCGGCGGCTGCGGGCAGGTGCCCACCGCGCGCTCGTGACGGGGTACGGCGCGGTCGCCTACCGCCATGGAGCCTGCGCGAACGCGACGGTGCTCGAGTGATCGCGGTCTGCGAGGGGTGCGGCACGGCCGCTTTCCCGCGGCCACTCCTCTGCCGCGCCTGCGGCGGCGCGGCCTTCCGCGAGGAGCCGAGCGCCGACGGGACCGTGGAGGAGGCGACTCGCCTGCACCGCTCGCCGGGGCGCAGCCACGAGCCGCCGGTGGCGCTCGGCTCGGTCCGCACCGACGCAGGTCCCGTCGTCGTCGCGCGGCTCGCCGGCGGCCCGGAGCCCGGCAGCCGCGTCCGGCTCGAGCTCGACGACGGCGCGCCGGTGGCCCATCTCGTAGATTGACGACGTGCCGAAGCCGTTCGCGTCGACAGCCGACACGGCGGAGAAGCGCTCGACGCTCGAGGAGCTCGCGCCGGGCGTCTACGCCTTCACCGCCGAGGGCGATCCCAACGTGGGCGCCGTCGTCGGCCGCGACTCCGTGCTCGGCATCGACGCCCGTGCAACGCCGACGCACGCGCGCGAGTGGCTCGACGCGCTCCGCGAGGTCACCGACAAGCCCATCGAGTTCCTCGTGCTCACGCACTACCACGCGGTCCGCACCCTCGGCGCCTCGGCCTTCGGCGCCCGCTGGACGGTCGCGCACACGAACACCGAGCGCTGGATCCGCGAGCGCGGCCAGGCCGACTGGGAATCGGAGTACCGCCGCTTCCCGCGCCTGTTCAAGGACGCGCCTTCGATCCCTGGGCTCACGTTCCCGAACCTCGTGTTCGCCGACGCACTCACGCTCGACTTCGGCGGGCGGGAGGTCCAGATCCGCTGGCTCGGCGGCGCGCACACGATCGGCGACGCGGCCGTGTGGCTCCCCGACGAGCGCATCTTCTTCTCCGGTGACATCGTCGAGGCGCAGGCAGCCCCGTACATGGGCGACGCGTGCATCCGCGAATGGCCGCGGACACTCGAGCGGGTCGCGGCACTCGAGCCCGAGGCGCTCGTCCCCGGCCGCGGACCTGCGCTCCGCGGCGACGACGTCGCGACGACGCTCGGGGAGATGGGCGACTACGTCGACATTCTGTGGGGCACGGTCTCGCAGGCCCAGGCGCGCCGCGCGACGCTGAAGCAGGCGTTCGACGAGGCGTACGCGGCCCTGCAGCCGCGCTTCGGCGACTGGGCGATCTTCGAGCACTGCATCCCGTTCAACGTCGCCCGCGCCTACGACGAGGCGGGCGGGCTCGAGGCCCAGGTCTGGACGGCCGAGAAGGACGCGGAGGTGTGGGCCGAGCTGCAGGAGTAGCCGTCGTCGGGGCCGGGCCCGTCGGCCTGACGCTGGCCCTCGAGCTACAGCGCTACGACGTCCCAGTCGTCGTCCTCGAGGCGAAGCCCAAGTGGGAGCACGAGGGTTCGAAAGCGATGGTGCTCGCGCGCCACACGTTCGACACGCTCCGCCGGCTCGGCTGTGCGCAGCCGGCCGAGAAGGCGGTCATCCTCGACCGAGCCCGGACGTATTACCGCGGCGTCGAGCTCTTCTGCGTCGAGTTCCCGCGACCGCGATCGGGCGAGACGCCGCTGTTCGGGAACCTCCAGCAGTCCTACGTGGAGCAGGCGCTGCTCGCGCGCGCGGGCGACCTCGTGCGCTGGGACGCGCCCGTCGAGGAGCTTACGCAGGACGGACACGGCGTGACCCTGCGCCTCGCCGGCGGCGAGGAGATCCGGACGGCGTACGCGGTCGGCTGCGACGGCCCGCGCAGCACGGTGCGGAAGCTGCTCGGGATCGGCTTCCCCGGACGCACCTTCGACGACCGCTTCCTGATCGCCGACGTCCGGGCGGAGCTGCCGTTCCCGAACGAGCGCCGCTTCCATTTCGACCCGCCCTGGAATCCGGGTCGCCAGCTGCTGATCCACCCGCAGCCCGACTCTCAGTGGCGCATGGACTGGCAGGTGCCCGCCGCCACCGACGTCGAGGACGAGCGGCGCGGCGGCCGCATCCACACGCGCATCCGCCAGATCGTCGGCGACGCGCCGTACGAGCTCGCGTGGCTGAGCTCGTACCGGTTCCACGAGCGGATCGCCGACCGCTTCCGCGCCGGCCGGATCCTGCTCGCCGGCGACGCCGCGCACCTGATGGCTCCCTTCGGAGCGCGCGGCCTCAACAGCGGCGTCGAGGACGCGCGGAACCTCGGCTGGCGGCTCGCGGCCGTGCTCGCCGACGAGGCGCCCGAGGCGCTCCTGGACGGGTACGCGCACGAGCGGCGCGCGGCGGCGCGCGAGAACATCCGCGTCACGAGCGCGACCATGCGCTTCATGGTGCCGCCGACGCGCGCACACCGGCTGTGGCGGAACCTCGTCCTGCGCGGGAGCCTGCGCTCGCGCCGGTGGCGGGCGCGCGTGAATAGCGGCAGGCTCGCGGTTCCCGCAACGTACGACGGCGAGGCCCCGGTCGGGCGGCCGTGCCCGGTACGCGTGCGCGAGGAACGGCTCGGCTTCGGCGTGGCAACGCTCGACGGCGCCGACTACCTCGTGCGGCCGGACGGCTACGTCTGCGCCCGCCTCGAGGGCGGGGTCGAGGAGGCGATCGCGGCAGCCCTCCTGCGATGATCCAGGCGATGGCGGAGGACACGCGCCGCGCGCTGCTCGGTGGGCTGATCCACCACGCGCCGACCTTCCCGCCTGCGCGGCTGCCGATCGAAGAGGCGCTCGCGGAGGACCGGCGGGCACGGGCGGGCGACGAAGCCTGGCTGCTGGGTCCGCTCGTCTGGCCGGCTTCCCGGCTCGCTGACCTCGAGGGCTACGACGACGTACCGATCAGCCTCGTTCTCGACGGGCCGATCCCTCGCGTCGGCCGGCCGGTCCGGTCGGTGGAGAGCCGCTGGCCTGCGGTCCCGGACTTCGACGGCGAGGTCTTCGTCGAGCTGCCGGTCGATCAGGACCTCGAGGGAAACCTCGAGCGGCTCAAGGCCGCCGGCGCGCTCGCGAAGGTGCGCTGCGGCGGCGAGCGGACGCCCTCGCCCGCTGAGCTCGCACGCTTCGTCGAGGCGTGCGACGCCACGCGGGTGCCGTTCAAGGCCTCGGCCGGGCTCCATCACGCGGTCTCGACCGGCGCGCAACACGGGTTCCTCAATCTGCTCGCCGCCGTGCTCTTCCCGGACGAGGCAGAGGTCGCGCTGACGACGGAGGAGCCCCGGGCCTTCGCGCTGACCGCAGATGGGTTTGCGTGGGAGGGCCGCGACGCCGGTGCGGTCGACGCGGCGCGGATGCGGCGCGAGCGCTTCCGCGGCTTCGGGAGCTGCAGCTTCTCCGAGCCGGTCGACGAGCTGCGCGGGCTCGGAATCCTGTGACGCTCGCCTACGGCGTCGTCCGGCCGCCGGGCGATGCGCCGCGTGTCTGCGCCCGGGTCGAGGGCCGCGTCGTCGACCTCGCGGGCCTCGGTGAGGAGTTCGCCCGGCCGAGCCTGAACGCCTTCATGGCGCTCGGCCGCGACGCGTGGCTGGAGGCGGCGGCCGAGATCCGCGGATACGACGGTCCGGAGGCGCGCGGCGACGCGCTGCTCCCGTTCGAGGTGGCCGACTACGTCGACTTCTACTCATCGCTCGAGCACGCAACGAACCTCGGCCGTCTGTTCCGGCCGGACGCCGAGCCGCTGCTGCCGAACTGGCGCCGGCTCCCCGTCGGCTACCACGGCCGCGCCGGGACGGTCGTCGCGAGCGGCACGCCGATACGCCGCCCGCGCGGCCAGCGCAAGCCGCCCGACGCCGCCGAGCCGAGCTTCGGCCCGAGCAGGAGGCTCGACATCGAGCTGGAGATCGGCTTCGTGATCGGAGCGCCGAGCCGGCTCGGCGAGCCCGTCCCGATCGGCGAGGCACTCGATCACGTCTTCGGGCTCGTGCTCGTCAACGACTGGAGCGCGCGCGACATCCAGGCGTGGGAGTACCAGCCGCTGGGTCCGTTCCTCGGCAAGTCGTTCGCGACCTCGATCAGCGCCTGGGTCGTCCCGCTCGACGAGCTCGAGCCCTACCGCGTCGCGCTGCCGCCGCAGGAACCCGCGCCGTTCGAGTACCTGCGCGCCGAGCCGTGGGCCTACGACGTCGAGCTCGAGGCGGAGCTGAACGGCGCGGTCGTCTCGCGCACGAGTGCACGGAACCTCTACTGGAGCGCCGAGCAGCAGGTCGCGCACCTGACGTCGAACGGCGCGGCCCTGCGTACGGGCGACCTGCTCGCGTCGGGGACGATCTCCGGCACGGGACGGGCTGCGCGCGGCAGCCTGATCGAGCTGACGTGGAACGGGACGGAGCCGCTGGAGCTCCCCGACGGCAGCACGCGCACGTTTCTCGAGGACGGTGACGAGGCCGTCCTGCGCGCGCCGCAACTCGGTCTCGAGGTGCGCGGTACGATCGAGCCCTCATGATCGCGCACGGACTCGTCGCCGGGTTCTACCTCGCGCTGGCCCTTCTTCTCGGCGCTGTCTACAGCTGGGCCTGGTTCGGCGTCGTCTTCGGCGTCGCGGCCGTCGCCTACGCCATCTGGTTCGCCCTCGGCCTCCTCACTCAGGGCCAGAGCGAATGGTTCGAGCGCCATTCCCGGCTTGCAAAGCACAAGAAATAAGTTCCTGCTTGACACCCGCATCCCGCGTGGTGTGGACTAGCTCGGCATGCTTCTCCGCGAGGTCGAATACGTGCGGCCGTCGAGCCTCGAGGAGGCAGTTCGGCTGCTCGGCTCTGCCGACGGGGCACGGGCTCTCGCGGGCGGCCAGACCCTGATCAACGTGATGAAGGCGCGCGCCGCCTCGCCGGATGTGCTGGTCGACCTGAACGCGATTCCCGACCTGAAGGGAATCGACCTCGCCGCCGACGGGACGCTGACGATCGGCGCGATGACGACCTACACCGACCTGGTCGAGTCGGCGGAGGCGAAGGCGCGGCCGATCCTCGGCGAGGTCTGCGCGACGATCGCCGACGTGCAGGTGCGGAACCGCGGCACGATCGGCGGCAACGTCTGCTCGAACGACCCGACCAACCATCTGCCGCCCCTGATTGTCGCGCTCGGCGCCGAGCTCGTCATCCTCGGCAGCGAGGGCGAGCGCATCGTGCCTGCGGAGGAGTTCTTCCTCGGCGTCTACATGACGGCGGCCGGGCCCGGCGAGCTGCTGACGAAGATCCGCATCCCTGCCGGGCGCCGCGACGGCTTCGCCGCCGTCACAATCGGCGCCGACGGCACGTGCATCGTCAACGCCGCCGCCTCGCTCAACGGCGAGGCGCGCGTCGCGATCGGCTGCGTCGACGCCGTGCCCGTCGTGATCCGGCCCGCCTCGGTCGACGAGGCGGCCGTGCGCGAGGCGGTGCGGGGAGCGAGGTTCGACCCGCCCACCGACGTCCACGCCTCCGCCGACTACCGGCGCCACCTCGCCGAGGTCACCGCCGCCCGCGCGGTCCGGCAAGCGAGCGCCAGGAGCTAGATGGAACCGCAGACGAGCTTCACGATCACCGTCGACGTCAACGGCACGAGCTACGAGCGCGAAGTCGAGGCGCGCCGCCTGCTGATCCACTTCATCCGCGACGACCTCGACCTGACGGGCAGTCACGTCGGCTGCGACACGGGCAACTGCGGTGCCTGCTCGATGCTCGTGAACGGCACGCTCGTCAAGAGCTGCATGATGCTCGCTGTGCAGGCCGACGGCGCGAGGATCGAGACGATCGAGGGCCTCGCCGGCGGCGACGGCAAGCTCCACCCGCTGCAGCAGGCCTTCAGCGACCACCACGCGCTCCAGTGCGGCTACTGCACGCCCGGAATGCTGATGAGCGCGAAGGCCCTGCTCGACAAGAACCCGCGCCCGAGCGAGGACGAGATCCGCAAGGGCCTGCAGGGCAACCTCTGCCGCTGCACCGGCTACTGGAACATCTTCGACGCGGTCAAGGCCGCTTCGGGCCAGGAGGTCTCGGAATGACCGAGACGCTCTCGCCCGAGCAGGCGCTCGTCGTCGAGGAGGGCCAGGAGCAGCGCGGCTGGGCCGGCACGAACGTCCCGCGCAAGGAGGACAAGCGGCTCGTGCAGGGCCAGGGGGTCTTCGTCGACGACGTCAAGCGCCACAACATGGGCTACGCGCACTTCGTCCGCTCTCCCTACGCGCACGCGAACATCACCGGGATCCACGTCTCGAAGGCCGAGGAGCTCCCGGGCGTCTTCGGCACGCTCACCGGCGAGGAGGTTGCGTCGCTGACGGATCCGTTCTTCCAGCTCTCGACGCCGCCGGGCGCGCACATCAAGGACTACGCGCTCGCCGTCGGGAAGGTGCGCCACGTCGGCGAGCCGGTGGCGATCGTCGTTGCCGAGACCCGCGAGCTCGCGCGGGACGCGGCCGAGCTCGTCGAGGTCGACTACGAGCCGCTGCCGGTCGTGGTCGACGCGCGCCGCGCCCTCGACGACGACGCGCCGATCCTGCACGACGACGCCGGCTCGAACATGTCGTGGAGCAGCGTCTACGAGTGGGGCGACGTCGAGGCGGCGTTCGCCGAGGCCGACCACGTCGTCACGATCAAGGAGCTCCACTTCGACCGCTTCAACTCGACGCCGCTCGAGTGCGACGGCGCGCTCGTCGAGTACAACCGCGGCACCGGGCAGTGGACGATCCACACGAACAACCAGTTCCCGGGCTTCGCCGCGATCATGATGGGCCCGGCGATGCGGTGCGGGCTCGACAAGCTCCGCTTCGTCACCCAGGACATCGGCGGCGGTTTCGGCAACAAGATCACGTCGCACCCGCAGCTCGTCGCACTCTCGCTGCTCGCCCGCAAGCTCAACCGGCCGATCCAGTGGACCGAGTGGCGAACGGAGTTTCACCTGTCGATGTCGCACGGGAACGAGCGCTGGTTCCTCGACACCGACGTCGCGGTCAAGGCCGACGGCACGCTGCTCGGCTTCCGGACGAAGGCGCTCGACGACGCAGGCGCGTTCCTGCGCTACGAGCCGCTCGGCGGGGTCATCTGGGCACAGGTCACGCCCGGGGTCTACCGCTGGCGCAACATCCGGCTCGACTTCACCCAGGTGGTGACGAACAAAGCGCCGTGCTCCCCGAACCGTGGCTACTCGCGCATGCAGCACCTGTGGTTCACCGAGCGCGTGATCGACATCGTCGCGAACGAGCTCGGCATCGACCCCGTCGAGATGCGCAAGCGCAACTACATCAAGACCGAGGAGATGCCGTACGAAACGCCGAACGGCTGCATCTACGACTCGGGCGACTACACGCGGATGCTCGACGTCGCGCTCGACTTGATCGGTTACGACCGCGTCGAGGAGCGGCGCGCCGACGCCGAGGCGCGCGGGCGGCTGCTCGGGTTCGGGATCGGGTCGACGCTCGACTCGGGAACGAACAACTTCGGCCAGTCGCGGCTGATCAACCCCGAGCTGCAGTTCTCGGGCAACAACGAGGTGGCGACGGTCAAGCTCGACATCTTCGGCGAGGTCGTCGTGACGCTGGGGACGACGCCGCAGGGGCAGGGCCACGAGACGACCGCAGCGATGGTCACCGCGGACATCCTCGGCGTCTCGCCCGACGACGTGAACGTCCGTCCCGGGCACGACAGCTACTGGAACTCGCACGCCGGGTTCTCCGGGACGTACGCGAGCCAGTTCGCGGTCACGGGGCTCGGCGCGGTGAAGGGCGCCGCGGAGAAGCTGGCCGGCGAGATCAAGCAGCTCGGCTCGGTCGTGCTCGGCTGCGAGACCGGCGACCTCGAGCTCGCCGAGGGGACCGTGCGGATGAAGGCCAATCCCGAGGCGGCCCTGCCGCTGATGGCCTGCGGCGCGATCATCAACGCGAACAACGCCGGCTTGCCCGAGGACCTCGACGTGACGCTGAACGCGCGCTACGTCTACCGGCCTCCGTTCCAGCTGCCGGACGTCGAGCGGAAGTTCGGCAACCTGACGCTCACTTACGCCGCGCAGGTGCACGCGGCGCTCGTCGAGGTCGATCCCGACACCGGCGCCTACGAGATCGTCGACTACGTCGCGGTGGACGACTGCGGCAGGCGGATCCACCCGCAGATCGTCGAGGGCCAGGTGATGGGCGCGACCGCCCACGCGCTCGGCGCCGCGACACATGAGACGTTCACCTACGACGACGAAGGGAACCTCTTGACGCCGAACTTCTACGACTACCACGTGCCGCATGCCATGGACATGCCGCCGCTGCAGACCGGCTACGTCGAGTCGCCGTCACCGTTCACCTCGCTCGGCACGAAGGGCATGGGCGAGGGCGGCGGCGCCGGCATCCACGCCGTTTGCGCCGCGCTGCAGGATGCGCTCCGGGCGCGCGGCAGGCCCGTCGTCTATGACAGCTGTAATCCGTCGCACCGTGTGTGGGAGCTGCTCCGGGACCCGGACGCCTCGAGGCAGCGCGTGGCGGTGGAGTCGCGATGAGGGTCGAGGGAGAGCGCCGGTTCGAGGCGCCGCGCGACACCGTCTGGCGCGTGCTCAACACACCGGAGTCGATGGCGAAGACGATGCCCGGTGTCGAGAGCTTCGACATCCAGGACGACAGGCACTGGACGGCGAACGTGAAGATCCCGCTCGGGCTGGGCGGCCTGCGGATGAAGATCAACTTCGAGAAGATGGAAGAGCGTCCGCCGGAGTTCGCGAAGCTCCACGCCAAGGGCGAGGGCGTCGGCGCGATGATGAACATGGAGACCTCGTTCGAGCTCAGCGAGGCCGACGGCGGTACGAACATGAAGTGGGCGGCCGACGTCAAGATCGCTGGGCCGGTCGGGTCGATGGGCCAGCGTGTGCTCCAGCCGATCGTCAACCAGCAGGTCGGGAACGTGCTCGCGTCGCTCGAGGTGCAGGTGGAGGAGGCGAAGCAGTGAGCGGAGGCGAGACCGGCGACGCGGGCGCGCCGAAGCCGCCGCCTGAGCCCGAGACGGATCCCGACGTGAAGGACTACGGCCCGCCGGCGGAAGGCGACGACGATCCGGAGCCGGACGAGGGCACGAGCGGGGCCGACGAGGGGATCAGCCCCTGGTCGCCCGAGGCGTACGACGAGGACCCCGAGGGGCCGACGACCTCGACCGAGGACTAGCCCGTGCCGGTCCCGTTCCGGATCGGGGTCATGCAGCTGACGATGGAGCCGCTCGACGAGATGCTCGAGTCGGCGCGGGCGATGGACGACGCGGGCATGGATACGGTCTGGCTCGCGGAGGCCTATCCGTGGTGGCGCAAGCACCAGATGGAGGCGCGCTCGTCGACGGTCGTCTCTGCGTTGATGGCACGGCAGACGAAGCGACTGACGATCGCCTGGGGGATCATTTCGCCGTACACGCGCCATCCCGTGCAGGCCGCCATGGACGCGCGCGTCGTCCAGGAGGCTGCCGGGCCCGGCCGCTTCATCGTCGGCTTCGGGACGTCGCGGATCTTCCTCAAGAACACGTTGCAGGACGGGCCGCCGAAGCAGACGAAGCCGCTCGCGCATATGCGCGACGCGGTCGCGATCACACGCGGGGTTCTCGGCGGCGGCCGCTTCGCGTACGAGGGCCGGGCCTACAGTGCCGACGTGCCCGAGCTCTCGCCGGAGGCGCACGCGCCGGATTGGGAGGTGCCGGTATACGTCGCCGGGACCGCACCGCTGATGCAACAGCTCGGCGGCGAGATCGGCGACGGCGTGCTCACCCCCTCGATCACCACGCCGGATTTCGTTCGCTACACGCGTGAGAACGTCGATCAGGGCGCGGCCAAGGCGGGCCGCGACCCGGACGAGCTCGACCTCGGCTGCACGATCGTCGCGTCGATCCACGAGTCCGACCGCGACGAGGGCCGCGACGGCGCGCGCGAGATCGCCGGGATGTACCTCGCGAACAAGGTGCAGAACATCCAGGGCGCGGCGGACACGCTGCTCGAGCTCGCCGGCATCGAGCAGGACGAGATCAGGCCGGTCGCGGAGGCGATGGAGGAGGGCGGGCGTCTCGCGGCGAAGGCCGAGGTCGGCGACGCGCTGCTCGACAAGTGCAGGCCGATCGCGGGCACGCCGTCCGACTGCATCGCCGCGATCGAAGAGTACCGAGACGCGGGCTGCACCCATGTCATGCTCGAGCTCTGGGGTGCGCGCCGCCACGAGCAGATCCGTCTCTTCGGCGAGAAGGTGCTGCCGCACTTCCGGCAGAGCTGATGAACGTCAAGATCGACCGGAAACGTCTCGTCGACTGGGCAAGCCGCGCGATCTCGACGCCGAGCTTCACCGGCTCGGAGCAGGACATGGCGACCCTGATGGCCGAGACGTTCCACGACATGGGGCTGCGCGTGCAGTGGCAGCAGGTGGAGCACGGCCGCGCGAACGTGCTGGGGATCCGCGAGGGCGCGGGCGGCGGGCCGAGCCTCATGTTCAACGGGCACATGGACACCTCGTACTCGGGCAAGGAGCCCTGGCTCGCGCACGTCCCTGGCTTTCAGCCCAAGCCGTTCCAGAAGGACGGCCGCCTCTACGGGCTCGGCGTCTCGAACATGAAGGGCGCGCTCGCCTGCTACGTCGAGGCGCTCCGTGCGCTCGACGAGGCGGATGTGCGCCTGCGCGGTGACGTGATGATCGCCGCCGTCTGCGGCGAGATCGAGAAGACGCAGTACGGCGAGGCGCAGGGGCCGCAGTACCGCGGGTACGCGGCCGGCTCGCGCTATCTCGTCTCGCACGGCGGCGTCGCCGACATGTGCATTCTCGGCGAGCCGACCGAGGGCAAGGTCGTGCTCGGCCACTTCGGCTCGCTCTGGCTGCGGATCTCGACGCACGGCAACTTCGTGCACACGGCGTTCACCGAGGGCAAGCGCGGCCTCAATTCGATCCTGCGCATGCGCGAGGTGATCGACGCGGTGCTCGAGTGGATCCCGAGCTGGGAGGACGATCCCGAGAACGCATACCGCGGCGCGAGGGCGATCGTCAACATCGGCGCGATCCAGGGCGGCTTCGGCTGGCGGGTCTCGCGGACGCCGCACCGAACGGATCTCTTCCTCGACGTCCGCGTCCCGCCCACGAAGTCGATGGCGGCCGCGCGCGGCCAGGTGCTGGCGATGGTCCGCGGTCTGCAACGGCGCTTCCCGGACTACGGCCTCGAGGCCGAGGTCTACGTGACGGCGCCCGGCGCCGAGATCGAGGAGTCGCATCCGCTGATAGCGGCGATCGACGAGGCGCACGAGCAGGTGTTCGGCGCGCGGCCGGAGCGCGACACGACGCGGTGGTTCTCCGACGCATCGGCGTTGACGCGGTACGGGATCGCCACGGTCAATTACGGCACGTCGACCGGCCTGCTCGACACGGACCTCGGCGAGAACCTCGACATCGACGCGCTTGTGAAGACGGCACGCGTCTATGCGCTCGCGGCCGCGGCGGCCTGCGGGGTCGTCGGGTGAGGCTCGTCACGTTCGACGACGGGCGCGTCGGCGAGCTGCGCGGCGAAACGGTCGTCGAGCTCGACGCCCCGTCGATGCGGGAGTACGTCGAGCGCGGCGAGGTGGCGCGCGCGACCGGCCGCGAGCTCGCGCTCGAGGACGTCGTGCTGCGGGCGCCGATCGTGCCGAAGAAGTTCTTTCACACCGCGGGCAACTTCCGCGAGCACGAGGAGGAGTCGAAGCGCGTCGACTGGTCGCACGAAATCGCGCCGTGGATCGTCTTCTTCCAGAACGTCGACGCGATCGTCGGCCCGGACGAGCCCGTCGTCTATCCGGAGCACCTGACGCGGGAGCTCGACTACGAGCTGGAGCTGGCCGTCGTGATCAGGAAGGCCGGTAAGTGGTTCACCCCGGACGAGGCCGCGGACTACATCGGCGGCTACGTGATCTTCAACGACATCACGGCGCGCGACATCCAGCGGCGCGAGATGCGAAGCGGCGTGTTCTCGTTCTGCAAGGCGATCGACACGTTCTGCCCGCTCGGGCCGTGGATCGTGACGGCGGACGAGATCCCGGACCCGCACGACCTGCGGATGGAGCTGCGCGTGAACGGCGAGCCGCGCCAGACCTCGCACTCGGGGAACATGTCCGTGACGATCCCGGAGATCCTCAGTCACTACTCGCCGCTGGGTTATTCGGCAGGGGACGTGCTCTCGACCGGAACCGTCTCGGGCGTCGCGGGATTCAGCGACGATGCGGAGTCCCTCTACCTGAAGCCCGGCGACGTGATCGAGGCCGAGATCGAGCGGATCGGCGTCCTGCGCAACCCGGTGATCTCGTGGCAGGAGGGCCACGGCGAGCCGGCTCCGCCGCGCGTCGAATGGTGAGCCGTATTCAGGTACACGCGCGTGTAACTCGGGTCCCGACCCTCCCCCTGCTCATGCGCGAGCGTAACCCGTGGGGGGCCGCGGCGCATCGTCTTCTTCGTGCCGAAAGTGTGACTTTGTGAGTTGGCCTCGCGACGAGGCCAAGCTCGCGCGCGTCCGCGCCTTGATGGCGGAGCGCGAGCTCGACGCACTCGTCGTCCGCGCGCCCGACAACGTCGTGTACCTGACGAACTTCTGGGGGATGAAAGGCTACGACGCCGTCGTCTTCCGCCGCGAGGGCGACGCGACGCTGATCTGCCTCGAGGCCTCTGCCGAGGACGCCGCCCGTACGGCGTGGACCGATGACGTCCGCCTCTTCGCCGGCTACGACGAGCACGACCCGCGGCCGCCGACGGCGCGCACGCTCGAGCTCGCGCAAGAGGCGGCCCGCGGCCACCGGCGCGTCGGCCTGGAGCTCTCGCTCGGCACCCAGGCCTCGGACCGGATGGTCGGCGAGCCGACGACATACACGCAGGCGTGGTTCGACGCCTTCGAGCACGCCGACGACGCCACGCCGCTCCTGGCCGAGGCGCGCGCGATCAAGACCGAGCAGGAGGTCGAGCGCATGCGGCTCGCGAACGAGATCGCGGCCGCGGCGATGGAGCACACGCGAACGAACCTCAGGCCCGGGATGAAGGAGTCGGAGGCGGCGGTGATCTGGCAGGGCTTCGTCCACGGCGAGGGCACCGGCTGGCAGGGCAAGGTCGAGCTCGCACTGCCGTTCTCGCTCGTCTGGTCGGGCCCAGGGATCAAGACCTTCACGGCCACGGGCGATCGGCCGGTGCAGGCGGACGAGCCCACGCTCTTCGAGATCTGGGTCTGCGCAGACGGGTACTGGGCCGACCACACGAAGAACCTCTGTCCCGGCGAGCTCCGGCCCGAGTACGCGTGCCTCGAAGAGGCTCTTATACATGTGTACACATGTGCAATCGACCATTGCCGCCCGGGGGCGAGCCTCCCCGAGCTCGATCGGCTCGTCCGCGCGGGCATCGCCGAAGCGGGCTATCCCGGCCAGCCCTCGCACCCGATCTGTCACGGCGTCGGCGCCCGCGCGCACGAGCCGCCCTACGCGCACCAGGCCGGCGGCGGCACGGTCGAGGAAGGGATGGTGCTCGCGATCGAGCCGGGCGCCTACTGGGAGGGCGGCGGCGGTCTCCGCGTCGAGGACAACTTCCTGATCACGGCGGACGGGGCCGAGAAGCTCTCGCCCTTCCCGGACGGGGTCGTGTGCGGGTGAGCGGCCAGATCTGGACCGGCGCGCTCAACGATCCGTATCGCGTCGGCGGGGCGGTCGGCCTCTACGACACGACACTGCGCGACGGCGAGCAGACCGTCGGCGTCGTGCTCGATCCGGAGCAGAAGCTGGAGATCGCGCGCCTGCTCGACGAGCTCGGCATCGACCGGATCGAGGCCGGTTTCCCTCGCGTCAGCCGGGACGATTGGGATGCCGTCAAGCTCATCTCCGACGCCGGGCTCGACGCCGAGATCTGGGGATTCTCCCGCGCCGTCCCGGCCGACCTCGAGGCGCTCGTCGAGCTCGGCGTGCAAGCGTCGGTGATCGAGTCACCGATCTCCGACCTGAAGCTGGAGGCGATCGGCGTCTCGCGCGAGAAGATGCTGGGCCGGATCACCGAGGCGATGCGCTTCGCGGCCGGGCACGACATCCACGCGGCCTTCTTCGGCGTCGACTCGACCCGCGCTCACGCCGACTTCTACGAGTCGGTCTACAAGAGCGCGGTCGATGCGGGCGCAAGAGAGGTCGTGGTCGTCGACACGCTCGGAATCGCCTCCCCGGAGGCTGTGGCCGACCTCGTCGGCCGCACGGTGGAATGGGTCGGTCCCGACGTTCCCGTTCACTTCCACGGCCACAACGACTTCGGCCTCGCCACGGCCGCCGCCGTCGCCGCCGTGCGCGCGGGCGCACGCTGGGTCCAGGGGACGATCAACGGCATGGGCGAGCGTGCCGGCAACGCGAACCTGGGCGAGGTCGCCCTGACGCTGCGCGCGCTCTACGGCGTCGAGTCCAACCTGCGACTCGAGCGCGTCCGTGACGTCTCGGCGCGCGTCCGGGAGCTCTCCGGGTACGAGCTCGACCCGTGGAAGCCCGTAACGGGGGAGACGCTCTTCCGCCGCGAGAGCGGTGCCGTCGCGAGCCAGTTCCACGATCCGCCGTCGATCGAGCCGTACTCCTCCGAGCTTGTTCGCGCAGAGCGTGCGGTCGTGCTGGGGAAGAAGAGCGGGCTCGACTCGATCCGGATCAAGGCCGTGGAGCTCGGGCTCGACGTGCCGGAGGAGCGTCGAGCCGACCTACTCGCAAAGGTGAAGGAGCTAGGGGTGCGCAAACGCGCGCTCGTCACCGACGACGAGTTCCGCGAGCTCGCGGCGGACGCGACGAAGTCGTAGCGGCCGATCGCCCGCAGGGTCGCGCGGGCCCGTCGGGAATCCTGCGATAGTCCCGGGCCGTGGCCGACTACGACGTGGTCCTCGTCGGGAGCGGGATCAATTCGCTCGCCTGCGCCGCGCTGCTCGCACGCGGCGGCTGGCGGGTGTGCGTCCTCGAACGCAACGACTGGCTCGGCGGCGCAATCAAGACCGCGGAGATCACCGAGCCCGGGTTCCGCCACGACGTCTTCAGCGCCTGGCACCCGCTCTGGGTCGGCGGCGCGGCGCACACGCAACTCGGCGAGGAGCTCGCCGCTCGCGGGCTCGAGTACCTGAACACGGAGCTGCCGACGGGGGCGGCGTTCCCGGACGGGGCGGCCGCCTTCCTGGTCCGCGATGCCGACGGGAACGCGGCCGAGCTCGGGGAGGAGTGGCGCGGCGTGCTCGACCGCTTCCTGCCCAACGCCGACCTCGCCTTCAGCGTGCTGGGAACGGAGCTCTGGGGACGCGGCGGTCCGGCGCTTGCGCTGAAGGCCTCTCGGCGACTCGGCCGGCGCGGATTCGCCCGGTTCGCCGGCGAGCTCGTCCAGTCCAGCCGCGACTGGCTGACGACCACGTTCGCGTCGGAGCGCGCGCACGGCGTCCTCGCGCCGTGGGTCCTGCACACCGGTCTCGGCCCCGACGACGCGGCCTCCGGGTTCATGACGCAGGTGATCGCAGTCGCGGTGCAGGAGGGCGGGATCCCGGTCCCGCGTGGCGGCGGCGCGCAGCTCGTCGACGCGCTGGTCCAGCTGATCACGGATCACGGCGGAGCCGCCGAGACGGGTCGGGACGTCGAGCGCGTGCTCGTCGAGGCCGGCCGGGCCGTCGGCGTCCGGACGACCGAGGGAGACACGGTCACCGCCGACCGCGCCGTCGTCTGCGACGTCACGCCGACGCAGCTCTACGCGAGGCTGCTCGCCGACGCGGACGTACCCGCGGAGGTCGCCGAGGGTGCTCGGCGCTTTCGCTACGGCCGTGCCGAGATGCAGATCCACTTCGCGCTGTCGGAGCCGCCGCGATGGGAGGGGGACGACCGACTCGGCCGGACGGCGATCGTCCACGTCACGCCCGGTCTCGACGGCGTCTCGCGCGCGGTCAACGAGGCGGTGCGTGGGCTTCTCCCCGCGGAGGCCACGATCGTCGTCGGGCAGCCGCTCACCCTGGATCCCTCGCGGGCGCCCGAAGGAGCTGGGATGCTCTGGATCCAGCTCCAGGAGCTGCCGTGGCGCGTGAAGGGAGACGCCGCCGGAGAGCTCGACGTCGGCGAGGGCACGTGGACGGAGCGGCTCCGCGAGCGGTACGCGAACCGGATCCAGGCACGCCTGGCGCGGCACATCCCCAACCTCGAGTCGTCGATCATGCGCCGCACGGTGCTCTCGCCGGCCGATCTCCAGGCGGCGAACATCAACCTCCGCCAGGGCGACCCCTACGGCGGGGCGCTTTCGCTCGACCAGAACTTCCTCTGGCGCCCGTTCGGCGCGAGCCCGGGTCACGCGACCCCGATCGGGCGGCTCTACCACATCGGCGCGAGCACCTGGCCGGGCCCGGGGCTCGGCGCCGGCTCGGGAACGATCGTCGCCGAGGAGCTGCTCCGCCCGCCCGCGAGCGAGCGCGCCCTGGCGAAGCTCCGCGCCCTGGTCGGTCGCGCAGCGACCGACTAGCACTACCGCTCGAAGATCCCGCGGTCGCCCAGCTCGACCGCGTAGAACTCGCCCGCCAGCTCGAGGTGGCGGCGGAGGGCGGCGGCCGTCCGCTCCTCGTCGTGCGCGGCGCACGCCGCGAGCAGCTCCTCGTCGAGCTGCTGATGGCGGTCCTGGAGGTCGCCCTCCGGCGAGACGAGGGCCGGCCGGTAGCGCTCGCAGCTGTCCCACGCGGGCCGGATCAGGCGCACGAGCCACTGCGAGCGCGCCGCCTCGTAGAGCGTGAAGTGGAACGCCGTGTGCGCGCGCAGCGCCTCGCGCACGTCGCCCGCACGGCGCGCCTCCGCGTATGCGTCCAGGTGCACGCGGGCGCGAGCGGCGTCGTCGTCCTCGAACCGCTTCGCCGCGCCGCGCACGGCGAGCGTCTCGAGCGCGAGCCGCACCTCGAAGAGCTGCCGTAGGTCGTCGACGTCGAGAGCGACCACCTTCGCGCCGTGGTGGGGGACATGCTCGGCCAGTCCGAGCGCCTCGAGCTGGCGGACGGCCTCCCGGATCGGCGAGATGCTCATCCCGAGCGAGCGCGCGAGATCCTCGAGCCGAAGCGGCGTCCCGGCCGTCAGCTCTCCGAGGATGATCGCCTCGCGCAGCTCCTCCAGCGCCGCTTCGGCCATCGTCCGATGGCGCGCGCGGGCCCCGGTGGAGGCGGGCGTCTGGGCGCTCACGTGCGGAGCGTCACACGGGGTTGATCACATGTCAAACCCGTGAGACGATGCGCCCGCCCCGGCGTCGAGAGGGAGAAAGCGAGGACTGCCCGTGAAGTTCAGCATCTACACGGAGATCCAGAGCTGGCCGGGGAAGCCACCGCAGCAGCTGTACCGCGAGGTGCTGGAGCAGATCGTCAACGCCGACCGGCTCGGCTACGACGCGTACGCGGCGATCGAGCACTTCTTCTTCCCCAAGTTCGGCGCGTCCCCCGATCCGCTGACCCTGTTCGCGGCGGCGGGCCAGCGGACGAGCAACATCACCTTCCGCACGCTCGTCCACGTATTGCCGTACCACAACCCGACCGTGCTCGCGTCGCGGATCGCCTTCTTCGACAACCTCTACCCGGGACGCTACGAGTTCGGCGTCGGCCGCGGCCACGGCTGGATCCCGCCGAAGGCCGGCGTGCCGATCGAGGAGACGCGCGACCGCACCGAGGAGGCGCTCGCGATCCTGCTCGACGCGCTCGAGCACGAGCGCTTCTCCTACGACGGTCGCTGGTACCGCGTCGAGGACTCGCACGTCGTCCCGCGGCCGGTCTCGCGGCGCTTCCGCATCTTCCTCGGCGGCACGAGCGACTCGACGTACAAGCTCGCCGGCGAGCGCGGGTACGCGATGGTCGTGCCGCCGCTGCTCCCGTACGAGGCGCTCCGGGAGCAGCTCGACATCTACCGCGCCACCTGCCGCGAGCACGGTCACGAGCCCGACATCGTCTGGATCCACGCCTGCTACCTCGACGAGGACCGCGCGACCGCGAAGCGGGAAGCCGAGCAGATGATGCGGGGCTTCCTGAAGGGCAATGCGTCCGTTCTGCTCGAGAACCCGGACGAGATGAAGTCGAAGGCCGAGCTCGAGGCCTCGGGCTACGGCTTCTATGCCTCCGGGATCATGGAGCAGCTCTCGGAGACCCCCTACGACGAGATGATCAAGGGCGACATCGTCTGGGTGGGCACGCCGAGCGACGTGATCGAACGGATCGAGGCGGTGCGTGAGGTCTGCGACGGCCTGACCGAGATCTCGATCACGGTCAACCCGGGCGGCGTCGAGCACTGGAAGGCGATCAAGGCGCAGGAGCTCTTCGCCGAACGCGTGATCCCGCACTTCCGCTCGGCGGCCCGAAAGGAGGCGGAGCCTGTCCTCGCCTGATGTCCCCGGCAGATATCCGTTCGTCCCCGAGTGGAGGAGAGAGCATGAGACGAGGTAGAGGGGTCGCGCTCGGCGTGCTACTCGCGGCGTCGGTCGCGATCGCGGCGGTGTTCGCAGTCACGGGCGCCGCGGCGAAGCCCGCGAAGGGGAAGCCGATCGTGATCGGCGCCGCCGTCGACCTGACGAAGAACATGTCGACGTTCGACGGGCCGGCGCTGCAGGCGGCGCAGATCGAGATCAAGAAGATCAACGCCAAGGGCGGTGTCAACGGACGCCCGCTCCAGCTCAAGTTCATCAACGACCAGCTCGATCCGGCGAAGACGAAGCAGGCAGCGGCGCAGCTCATCGGCAAGGGCGTCGACATCGGCTGGGTCACCTGCGACGTCGACTTCGCCACGCCGGCGATCGACGAGTTCCTGAACGCCAAGAAGCTGACGATCGCGCCGTGCATCGGCACCGACGAGCTCAGCCCGCTGCGCTTCGGCGCCAAGGGCAAGCTCGGCTTCTCCTTCGGCAACGCCGCGCAGGACGAGGGGGCCGCGGTCGCGGAGTACTCGATCAAGCGCAACTGGAAGACGGCGGTCGTCGTCACCGACAACCTGCTCCGCTACTTCAAGGACGTCTGCAAGGCGTTCACGATCCGCTACCAGCAGCTCGGTGGCAAGGTCGTGGCCCAGGAGAGCTTCACCCAGGGCGACAAGACGATCAACAACGTCGTCAGCCGCGTCAACGGCGAGAAGTCGCAGGTGATCGCCTTCTGCACCTCGTTCGCCGGCGACCAGCCGGCCTTCGTCTCGGGCCTGCGCAGCCTCGGCAACTCGACGCCGATCATCGACGGCTGGGCGAGCGACGGCAACTACTGGTGGACGAAGAGCCCGGCCGTGACGAACTTCTACTTCCTCACGTACGCGTCGGCGCTCGCACCCGACCCGGACAAGCGGGTGCGCGCGTTCGAGGCGATCATGAAGCAGCAGGGCAAGCCTGCGCAGACCGGCGGCTTCGTCACCGGCGCCGCCGCGATCGACGGAATCGTCTACGCGATCAAGAAGGCGGGCGGATCCACGAACGGCGCCAAGCTCGCCGCCATCATGGAGAAGTTCAGGAACATCCCGACGCTCTCGGGGAAGGTGAGCTTCTCGGCGCAGCTGCACAGCGTGTTCGGCCGCACGTACCGCGTCGTCTACGTCAACGACAACAACGCCAAGGTCGTCGCGACGATCAGGGCGAAGTCACCCGCGAACATCCACTGAGCCCGCGCCGGTGACGGAGTCCAGCTCCGAAGCGCGCCGACGGCCCGGAACGCTCCGGGCCGTCGGCGTGTCTCGCTCGTTCGAGGGCGTGGCGGCGCTGCAGGAGGTCGATTTCGAGCTCGGCCGCACCGAGGTCGTCGGCCTGATCGGGCCGAACGGCGCCGGCAAGACCACGCTCGTCAACGTGATGACGGGCTTCGACCTCCCGACTTCGGGGCGGGTCGAGCTCGAGGAGCGCGACGTGACGCGCTGGGCCGCGCACCGGCGCGGCCGCGCCGGTCTCGCGCGCACGTTCCAGCACGGTCACCTCTTCCGCGGTCTGAGCGTGCGCGAGAACGTCGAGGTGGCGGCGCTCGGCGTCGGCGCAGGCCCGCGCGAGGCGCGCCGCCGGGCCGACGAGCTGCTGGAGCTGCTCGGGCTCCGCGACCGCGCCGACACGCCGAGCAGCGTCCTGCCGCACGGGGACGAGCGGAAGCTCGGCGTCGCCAGGGCGCTCGCGACGCGGCCCCGGTTCGTGTTGATGGACGAGCCCGCCGCCGGTCTGCACGAGGCCGAGATCCCCGATTTCGCAGCCGTCATCCGCGCCGTCCGCGACGACTTCGAAGCCGGAGTCCTGCTGATCGACCACAACGTGCCGCTGATCATGGAGGTCTGCGACCGCATCCATGTCCTCGACCAGGGCAGGACCCTCGCCGAGGGGCCTCCCGAGGAGATCCGGCGCAACCTCGACGTCACGAACGCCTACCTCGGCGGCAGCGCAGCCGGAACGGAGGAGGCGCCGCGTGAGTGACGCGCCCGTGCTCGAGCTCGACGGGCTCGAGGTGCGCTACGGCGGCGTGCCGGCCGTGCGCAACCTGAGCCTGCAGGTCAACCGCGGCGAGATCGTCGGCCTGATCGGCCCGAACGGCGCCGGGAAAAGCTCGACGCTGCACGCCGTCATGGGCGTCGTCCCCGTCGCCGCGGGCGAGATCCGGCTCCGCGGGCGCTCGATCCGCGGTCGCCGCACCGAGGACGTGGCCCGCGACGGCGTCGCGCTCGTGCCCGAGGGGCGGCGCATCTTCGCGCACCTGACCGTCGAGGAGAACCTCCGGCTCGGCCTCGCCGCGCGGCGCAGCCGCAGCGGGCTCGACGTCGACCTCGAGTGGGTCTACGACCTCTTCCCGGTCGTGCACGACTTCGGCCAGCGCAGCGCGGGGACGCTCTCCGGCGGCCAGCAGCAGCAGCTGGCGATCGCGCGCGCCCTCGTCGCGCGCCCCGAGATCCTGCTCCTCGACGAGCCGTCGCTGGGGCTCGCCCCGACCGTCGTCGAGCGCGTCTTCGAGGCGCTGGCGCAGATCCGCAGCCGCGGCGTCACGATCCTGCTCGTGGAGCAGCGCGCCCAGGTGACCGCGGCGTTCGCCGACCGGACGCACGTGATGTCCGGAAGCGAGCTCCGGCTGACGCTCTTCCCCGACGAGGCCTTCGACACCGAGCGTCTGATCGCCGCATACCTCTCATGAGCTTTCTCCAGTCGCTGATCGACGCCGTCGCCCTCGGCGCGCTCTACGGCCTCGTCGCCGTCGGGATCGGCCTCGTCTTCGGCGTGATGCGGCTCGTCAACTTCGCGTACGGCGAGCTGATCACCGCGGGCGGTTACACGCTCGCGTACCTGAACGGACAGCCGCCGGTCGTCGCGATCCTCGCATGCGTCGGCGTCGTCGTTGCGCTCGCGTTCCTGCAGGAGCGGATCGCGTTCCGGCCGCTGCGATCGGCGTCGCCCGCCACGATGCTCGTCGCCACCTTCGCGGTCAGCTTCCTGCTCCAGAGCATCTATCTGCTCGCCTTCGGCTCGCGCGGCAAGATCGTCGGGACGCTCGGCAGCCTCAACCAGGCGGCGACGATCGGCTCCGTCCACGTCCGCTGGATCTCGTTCGTCGCGCTCGGCGTCGGTGCGGTGCTGCTGGCTGCGACGACGCTGATCCTCAACTACACCGGAATCGGCCTGCACATGCGCGCGGCCGCCGTCGACTTCCGGACCGCGCGCATGCTCGGCGTGCGCGCCGACCGCGTGATCAGCCTCGCCTTCCTGATCTCGGGCGTGCTCGCGGCGGCCTTCGCCGTGCTGTACACGGTGTCCAACCCGCTCGTCACGCCGGACCTGGGCGTCCAGGTGACGATCTTCGCCCTGATCGGCGTCGTCGTCGGCGGCATGGACCGGCTGCTGACGGCGACGCTCGGCGGCTTCGCGATCGGCTTCGTCTACTCGCTCGTGGGCAGCGAGCTGCCCTCGGACAAGAGCGTCTACCTGCCGTCGCTGATCTTCGGCGCCGTGATCGTCGTCCTGCTGCTGCGGCCGGGCGGGCTCTTCCGGCTTCGGCGCGTGACCGTGGAGCGCGTATGAGGCGCCGCCTCGACCCTGTCGTCCAGCTGGCCGCGCCCGCGCTCCTCGTCGTCGCGGTCGCTGTCGTCGGGAGCTTCACGCCGCTGGCCCGGCAGCTCGAGTTCGAGAACGCGCTCGTCCGCACGGCCGTCGTCGTCGCGCTCTACGTCTTCATCGGCAATTCGGGCGTGATCTCCTTCGGCCACATCAGCTTCGTCGCCGTCGGCGGCTACCTGGCCGGGATCCTCACGCTCGAGGCGGAGCAGAAGAACTTCGTCCTGCCCTCGCTCTACCCCTGGCTGCGGCACACGCACGTCGGCACCACGCCCTCGTTCGCGCTCGCGGCCGCGGCGGGCGGGATCTACGCGTTCGTCGTCGGGCTCGCGCTGATGCGGCTCTCCGGGCTGCCCGCGGGGATCGCGACCTTCGCGGTGCTCGGAATCACGTACAACGTCCTCCGCTACTGGGAGAAGATCGGACCGGCAGCGCAGGCGCTCGCGCTTGTGCCCGAGGTCGGGATCTGGACGCTGATGGTCTGCACGCTGATCGCGATCGCGGTCGCGTTCGCCTATCAGCGCAGCCGCAGCGGCCGGAAGCTGCGGGCGACGCGCGAGGATCCCGCCGCGGCCCAGGCCGCCGGGATCGACCTCTACCGCCAGCGCCTGGTCGCGTTCACGCTCAGCGGCGCGGTCGCCGGGTTCGCGGGCGCGATGCTCGTCCACCAGCTCGGGACGATCACGACCGACCAGGTCTACCTCGAGCTGACGTTCACGACCCTGGCCATGCTCGTCGTCGGCGGGGTCACGAGCCTGTGGGGAGCCGTCGTCGGCGCCCTGCTGATCAGCGGCCTCGACTCCTTCCTCGGCGACGCCGAGAACGGGATCCGGATCGGCGTGCACATCGACCTCCCCGACGGGACGCGGCTCGTCACCGTCGCGGCCGTAATGGCGCTGGTGCTGATCCTGCGGCCGTCGGGCATCACCGGCGGCCGCGAGGTCACCCTGCCGCGGGGGCGCCGACAGGAGGCAGCACCGGGGCGCGCGCCGGTATCGTCCCCGCGATGAACGAGCGCCTGGCCGAGCTGTACAGCCTCGCCAGCGAGATCTGGGACCTCGAGCGGGCCTCGGGCCTGCTCTCGTGGGACGAGGAGACGCACATGCCTCCGGGCGGCGCGGCCGCGCGCGCCGAGCAGAAGGCGACGCTGCAGCGGCTGGCGCACGAGCGCTGGGTCTCCGACCGGCTGGCGGGGCTGCTCGAGGACCTCGAGCCGGTGGAGCAGCAGCTCGAGCACGACTCGGACGAGGCGAGCCTGATCCGGGTCATGCGCCGCGACCACCAGAAGGCGCGCCGTGTCCCGGCCGAGCTGCATGCGGAGATCGTCCGCGAGGGCTCGCTCGGCTACCAGGCCTGGCTCGAGGCGCGGGTGCGGGAGGACTTCTCGATCCTGCTGCCGCGCCTGGAGCGGAACCTCGAGCTGAGGCGCGCCTACATCGAGTGCTTCGGCCCCCAGGACGACCCCTACGACGTCCTCCTGGACGACTACGAGCCGGGGATGAAGACGAGCGACATCGACCCGGTATTCGCGCAGCTGAAGCGGGCGCTCGTGCCGATGATCGCCGCCGTCGCCGAGGCGGATCCGGTGGACGACTCCTGCCTGCGCGGCTCGTTCCCCGTCGACGCCCAGCGGCGCTTCTCGCTCTGGGCGATGGAGTGCTGGGGCTACGACCCCGACTCGTGGCGGCTCGACAAGACCGTGCATCCGTTCGCGACGTCGTTCTCGACCTCCGATATCCGGCTGACCACGCGCTTCCAGGAGGAGCACCTCGGCGGCGTGCTCGCGTGCCTGCACGAGTTCGGGCACGGCCTGTACGAGCGGCAGGTGTCGCCCTCGCTCGAGCGGACGCCGCTCGCGAGCGGGGTCTCGGCCGCGCTGCACGAGTCGCAGAGCCGGATGTGGGAGAACCTCGTCGGCCGCAGCCTCTCGGCGTGGCGCTTCCTCTATCCCCGGCTGCAGCACGAGCTGTCCGCCCAGTTCGGCGAGGTCCCGCTCGAGACGTTCCACCGTGCGATCAACAAGGTGCAGCCGTCGCTGATCCGCGTCGAGGCGGACGAGGTCACCTACAACCTCCACATCATCCTGCGCTACGAGCTCGAGCGGGAGATGCTCTCGGGCGAGCTGGCCCTGCCCGACCTGCCCGCGGCGTTCGACGCGAAGATGAAGGACTACCTCGGCCTCGACCCGCCCGACCTCGTCCACGGCGTGCTCCAGGACGCGCACTGGTCCGACCTAGGCTTCGGCTACTTCCCGACCTACACCCTCGGCAACGTTATCTCGGTGCAGATCTGGGAGCGGGCGCGCGCCGATCTCGGCGACCTCGACGAGCAGTTCGAGCAGGGCGAGTTCCGGCCCCTTCGCGAGTGGCTCGGGGAGGAGCTGCACCGGCACGGGCGCAAGTTCACGGCACGGGAGACGGTCGAGCGCGCCGCCGGCGGGCCGATCGACCCGGGTCCGTACCTCGCCTACCTCGAGCGCAAGCTCAACGATCTTTTCGGCGCCGCCGTCACCGCGTGACGCGGAGAGTGTGCGTCGCGGGAGCGGGCGCCATCGGCTCGCTCTACGCGAGTCATCTCGCGCGTGTCTGCGACGTCGTCGTGCTCGCCCGCCGCGAGGAGCACGCGCGCGCGCTTGTCCGGCATGGGCTCGAGGTCTCCGGGCGCAGCAGCTTCGTCTCGCAGCCGGAGGCGACGACCGATCCCGCGGCGCTCGGCGAGGTCGACCTCGTCATCTGCGCCTGCAAGGGCACCGACCTCGAGGCGGTCGCCTCGCGTCTGGAGGGCCGGGTGCCCGGAGCGGCGGTGATGACCGTGCAGAACGGCCTCGGCGCGGAGGAGGTCGTCCGCCGCCACGGCGACTGGCCGCTCGTCTCGGCGGTCACCTTCATGAGCGGCACGCGCCACTCCGACACGCACGTCGAGTACATCCTCGATACGGCGACCTGGCTCGGACCGTACGGCGGCACGTCCTTCGAGACGGTGCAGGAGGCGGCCGACCTGATCGTCTCGTCGGGGCTGAAGGCGGAGGCGTTCCCCGACCTCCGGCCCGCTCAGTGGTCGAAGCTGGTCTTCAACGCGACGGTCAACGCCGTCTCGGCGCTGACCGGGCTGCCGCACGACTTCCATTTCGCCGCCGAGGCGCGTCCCTCCGACCTCGGCCACCTCGTCCACGCGCTCGTCGACGAGGGCAAGGCGGTGGCCGCTGCAGCGGGAATCGAGCTGCGAGAGGATCCCTGGGAGATGAACGTGCTGGCGACGCGGCGCGGCAGCACGCACTACCCGTCGATGCTGGAGGACATCGAGGCGGGCCGGCCGACGGAGATCGAGACGATCACCGGCGCCCTCGTCCGCGAAGGCGAGCGCCTCGGCGTCCCCGTGCCCCTGCACTCGGCCCTCTACCGCCTGGTCAAGGCGAGGGAGGACTCCTACTCGTGACCCCACCCAACCCAAGTAACACGTTGTTACTTGGAGGGGGAGGAGCGGCGTGAGGGTCTGCGTCGTCGGCTGCGGCGCGGTCGGGTCGCTCTTCGCCGCGAACCTGGCGCAGCTCAACGACGTCGAGGTCTGGGCCTACGACCTCGCGCAGGAGCACGTCGACGCGATCAACCGCGACGGCCTGCGCCTGAGCGGGGCGGGGGAGGTGCTCGGCCGGCCGAGGGCCACGAGCGACGCAGCCGAGCTGCCGCCGAGCGACTTCGGCATCGTCGCGACGAAGGCCATGCACACCGAACGGGCGATCCGCGCCACGGCGCACGCCTTCGACGGCGGCTGCGTCGCGACCGTCCAGAACGGGATCGGAAACGAAGAGGTGCTCGCGAGGCACGTCGAACGCGTCATCCGCGGCACGACGTTCCCGGCGGGCAAGGTCGTCGCCCCCGGGCACGTGCAGTGGGACGTGAAGGGCGACACGACGCTCGGTCCGTTCGAGGCCCGCCCGGCGCCGCTGGAGGAGATCGAGCGGCTCGCCGACGCGTGCACCCGCGGCGGGATGCCGACGAGGGCCGTCCCGGACGCGCGCGGGCCGCAGTGGCGGAAGGTGATCTTCAATGCCTCCACGAACCCGATCGGCGCCCTGACCGGGCTCACGCACGGCCGCGTCTGTGAGCTCGAGCCGCTGCGCCGGCTCGTCTCGCAGCTCGTCGACGAGGGCAAGGCCGTCGCGGCGGCGCAGGGGATCGAGCTCGACGCCGACCCCGAGGAGCTGATCGACCACGCTGCGAAGCCCGAGGTCGCGTACGACCACAAGGCCTCGATGCTCCAGGACGTCGAGGCTCGCAGGCAGACCGAGATCGACTACCTGAACGGCGGCATCGTCCGCTTCGGCCGCGAGCACGGCGTGCCGACGCCGCTGAACGAGGTGATCTGGACGCTCGTGAAGGGAGTGGAGAAGTCGTGGTCCCAGTGAGTGAGGTCCAGCGCCGGTACGAGGTCGTCCGGCAGGCGATGGACGAGCACGGCGTCGACGCGGTGATCGTGTCCGGCAACGAGTACACGGGCTTCGAAGGGGCCGTGACCTACATGTCCGGGTTCGTGATCGTGCACCGCTACGCGTACGTGTTGCTGCCACGCGATGGCGACCCGGCGATCGTCTTCCCGAGCGAGGCGCGCTACGTCGGGGAGCACGCGACGACGTGGATCGAGAATCAGGTCTTCGTCGACCGGCCCGGCGAGTGGCTCGCCGAGCAGGCGCGCGGCAAGCGGGTCGGCGTCTACGGGCTCGAGTACGTGATGACCGTCCGCGACTACCGCGGGCTCGACGGCGCCGCCGAGCTCGTCCCGTTCGACGTCGAATTCGACCTCGCCCGCGCCGTCAAGAGCGACCTCGAGCTCGAGTCCGTGCGCGAGAGCGTCCGCATCAACACCGAGGGTTTCTGGGTTTTCCTCGAGCACTTCGCGCCGGGCAAGACCGAGCGCGAGATCCTCGCCCCGTGCGAGGAGTACTTCGTCTCTCAGGGGTGCGGCCGGCTGACGATGGACATGGTGCTCGACGGGCCGGGCGGCTCCGCGCTGCCCGAGTTCAAGATCGCCGGCGAGCGGCGGATCGAGGCGACCGACTGCGTGCTCCCCTCGCTCGAGGTCGCGGGGCCGGGCGGCCACTGGGTCGAGGTCTCCCGGGCGATCTGCGCCGGCGAGCCGAGCGACGACACGAAGCGGATGCTCGAGGCTTACGAGGAGTACTACGAGGTCGCGCACGGCTTGATGCGGGCCGGCGCAACCGCGCACGACGTCCACCGTGCGGTCTCGAAGGGCTTCGCCGACCGGGGCTACAAGCTCGGCCACGTCACGGGCCACTCGATCGGGATGACGATGATCGAGTTCCCGAAGATCGGCGAGGGCGTCGAGACCGAGCTGCAGGAGAACATGGTCTTCTCGATGCACCCGCACGCGATCGCCGACGACGGCAGGGCGTGCCTGTACATGCAGGACACCTGGCTCGTCGGCCCCGACGGCGGCACGCCGCTCGCGGGGCTCGAGATGAAGATCTACCGCGGCGACGAGCGCCGCTCGTAGCTACCCGCCGAGGCCGAGCGTGTTCAGATAGTCGTCGAAGCTGCGTGCGTGCGCGGGCCGCTCGACGACCGGCTTCTCGCCCCAGTGCGAAAGGGCGAGGTCGGCGTGCACGCTGACGCTGCGGAAGTCGCGCACCTGGTTTCGCACCTCGGCGGGCAGGTCGGCGCGGACGAAGTGGAGGTCGATCCGGAGGCGGCGCGGCAGCTCGTCGTCGACGCCGACGTCGTAGACGGCGTGCGAGCGGGCCACGATCGGCTCGAGCGCGGTCACGGGGAGATCGCCGACCAGCGCGTGCAGGAGCGAGGCGATCGCGTGCGGGTCGAGCGTGCCGGCGAGCTCCCAGGTCGAGTCACCTCCGATCTGGGGGCCCGCCGCGATCGTCCCGTCGATCGCTCCCTCGAGCAGGCGGAGCAGGTCGTCCTCGGTGGGGACCCTGACGCTCGAGCCCGAGAGCCGCTCGGGCGGCACGAGGAGCCGCGGCAGCTCCGGCCAGAAACCGTCGAGACCGCGTGTCGGGTTCCCGTACCAGGTGCGCGCGTAGCGCACGTAGGCGAACTCCGGCGCCGCGCGGATCTCGTGGGCCGGGACCGCGGCTTTCGGCGTGGCCGAGACGAGCGCGGTGACGCCGTCCCGGCCGACCGCGCCGGCGAGATGGAGGCGGAGAGAGCCCGGCAGCGGTGCGCCCGCCAGGCCTTCGAACGAGCCGCGGACGTCGAGCACGTAGCGGCCTCCGTCCGACCGGGCCGCGGCGAGGAGCGATCCGCGCACCAGCTCCTGCGGGGTCGGCGGCTTGGCGGCGTGCTTCGAGCCGCCGCAGCCCGCGGCGAGGATCACCACGGCGAGCGCGGCCGCAGCCTGCCTCATCGACCGGAATTGTTACGCGACTTCGGCGTGGATCCGGCCTGCTGCGCGCTTCAGCGCGCCGCCCTCGCGGCCGGCGCGGACGGCGAGGATCTCCGCGAGGATCGAGAGCGCGGTCTCGGCCGGCGTGTGGGCGCCGATGTCGAGCCCGGAGGGCCCGGAGATCCGCTCCAGCGCCTCCTCGGCGACGCCGGCCTCGAGCAGCCGCTCGCGGCGGCGCTCCTGGTTACGGCGTGAGCCGAGCGCGCCGATGTAGAACGCCTCCGTCCCCAGGGCGCCCTTCAGCGCGGGCACGTCGAACTTGTCGTCGTGCGTGAGGACGACGACGGCGGTGCCGAAGTCGGGCCGGACGCGCTCGAGCGCCTCGTCCGGCCAGGCGACGATCAGCTCGTCGGCGCTCGGGACGCGCTCCGCCGTCGCGAACCTGCCGCGGGCATCGGCGACGATCGTCGTCCAGCCGAGCTGTGTTGCGGCGCGGCAGAGCGCCTCGGCGGTGTCGACCGCGCCGATGACGAGCAGACGCGGGGGCGGCTCGAAGACCTCGGCGAAGACCTTGCGGCCCTCGAGCTCGAGCACCTTGCTGCGGCCGCCGCGCAGGAGCCCGGCGACGAGCTCGTCGGCCTCGCCCTCCTCCACGAGCCGCTTCTCGCCCGCGTCCTCGCCCTCGAGCACGGTGAACACAACGGCGCGCCGCTCCTCGTCGACGATCCGCTCGAGCCGGCCGAGCAGCTCCTCGTCGGCGGCCTCGACGAAGACGTCGATCTCGCCGCCACAGGGCAGGCCGACTTCGAAGGCAAGCTCGTCCGAGATCCCGTAGGTGAGCAACCGGGGGCCGCCGCCGCCGAGCACCTCCTGGGCCTCGCCGTAGACGTCGTTCTCGACGCAGCCGCCGGAGACCGAGCCGGCCAGCTCACCGCCGGACGAGACGCCGAGCTTCGACCCGATCGGACGCGGAGCGGAGCGGCGCGCGGCGACGACGGTGGCGAGCGCGACCCGCTCGCCTGCCGCCCGCCAGCGCTCGATGTCGCCGACGATCTCCTTCACGCAGGTCATGGTAGTCAGGCGGCGGGTCTGCTTGCCGGGGCGGGGCTCCCCTCGTCGACATCGCGTTTCCGCCGTTCTAGGATCGAGCGCATGATCAAAGTCGCCGTCACCGCCGCAGCGGCGGCCGCCCTCGCGCTGGCCGCCCCCTCGTTCGCAGCCCAGACCTACCCGGTCAGCTACCAGGCCTTCCCGCTCGCCTCCGGCCAGACGGCCGGCACGACGCTGAGCGGCGGCGCGCTCAGGCTCGCCAGGTCGGGGCTCTCGTCGATCTCGTACACGGACCCGTTCGGCTACGGCACCCGCAGCTACCAGGGTGGCACGTGGACGTCGCCGTGGTTCGATCCCGCGTTCGCGTTCACCGAGCTCGTCTCCTCGTGGAACGCCGACACGCCCGCCGGGACCTGGATCCAGGTCGAGCTGCAGGCGACCGCCGACGACGGCCACCCGACGAAGTGGTACGTGTTGGGCCGCTGGGCCTACGGCGACACGGACTTCCACCGCACATCGGTGGGCGGCCAGGGCGACGCCGACGGCTACGTCGCGATCGACACCTTCTTCGCCAAGGACCATCCCATGCGGACGTACCGGCTGCGCGTGACGCTGTACCGCGCCGCCGGCTCGAGCGCGAGCCCGACGCTGACCCGAATCGGCGCCGTCGCGTCCGACCCGGTGAACACGAAGCCGTACCTGCCGAGCGCGACGACGATGACGAAGACGGTCGAGCTACCGGTGCCGGCGTACTCGCAGGAGATCCACGCCGGCCAGTACCCGCAGTTCGACAACGGCGGCGAGGCCTGGTGCAGCCCCACGTCCACGTCCATGGTCGTCGGCTACTGGCACAACGTCGCGGGGACGGGCCAGCCGGCCCCGGCCGACTACGCGTACGTGCTGAACGACTACCCCGGAACGCCCGACCCGTGGGTCGACTACGCCGCCCGCTACACCTATGACTACCACTACCAGGGCGCGGGCAACTGGCCGTTCAACACGGCCTATGCCGCGAGCTACGGCCTCGA
>WNGD01000822.1_pt1 | contig 41830 bp, 42 predicted proteins | sample 5400671 | NCBI WGS metagenome assembly WNGD01 (sample SAMN13153369, study PRJNA577476) | soil metagenome | isolation source: 40 cm soil or saprolite under grassland replicate 2 | place: USA:California | collected 2016-06-15 | reverse complement strand
GCGTCAAAAGCTTTGAGCATCTCTGGCAGCACATTGAAACGTTGGCGACCGAACGGAATGCTGCCCAGGCTCAGATCCACTGGCGCTTTACCTGTGCCGATGCTCGCGCTCAGATGCATGATCTCTCTCCTTCCCCAAATTCAATCTGGACTGACTACTAGTTCTAACCGAGAACTAGCAGAAGACGAATTGTGCTCCTGTCCTGATATCTCATCAAGATCAGCTTATCAAGCATTCTACGCACTAAAAGAAAATAGCATTATTACTTCGAACAATAAATCTGGATATTACCATATTACCTTTGGTCTATTTCAAAACTGGATATCTTTCCACGAATTGGGAATTGAAGAGCAAACATGGACAGGAGAGTTAAATGACAAGCAATCCATTTAACTACTGGGACCCTGTCATTGGAGAACAATTTGTCGGACGCAAAGAAGAGGTTGAAAAGGTTGCCAGAGAACTGGCTGAACTACGTAGATCGTGTGCGATAGTCGGAGGCCGTAAGTGCGGAAAAACCAGTTTTCTCAAAACTTTGCAAGATATATTGCTCAAACGTCTGGCCCAAGCTCAATCTAGAAGATTGCATATCTTACCTGTATTTGTCAATTTGAGGGATCTGTCACAGTATTCTATTGGTGGCGTGTTTGCACTGATGTTGAACACCCTCTACGACTATTTTCATTCGCCTCTGCAACGCCAAACCCTCAATCTTACTCTTGAGTTTGATCTAAGCGGAACACAGTTGGAGGCATTCGTTCAAAACAATACACAAGAATGCCCTTTAAATTGCTTCACTAAAATGCTTGAGGAACTGATACTGAACTTTTTCAACGTCCATGGCTTGTTACGTATTGTTTTTCTGCTGGATGAAACAGGAAAAATTCTTGAGCAGCTATGGGCTAGAGATCTTTTTTCCCAACTCCGCTCTTTGATCGATGGGGAAAAATTGAGACAATATCTGTGTTTTGTTATAGCTGGTTCTTCTAAACTCAGGGAGAAGGACGAACAAGGATCTCCACTCTGGAACGTGAACGAGCCTGTATACCTGATATCCTTAAAGGATGAGTCCATTCTAGAAATTCTCCATCAAGTTACAACGGTGCCAGATGATTTTGCCACTGCTGTTCTTCAGTTGTGCAAGGGACATCCATATCTTGCACAGTATGTGATGTATTGCTCCTGGGAAAGCCTCCAACAGGGAAGCGTTCCGGCGCTTTATGAGATAGAGAACAGATTTCGCATCGAACATATGGGTGATTTAGCTCAATGGAAAGCTGACTTAGGAGAAGCGGGATTACTTGTGTATGATGTGCTGATTACGGCCAACGACTGGCTAAGTGAACCCGAAATCAAGCAACTTATTCAGGATCAAACTATAAGGTCAGGAGTCACATCAGTGCTGACTAATCTCTGGTCATATAGCTTGATTCTTCGGAATCATACCTGGAAATATCGCGTTGCAGGGATACTCTTCCAAAACTGGTTTACCGAAAATGTACGTCCCTCACTTCGTTCTCATTTACCAGCAGCAAATAAGCCTTCCCTAGCTGTCCTTCCAGGCGAACCAGATATACATATTGGCTTCCACACACGTATCTTCCCTACCGCTTACTGGAATGCCCTTACGGTTGAGCGCTTTCCCCTTGTGAAATGCAGCATTGATAATACAGGAGAAGGCTGCACCGATGCAAGAATAGTTATCGAAGCGACTATCCAGGGTTTTGGTGAGCCCTATTCTATTACTCTCGATGTTCCTGCTCACCAATCAAAGGATGCAGTTCTCTTGCCAACCCTCCGCTGAGAGGCTGTTGCAAAACTCGCTGAAGAATATAAGGCAGCTTGTCATGTTGTTATCAAGCGACTGGCTCAGGGAATTCCGCACATTCTATACGATGAATCTACTCCACTTTATCTACAGGGACATAATGTAGCTTTAATTGCCTTCCGGGACGAGCAGGGGACACAACAAAATCTAGCTGACTATCTGGCCGTCTTTGTGACTCCCAGGGCTGCTAAAATTCACGAACTCACTGGAATTGCAGCAGCGAAACATCACCCTCAAAAAGCCATCAACGGGTATCAAGGCGCCCGAAGCATAACAGTAGGCAATCGCCAAACCATAGACCTAGTGGATGCCCGCAGGATCTCACGTCTACAAGCACGGGCTTTCTTCATTACGTTACAAAAAAATGCGAATTTGCATTATGTTAACTCAGCAATTAACCTTGAGAGGGAACTTGGCTCTCTCGCCCAACATGTGCGTTTACCTGATATAAGCGTATCCTCTTCTATAGGCCAAAGCAATTGCCTTGACGCAACTGTCCTTTTTGCCAGCCTGCTTGAAAATGCAGGCATGGAACCTTTCATTGCTCTGACGAACAACCATGCGTTTGTTGGTTGGCGTATCTGGACAGGAATCGATCAATACGATTTTCTAGAGACGACAATGATTCCAGGAGGCAATTTTGACATGGCGTTGGAAGAAGGAAATCGTCGGTATAACATAGCTCTTGCTCTTCAAGAGAATGACCCTCTGCGAATTATTCTCGATCCCGCTGGCTTCCTTTATCTGGTTGACGTTAAAGATTGTCGCATAAGGAAAAAAATCAAGTCGTTGTTGTTCTGACCTTAATCGGCTAATATCTGCACTGGATCATCTGCAAAATATTTACGATCATGAGATGATTGATTACTGGCATTGAAGCGATCTGATATTGACATATGGTTCGGGCGCTAGCTACACAGCCAACCTGCCCAATTTGTGCTATCAGCGACCGAAGAATTGACCAGGAACAGGATTCCAGTATAAGTGTGATCTAAAAGTCACGCGAAGCGCTGGTACGAACGCAATGTATAGAAAGAGAAACTATAACCATGCAGCAACCACCGCTCCGTGTTTTTTGTGGCTATGCTCACCAAGATGAAGCGCTCTTTCAATCGCTTCATACGGTGCTGTCAATTCTCAAAAAGCAAGAGGCAATTAGCATTTGGCATTATGGCGACCTCCTACCTGGTGCTCAGTGGGAATGGAAGATTGAGCAAGAGCTCAACACCGCAGATATCATTCTTCTGCTTATCAGCCCCGCATTTATAGCCTCTGACTACTGCTACAGTAAAGAAATGCAGTGGGCGCTTACCAGGCACTTCACAGGAGAGGCTCGTGTGATTCCCATCATCCTCAAGCCAACACCTGATTGGCAAACGACTCCTCTTGGTGCGTTGCAAGCACTCCCAACACATGCAAAACCAATCACCACTTGGCGTAATCGGGATGAGGCCCATGTTGATGTGGTAACTGGACTCCGCAAGACTATCCAAGATATTCAGCATGAGGATAAATATCTTGTAAAGGAATATGTCCTTGGACTACGACCTTCTGTTTATGAGAGTGAGGAGGAAAATACTGCTCAGGACAGGGCAAAACACATGGCTGAGCAATGGATCACAACTGTCGCTGATCAAGTAGGGAGAACACTGCAAAACACAGTTCAGCAGGACGACCGAAAAGAGTGGATACTGACAGACCACCAGCAGACTTGCTCCATCACCATGCAATGGAATTATAGAGGTCTAGATATGCAGGGTCACTATTTTCGATCCGCTGATCTCACTATTACCAGTCAGCATCCGGCTTTACTTAGTTATATGCTGGAAAAGGACATCTTCCTTACTGGTTTCTTCAATGGACCCTTGCTGACCTCGATGTCGTCTCGTTGGCGAACCAGATCTCAGAGCAAACAGGGGATAGATTCGGCCACTATCCCCAGGCGATATTGAATGTGGCAGCGCGGGACAACCAGGATGCAGAGCAAACAGAAGATAGCTATTCCCCTCTCGCACTAAGAAATTCTCCTGCCCACTATGACTATAAGCTCTATAACGGTGAAAACCATTGTGTGAGAGCGGCGCTCTCCTCCAAAGCATCAGCTTTACCTGCCCGTGTTTGTCTTATTTACGATAACGCTCCACTCCAAGGGTTCTATCATGCACATAGCTTGTTCTCAGTGAAGAAAGTTCTTACTATACTTCATGGGAAAGTTCCCTATAGAGAAATTCGACAGTTAATAGGCGAGGCGTGTACGCCATAGTAATATTACGTGATACTAATCAATCAGAGGCAGTGTATAGCATAAGTAGATGTCTTATACAGGGACTCACAGTATTTTGGCTACCCTCTGCGCAGCAAGAGTGCAACACGAGGAATGCAAGGTGAAGGAGAGCTGACGCCCATCAGGCAGGTGGGGCGATGCCTGGTTGACTCGCTCACACAGGATGGCCAGATCTCGATTGAGCGCACGGTCGTTAAACGGATGCAGTTCGACCTGTACCATCTGCGCGTGGTGCGTAATCGTACCAGGAAGCTGAAAGAAAGGGAGCAGACGTTTCCAGGTGGCCTGTGCATAGGATGTTGGAAAATAGTGATCACGCACCCACATTGCGAGGTTCGCTAATGCCACTTTACACACGGTCATGACCTGATCTTTCCGGTGATCGAGTTCATACATCGTTTTCTCCTGTGCTTTCATATCTTCTAATGCACGCAAGACTTCCCGTTGCTCTTTGCAATAGCGTTCCTGTTTGCGGAACTCGGTATTGCACTGCTCATAGGCACGCCATTCTTTGATGCGGAGCTGTTCCAACTCGGCATCCGCGACGGCTTTACGCTCCTTAACCTCCCGTCGCAGTACGTGATCGGCTACCCCTTGCTCTTCCAGGGTGCGCTGATACGCCCACAGGTCTTGATACAACTCCTTGCTGCGGCTTGTGAAGATTTTGCGGAGCCGCTCCCGTCGTCGGCTAGCCTGGGCCTCGCGTTTGCCTGCACTCTGTGCCCATTGCTTGAGCCTGGCGAGCCGCTGTTCCAGGTGCGTTCGTCGTTTGGTCACCTCCGAATTTTCCACGGCCACCTTGGCGAACCCGTGATTGGTATCCAATCCCAAGGGCAGAAGGTAATCTTTAATGATGTTTTCCTGGGCTGGCCAGCGGTGAATATAGGTCTGGGCAAGCTCGATGGCATCGAGAGGCTGAGTCTCTTCTGTCGTCACAATGGGAATCAATTTGGCCGCCGTCTCTTTGGCCGGAGCAGCCGTCGCTTGCCAGCCCTCGCGCCACCAGGTCCGCTCATCAGGGGCAGATCGCTGTCCCAGCGCGACGGATATTGTTCCTCCTCTGGATCAGATTGCACTGGCACACGTCGGCGCAGATCGCGAATGAGCGCGACCTGCAAGCACAGGGGGTCGTCAGGATAGTCTTCACGGGGCAAGCTGATGTGGGCGGGAGCCACTTCGCGGATGAGCTGTCCGTGAGTATCCGTGCTCAAAGGCACAAAGGTGCCGACATCAGCGAACGAGGAGAGATCGCGATATTGATTGGTCTGCAAGATGGTGACCACGCTGCGTCCCTGTGCGTGTAACCTCGCCAGGAACTCGGTGGCCATGCCCTCGCGGTCCACAATCATTCGTGTGACCTGACTGTTTCCCGTATTTTGTTCATACCGCTCCAGAAATGCGAGAACGCCCGCTGTCAAATGCTGATCGCCGCGATGGGTAGTGGCGAAGAGGGGATGACCGTGCTCGTCGTGGAGCAAAAGGAGAGCTCGGCAACCCAGGACGGTACCCAACCGTCCAATCAGTCCGCGCGGGAGGAGCACATCGCTGTAGACGGGCTTGCGATGTCCATCCACATAGCAGGTCAGTGCGTGCGACTGTGCTGTTTCTCCTGTTTCTTCCACAGGTGCATGCCAGAGCTGGGTGGTCCAGCACGCCAAGGCATCGGTGAAGTGCTCTGCACCATCGGCGGAAGCCACCTGCGACAAAAAGGTTTCTGTATAGCGGTAGCCATAGGCGCGCGTTCGCCCGGTGAGGAGCGCTAAACCATCGGCGGTATAGCCGCGCAGATCCCACGTGCGGTGTAAGCCAACGGCTCCCAGAAACAGCAGGGTCAGCAGCAAGCGTCGGCGAACCATTGCGCTCCCTGCCAGGGGAAGGCATGGGGGGTCTGGGGAAACTGGAGGAGGCGGCAATGCCTGCTCCAACTGGGTAAGCAGACCCGTCTCGGTGACCGCCGCCAATAGCAACATTGGCTAAATGGCCTGGGGAGCCCGTTTGGGGGTAAGCAGACCCGTCTCGGTGACCGCCGCCAATAGCAACAACCCTCCGGCCTGTTCATGAAACCCAGGGGCAATGATAACGCCTGTTTGCGGCTTTTTTTTCTCCCGGAGGATCCTTTCGGCTCAGCCCATGGGCGGCGCGCACGCGGTTGAGTTGGCTGACACTCACCGTGATCCCGAAGCGCTCAGAAACGCAGCGTTGGACCTCGCGGCTGGCGGCAAACGCGTGGCTCTGGCAGTAATCCAGTAGAAAGGTGAGCACCTCCCCGCGCAGTTTGGCTGGGTGGCCGTGTCGCCGCTCAGCCAATGCCTGCTCGCCTTCGCACGCGACACGCTTGAGCAGTCGATAGACCGTCGTGCGATGCATCCGCACAGGACAGCGTCTGTGCGCTTCTCGTGTGGTCATCCCCTCTTCTACAGACTGGACAAGCTCTCGCCTGGCAGTCTGCCGTGCGTGGGATATCTGACGCTGGTAGGCTCGCGCTACGATTGGCATGATCATTCCTCACTTCCCCGCACCGTGCGGAGCCACATACAAACGGGATCGGACGTTTCTTCTTCACTTTCCCTGCGCCTGCCAGATCTCGATGAGATGCCCATCAGGGTCCAGGAAGAAGGCCAGGGTCTTCTCCCTCCCCTCGAACGGGGGAGTCAGAAACTCCGCTCCGCGAGCGCGCAGGAGGTGATAGGCGGCCAGGCAGTCAGGAACCTGAATGGAGAGATCGAGGATGGCGCCCGTGTGGCCGGGAGGCGGCGGATCGGGAACGTTTGACTCGTCTGATCGGGAGCGAAAAGGCACCGACAGCAGGATCTGACTCCCCGCAAAGCGCAGTTCGCACAGCGTCCCAGCAAGCTCATGCACAACTCGCGCTCCCAGCACATCGCGATAGAATGCCAGCGCGCGAGCGTAGTTGTTGACCACAAGGAAGCATCTCAGTTCCACTCCATCCGTCGGGAAGGAAGGTTGCAATGGCGTCTCTTTTTCCATTGGTGGTGTCCTTTTTCTCGTCAGACCCGGGTGAGTTTGTCCGGGTTGGCAATGACCCAAATCGTCTGAATCTGCCCTTGCTCCACATCCAGAACCAGGACAGAGAAGGCTTTTTCGCCTGTACGGACGATCAGGGCAGGTTGACCGTTGACTTCCCCGAGTTCGGCACGGGCGTCAGGAGGCCAAAGGCGCTTCGTTCCCAAGAAGAAGCGCACGACGGCGAGACGTCCAGCAAGCGGGCGCCTCGGTGCTCCTTTGACTTTGCCTCCGCCATCTGCCCAGAAGGTGACCTGTTCGGCTAAGAGATTCGTCAATGCGGTCGTCTCCCCAGTCGTCACGGCTTGCAGAAAACTGTTGAGCAGTTGTTGGTGCGTTTCTTTCGCGGGCTGGAAGCGTGGCCGCTGGGCGACCAGGTGTTGTTTCGCCCGGCTGAAGGAGCGGCGACAGGCGGCTTCGCTCTTCTCCAGCATACTAGCAATCTCCGCAAACTCGTACTCGAAGACCTCACGCAGCAGGAAGACCGCTCGCTCGAAAGGTTGGAGTTGCTCCAACAAGATCAGGAAAGCCAACGAGATCGACTCCTCCTTCTCGACCCGCTCTTGGGGATCGGCAGCTTCGGGAATCTCTTCAGTCAGGATTGGTTCTGGTAACCAGGGACCCACGTACTGCTCGCGCTTCCTGCGCGCAAGCTGAAGCTGATCCACACACAGGCGCACCAGGATGGTCGTGAGATACGCTTTGAGGAAGTGAAGGCTCTGCGGAAGCGCCGTCTGATAGCGCAGGTAGGTTTCCTGCACCATGTCCTCAGCATCCATCGCACTCCCGAGTATGCGGTAGGCGATGGCAAAGAGGTAGCTACGATAGGTTTCAAAGGATTCCACTCTATTTCCTCCTGGAATCGACTCATGAGAACAGATGCTGTTTGTCCCCTTTGTCGTCTGTTGGATGCTCGTCTTTCGCAGAGAAGACGAGCATCCAACACGTATGGGAACTCTTCTCGCGTTTTGCATCGGGCAGTGCAAGCGGCGCTCCTCTGCCATCACATCAACCGCTCAGACTGCTTCAGAGGTTGTAGAGGCTGCCCACTTCGTGAAATCTCACCATGATAAGATGACTCTGGTTCCAGTTACACGGCACTCTGTAATAAAAACACAGGATGTCTGCCCGCCACACGCTCAAACTCCTCAAAGGAAGATTCCGCAGTGACCTGATAGTACCGAGCAAAGGGGTTGCCACCCTTGATATCTTCTTGCAAAACGAGGGCCGCCTCCTTGAGAGGCAGTTCTCTGGCTTTGACCGTTTCAACACGACGCCCACGCACGAGGGTAGCCTCTCCTGCTGCTTGCAGATTGCGCACCCAGGCCACGGTTCCAAACGGGGAGGCCAGATAGCGCTTCCCATTGCGCTCAATCGTCACAATCGGAACCGTACGCATCTGCCCACTTTTGCGCCCACGCATCGTAAGCAGGTACATCGGGTAGTTGCCGGGTCCTACGAGCTTGAAGCCTGCGCGCAGCAGGGTCATTGTCAGAACATTTCCCAAATTGACAAACCACGGAGCCTTCTTTGTTTTTGTCATATGTTTCTTCTCCTTCTCTGGGGAAAGTCGTGGTCATGCTGACCACCACCTGTGAGCGTCACAAAGAAAGACGGTTGAGCTGTCCTTTCTGGGACAGGTATTCGTCTGATTTTGCGCATACCGACACATTGCCGTCCAGTCGCGTGTGATGGAAACTATGCCAGGGTGTGCAGCCAGCTCGCGAGAGCGACGCCAATCTCAAAAGGCGCGTCCTCCTGGAGAAAGTGGATGCCTGGCACCGTGACCTCGCGTTGGGCGGGAAAGCTTCGGCAGAACGCGCGTTCGCTCGGCGTCATCCCGCCTGGCTCGCCTTGAATGTATAATTTGGGAACGGGGCTGTGGGAAAGCCAGGCTCCATAGGTGGTAACGATCTCGGTCACATCGGCTGGCTCGCCATCGTAGGGAGCCTGACGCGGCCAGCTCAGCAGAGGGCGCCGTGTTTCGCCCGGCTCGACCCAGGGACGCCGATACTCTTGCATCTCTTCCTCCGTCAACCGGCGCAGCATCCCACTCTGAAGCAGGACCTCGATGAAGATGTTCTCTCGCAGGACCATCTGTTCCCCTGTTGGAGATCGAAGCGCCTGGAAGGTCTGGCGCAGGGATTCGGGCATCTCGCGGAAGTTTCGCGGCATCGCGATGGCTTCCAGGTAGGCGATGCCGCGCACCGCGTCCTGGTGGCGGTACGCCCAGTCAAAGCCCAGGGCCGATCCCCAATCATGCACGACCAGGGTGACGTGCTGCTTCATGCCGAGCCGGTCGAGGAGGGCATCCAGATACCGGCGATGCTCAACAAAAGTGTAGGAACCGGGACCGCTGTCGGGTAGCTTCTCGGAGTCACCCATGCCGATGAGGTCGGGCGCAATACAGCGTCCCAACGAGAGTACATGGGGGATGACATTGCGCCAGAGGTAGGAGGAAGTGGGATTGCCATGCAGAAAGACGATCGGATCGCTCTGACCCTCGTCTACATAGGCCATGCTCCGCCCCAGGACCTCTAGATGCTTCTTCTCATAGGGAAATGTTGCGCTAATCATAGTCCGCGTCCTTTCGAGCCGTGGTGATGCTCTTCGTCAGCGAAGGCCGTGAACGCTGACGTCGGCAGCACCGAGGACAAGCACCAGCGCTGCCACATTCAGCAGTAGGAACCCGATCGCCAAGCCGAACTGTGGAGAATAGTCGCCTGCGCGCATGTGTGTGTAGAGCGCACAGACGAAGAAGCCAATGAGGCCGATCGCGGCTGCCGCGCCGACCCATGGCACGCCGACGAGGCCGAGCAGCAGCCCGATCGCGCCAGCGGTCTTCAGGGTGCCGATCGGGAAAGTCAGCCACGATTCGGGCACGCCTGCCCTGGCCATGCCGGGGAGGATCGGCTTGAAGTGCAGCATGGCGGCGATGCCCGAGAAACCGTTGGCGGCGATGGCGACGAGGGTGACGACGAAGTAAGCAGTGAACATAGTGAGCTTCTCCTTGCTAGCGAGCGATCCCGACCGCCTCCGGGCCGACGGCACGCGAACTATGAGGTCGGCGACGTCGGGGCGCGAAACGGAGAGATCACGCTGGAGCTTCCGCCCGGAGGCGAAGAACGAATGGGTGCAATGAGCGCTTCGGTTTCAGAACTCAACCGAAGATGCTGGCACCAGGTATGGAATGCTTCCGGTGTCATTCTCATGACCGTCTTCCCTTGAATCATGCTGAAAACGGGTGACATCTTCTCTCTCAAGTATAAATATTTAGATTCGATGGTGGTAATTTTTGACAATTATGTGAGGTAAGGCCGTCATACAAGTCACTTCAGCGGCTGGTTGAACTATTTCCCTCGCTGATGCTTTACCTCAGATAATGAGCAAAAAAATCCCTCACCGAGTTTAAACATTTACACGCACAATGAAGGTGTCCGCTTCATTGACCAGGGTGATCTGGACAGAGGAGTGTTTCACTTTGCCTGACAGGCGCAGGGTAAAGAGTAAGCCCGCGATCCCCGCGCCAAGAACAAGAATGCGTGTGGATGGTTGTGTCATGGCTGTTCTCCTTTCTTCTGCTCATCTTGCGGCGCCCCCTGTGACGCGGCAGGCGTTCCCTGCCACCTCATTCTCTCTGGGGGACGCTATCGTGATGACTACCAGCGGTGATCATCACAAAGAAAGAGGGTTGAACGGTCTGATTTGGGACAGCTTTCCCGTCTGATTTTTCGCGTGCCAGACCTCTCACGCATCTATGGAGAGAGAAGCATATGAACGGTCATCCCTCGCGCGTTTCGATATCGGCCGTTTCATGAGTCTCGAAATCGTCCAGTTTTTTTGCGACAAACGGCTCTGGTTTTCTCGAACCGGAGCGTATCTGAAGGGCAAGTGCAGTAAGACCGGCTGAGCTATCTCAATGCTCATGCAAAATCTTTCCTGTGAAATGAGTGAGTGAGATAAAAATGGAGAGCTTATTTGAAGCTCTCGGTCATCCTTCCTGCTAGGGTTTGTAATGATCGTACACAAATGAGGTGAGACACCCACCAGGTTCAAAATGTCCACCAGGCTCAGGCATCACCTCGTCTCGCCTTTCGGGCATCGGCTCTCCTTCACTATGCGTTCCTCGTGTTGCTCTCTTGTTGCGCAGAGGGTAGCCAAAATACCGTGAGTCCCTGTTATAAAAGGAATAGTTTTAGCATGCTAGCGCTGCTATCGTAAAGGCTAAAGGTGAAGAAATAGATGCCATAATATTACTTTTCACACATCTAACTCGGTCGCCATATCTGCCTATCACCCCGACAAGTGGCTTGTGACTTGTTATCATTTTGGTTTCAAGAAGAAATAGGGGCTTTTAGCTAGATTGAACAAAAATTGATGAATGGCTCTACTTTTGAGTGGTTTTTGTCAGCATTAGCCTAAATGCCAATGAAAACCATCCAGTGTAGACAAAAATTTGCAGCCACAGTTTAATCATAGCAAAGCCTTATTCGGCAAAGAAGAGGAAATCAATATTTCCCGCTGTTATATAATATGCTGGTGGAAAAGCTATGCTCAAAGCAAAGTCGTTAAAGTAGGGTTAAGCCACAAAAATAACAGCGGGAAATATTTTTCAGCGAAGGATGACTTCATGGAACGAGTAACCACCTTCAACACGAAGCGCAAAGAGTCTGATCCGAAGACTCTTCTTGTTGCCTGGCAATGCTATCTTCAAGAACACGATCATTCTGTTGGCACCATCAAAAAATATACTCAGGCTGTGTCGAACTTTCTGGCCTGGTATGCAGAGGAAGAACACGTGCCACTCCAGCTAACGGCCCTAACACCTATCGCGCTCATCGGCTATCGCAACTCGTTGCAACATGAACAGCACAAATCTATCAGTACTATCAGGATTCAGGCCACTTGACATTTTTGCATATCTAGAACCGGACAAGGCATATCGCGAACCTGAAAGAGCAAACGACGCCCATCTGGTAACTGGGGAGCAGCGGTATTTACGCGCTCGCAGAGCATAAGCAGATCACGGTTGTACTGCCGATCATTAAAGGGACGGAGTTCGACACGCACCGCCGTTGGTCCTTGTACGATCAGACCGGGCAGATGGAAGAACGGAGCCAGCCGCTGGAAGGCTCGCATGAGTAAAACTCTCCGGGAAATAGTGGTCTCGGGTCCACATCACGAGATTGGTCAGTGCGACCTTGAATACGGTCATCACCTGATCCTTCCGATTGTCGAGTTCGTACATCGCGCGTTCATGCAGCGTGAGGTCTTCGAGCGCTCGCGAGCCTCGTCGCGTTGCTCCCGGCAATAGCGTTCGCACTTCGCATGCTCGCGGTTACTGTTCTCGTAGGCTCGCCACTGCCGCTTTTGATATTCCTCGATCACGGCATCTGCCGCCGCTTTTTCTTCCTTGAGCGTTTTGCGCAGGCGCCAGTTCTCCATTCCCTCTTGCTCCAACTCGATCTGATGATCGTTGAGGACGCGGTAGAGAGCCGTGGCACGATCTTTGGTGAGCTTGCACCGTTTTGTGTAGAGCTGACTCGTATTGTGCGAACGCTTGCGCGCAGCATCCGCCCAGTGCTCTACATTGGCGAGCCGTTTTTCCAGGGCGGTCCGGCGCTTTCCGACCTCGGAATTCTCCACAGGCGTTTTGCCATAGCCATGATTGGTATCCAGCCCCAACGGCAGTAAGAAATCGCGGATGATGTTTTCTTGTGCCGACCAGCGTTGTATGGAGGTGTGGGCGAGTTCGACTGCGTCCACTGTCGAGGCTGTGGTCACGATGGGAATGATGCTGTCGAGTGGTTGAGATCGCGGGTGGTGGGGTGGCCTTCCAGCCCTCGTCCCACCACATGCGATCATGCCAGTCCAGGTCAGCATCCCACCGCTTCGGATACTCCACCTCCTCCTTCGAAGGAACAACGGGGACATGATAACGGAGATCACGAATTAAGGCCACACGTAGAAGCAGTGACTCGCCTGGATGGTCGGGCAAAGAGAGTGCTATGGAGGCAGGTGCCACCTCAGGCACCACTTTTCCAGACGTCGAGACGCGCAACGGGACAAAGCTGCCGATATCGGTAAACGACTCCAGCCCACCATATTGATCGGTGCGTAACACGGAGATGACCGTTCGCCCAGCCACATGGAGTGCGGCAAGAAAAGAGGCAGCCATCCCTTCGCGATCCACAATGATCCGCTTTACCGTGGACATCTCCGCCTGCTGCTCGTAGCGTGCTACGATGGAAGGCAATCCGACGGTCAAATGCAGATCCCCACGGTGGGTGGTTGAAAGGCGTGGGTGACCCTCCTCGTCATGCAGGAGGACGAGCGCCCGGCATCCCAGCACCGTCCTCAACCGTCCCACCAGTCCGCGTGGGATCAACCCCTCGGTGTAGACGGGCTTGCGATGTCCATCGATGGAGTGGGCGGTGGAATTACCGAGGGGTTGCTGCTCCGGCGGGTGCCAGAGCTGAGTTGTCCAAGCGGCAAGCGCATCGGTCAGGGGTTCAGCCTGATTTGCCCGGGCTAGTCTTCGAGAGCAACCGCTCCGTGTGGAAGTAGCCGTAGGCGCGGTTGCGACCACTGAGCAGCGCGAGCGCACTGCCAGTGTAGCTGCGCAAATCCCAGGTTCGACGAAGCCCGACGACTCGAAGACAAGAGCAGTGTCAGCACCAGCATCCGACGGGAGGTGGAAGAGAGGCGGGCTAAACGCGAGTCTGCCTCAAGAGGATACGAAGACAAGGCTGCTTCCAACGTGGAAAGCAGGCCGGTTTCTTGTGCGGCTGCTACGAGGAGGAGTGCACCTGCCCCCTCCTGAAAGTTCGCTATCTCTGACGAGCTAGGGAACGGGAGTTTTTTTCCCGGTGACCCGTGCGGCTGCCTATGCCCAGTTCGGCTCGCACCCGATTGAGATGCCCAAGACTGACTAGGATGCCGAACCGTTCTTGCAGGGCGGCTTGCATCACATGACTTGGGGTGGAAGGCACCTCACGACACGTGATCTCCAGGAACTCTTGCCCTGGTGGACGGAGTTTGGCCGGATGCCCATGCCGTCCGTCTTGCAAGGCGGCATCTCCTCGCAGGCGGACATTGCGCAACAAGTGGTAAGCCGCGGATCGACCGATGTGCACCCCTGCCATCGCCGCCGCTTCGTGCCAGGGGTGACCCGCTTGCATGAGAGCGATCAGCCGCCCTTTTGCCGCACGTCGTTGGTCCTCTTGCATCGCTCGCTCCTTCCTCAAGGTCCTTGCCTGCCCCTCTTCCCGGGCTTCGATCGGCTCTTCTCCCAGAGAGATGCCTCGTGCTTGCCTCATCCAGCGCCAGCATACGGAACGCTACAGCGGGAGCTGAGGAAGGACTTGCTTGTGGAACCTCCTCAACTGACCCACTTCGTCCTCTACAGGCCACAGGAAGACCTTTCGGACCCCGGCTGCCTGGAGCTTGACCAGTTTTTCGGCGCACTCAGCCGGTGTTCCAATGGGCAGTCGCTCGCGCAACAGTTCGACTGGGCGATTCAGTGCCGGGCTCAACACCTCAACGAGAAGTTCTTCGGCCAGGCGTCGGTCCTCCGTCACATAGTAGAACATCGAGCCCAGTGCGTGTGGGAAGCTCGATGGCTCCCTTCCAACTTGATGCAGAGACTGGTGCAGTCGCGCCAAAGCGTCTGCGAACGACGCTGGGGTGACGTGATAGGCGGAGGCGAGCCAGCCATCTCCAAGGCGAGCCACGCGGCGCAGCCCCGCCTCCGATCCCCAGCTGCCAATCCAAATCGGCACGCCCGGCTCCTGAACTGGCAAGGGTTCGAGGCGGGTCGTGTCTCCCGCATAGAACTGGCCTCTGAACGGTGGTGCATCGCGCTGCAGGAGACTGCGCAGCAGCTGGATCGCCTCGTCAAAGCGCTTCCAGCGTTCCTCGAAAGCAACTCCAACCAGGGCATAGTCCTGGGGCAAGGAGCCAGGACCGACACCGGCTATCAGATGACCACCGGAGAGGACGTCAAGGGCGGCCAAGGACTTTGCCAGTGGAATGGGTCCGCGTACCACAGGCAACGCTACCGTCGTCATGAGCGTCATATGACGCGTCTTGGTGAGGATGGAGGCCAACGCCGTGAGACTATCGAGCCAGGGACGGGAGAAGGTGAGATGATCGTTGGCGCATAGGGTGGTGAAGCCAAGCTGCTCCGCCGTCTGGGCATAGTCAATCAGCCGTGAGAGCGAGAACGCTTGCCCGCGAAAGGCAAGCAACGGCAGGTGGACGCCAAATTCCATGATGCCCTCCCTTCCAGCCCTCTTTAGCTACGGTCAATCCTGGTCTGAGGGTCGTAGCCAAGACGAACGCGGAAGAATCACTTTTCCACAGTGTAACATATCGGTCCGTCCGGGTCTAGATGTGTAGACAAAGCTCTGGCCTGAAACCCTGACTATCAATCTCCGCATCAGCGCTTTACGTGCATGGTGCGCCTGGCTGATAGATCAAGGATATCTTGCTATCGATCCATCAGCTAGAGTGAAACCAGTGAGCGGTCAAGCAGGCTCCAAACGGGAAGGTCTCTCCAGTTCTCAAGTAAATGCCTTGCTTCGTCAGGCCCAGGCCTCCCGAGACTCAGCACGCAACTATGCTATTGTCCAGGTGCTCCTGCAGACGGGTATTCGTCTCAGCGAGTGTAGTGCCCTTACCTTCGGCGACATCACTTTTGGAGAGCGTGGTGGAATGCTCTTGATCCGTGCAGGCAAAGGCAATAAGGTACGGTCTGTTCCGTTAAATAGTTCAGCGCGTGACGCACTTGCGACCTACGTGGCTCCACGGCTTGAGGTTGAAAGAGCTTCGATCAGAGTTGTGGCTGCCAAATGGCCCAAACCTGCATCGCCACAGGCATTTGATGCTCTCTGGGAGAGCCAAAAAGGAGGAGCACTCACAACCTCAGCGATGGGACAGATGATTGCAGATCTGGTGAAAGCTGCAGGCGGTTTGGTTCCAGAAGAAATGAGTGCCCATACTCTCCGGCATACTTTTGCTCGAAATTACCTGACGCAGTATCCAGGTGACCTGGTTGGGTTAGCAGCATTATTAGGGCATAGTTCACTTGATACGACGAAGTTGTACACTCAGCCATCTATACACCAATTGGCAAAGAAAGTAGAGCAACTTCATATCAATGCCTACTCGGGGTAAAAGTTTCGTTCAAAGCGCTAAACGTGGGAGCTGGCTTGCAAACACTGCCGGATTTTCTGGGTTCAAAAAGATACTGTGATTAGAAAAAGGTACTTATTGATTACATCGAAATAAGGGAGCGACCAGCTATGGTCTATAAAGCTAATGCAAATCCAGATGAAGAAGAGCCTGTAGGAGCCCTATCTCTTGCTGATAGTATCGAACTCCCATCAGACATTCTCATATTACACTTTATTGCTACTGGAGTAATCCTACTTGCTGAGCGTGTTGCAAGGGGTACACCTATTGATTCACGTTATCCGATCCCTTTACAAATAGGACTCAATCGGCTGAATGTCATTCGATACCGCCATAGTCTTCCCCTGGTACGTAGTGTGCCAGATCTTCTTTCATGGTGTCGTCGACCACTCAAAGAGTGGTCTCTTGATACCACTTTAGCATATCTAGACCCTGACGATACTCTATTGGATGACCAATTCCCAACGAGTGTCTGTGAAGCACTGGCCTGTGCCACAAGCGACGTGGAGGCAGATCTAAGTGAGCGGCGTTTTATGAGCGCTGTCTTCAATACTTGTCAAACAGCTAATTCTCCAGGTGCATATGTCATATTCAGACGCTTACTCATCGAGCATCCCGTTCTTACTGAGTTTGAGCTAATCCAACAGCGCAATGATCATCCCGAGTTGAACCTTTTAACAGATCATTTGAAAGTCGCTTATGAGGATGCACCGCTCGACTACATGTTCAGAGGTAATTTTCATTGCTGCCCGATTTGCGGCAACCTTCAGCAGCCAACAGTACAAATGGATCGTCTTCTTTGTGAGGAAGAACGGTGTCGGAGACAACATGCAACGAAGCCAGGGCAAGTGATTCCCGCACGTGAGCATGTTCTCTGGCTGAAACGCGGACTGCGACGATTTATCACCCTTCCAGGACTCACCGAGGTACGCCTCGAACGACAATTGCTCAAGCTTAAACTTCAGGTAGATCTCTGGCCGGATTTTGATAGCTATGACTTGCGTATTGAGTTTCCTGACGGAAAAGCATGGGCCGTCGATGTCAAAGACTGGGCGAATCCCTTCCTCCTGGCTATGAATGTCAAAAATATTCCTCTGAGTCCGCCTTTAGAAAGAGGTTATTTTGTTTTCCCCAATGAACGCTCCTTGCAGGCTGATTACGTCAGAGCATTTCGTAACGCCTGTAATAGCCGGAAGAGTTCTGGGAAGGTTATTATTGGTGGTCATATCCAGGCAAAATTCGAAAGGCATTTTCTCGCAGATGTCAAAAAACGACTGGCTGCTTGTAAGGGAGAACAGTGATGCGTAGTACCTACGATCTCTGGAGACACCTGGAAAAAGGGCTCAAAAAGCACCTCAATGGGGCGGATATCACAGAAGGTCTCGGAGCTAAACAGATTTGTGAAGTGGAACTTGGATTGTATCTCCTCTCGCAGATCACACCTGAAGCACCAGCCAGAGCTCTTTGGGTCCTCTTAACAGGATATAATTTCCCTCTTCCAGAACTGCAGCGCCTGAGCCAGAAGCAACGCAATATGTGGAATATTGTGCGCCATATTTTGCTCCATTTCAAAAATGCGCGGCATTGGGAGGAAATGCTCGAACGCTACGGTAACGTAGATGAGCGTTTGAGGCTCTACGAAGTTGACGGCAACTACGAACATTTTATTCAGCGCATTATCAGCATCGAAGCCAAACGTGAGGAGGTCTACAGCAAGATTGCACAGCAACCTCTCCCTCATGTTACACGGAAGATCCGCTGGGCCGAAGCTGGCAATACCTATCTGTGTGCAGACAAGCGGAAACGAAACCATGTCACGATTCCTGCTGATATGCCACTACCATCACAGCCACAAGGACACGATCTCTGCGGACAAAGATCACGGCCACCGATTCTCGTTCCCTGGAATGAACTACTCACAACAGCACAATGGATGGATGACCAACTAGCACAGGGTGGATATCCGAAGCGTGATTGGTATAAGACCATGCTCCGCGTCCGCTTGCACGTTTCACAAGACGAGAACAGTGAATTTATTTCTGTTGACACACTTCATTTAATCAGAACCATGCATGTTGTCGGTATGGTGAGTTCAGGCAAATCAACCTTGATGGATGTGCTTGCTGTTTGGGCTGCCCGCCACGGATACAATATCACCCTGGTTGTTGGTGATGTCATCGCCGTATTTGATCGCGTACAACAATTTACTCGTTTTGATCTGAAAGCCGCCCCTATTCTGGGCGCATCAAATCGCAGGCGTCATGCGGATCGGCTCCATCGCACCTTAACAGCCGAACAATCCCAACATCCACTGCTGCACCAACATGTTGGTTTTAACTATACAAGTTCTGCTTGTTTACTTGATGGCCTTCGCAACGCAGCAAAACCATTTGAAATGGAGTCGGTTCCCTGTATGACACTTGTGCCTCTCTCGTCACCCGAAGATGCGGAAGAGACAGCACAAGTGCAGGATGGAGACGAAGCAAGTGCCTGTCCCTTCTACAGCAGTTGTTCATATCATGAGGCCCAGCGTGATCTTGTAGATGCCACTATCTGGGTTGCAACGCCAGCTAGTCTCGTCTACACCAATGTCGCAGCCCAACTCAATCCTGAGCGACTACGTTTTCTAGAACTCGTCTATCGCAGGAGCGATATCGTCGTGATCGATGAAGTTGATCGTGTGCAGGTACAGCTTGATCAGATCTTCAGCCCAAGTCTCACGCTCATGAGTAGAGGGAAAGACTCATGGCTTGGCAGTATCCTCCAGAAAGTGACGCAACGGCTGAGTGAAGAAGGTTTAGGCCAGTTCCGCTATGAAGAAGTGAAAGCATGGGCAAAAGAGCTGACTGCAGCTCAAGGCGCGGTTTACAGTATCTATGATCTGCTTTTGAATGAGCCAGTCCTCTACAACTGGATCGAGCGTGGACACGACTACTTTAGTGGCTTAACCCTCCTGGAAAAGCTGACTATCGAGCTGACCGGCATACCAAAAGACCCGAAGGTTTCTCCATACAAGCATAAGGATTTTGAGGCATTCTGGATTCCATTCAAGGAATTTCTTGATGACCCTCTGGGAGACCGTGGAATAGAAGAACATGATCTGGCCCAACTGGCGCGGCAAGTCATCGCCGTACGAGATAAGAAAGCTCGACAAGCCTTACTTGACTGGCTCAAGCAACAAAAAACCATTCCCTTGTCAGAACAAGAATACCGAGACTACGCCTTGAGACTTGAGTTTGCAATTATGCTCGAAGTGCTTTCGGATCGACTTGACACACTCATTCGTCAATGGAAGCAGGTGGAAGCTATTCTTGGTTTGGAAGGAAGCAGCCCTGTCCTTTTCCACCGCCCCCCTGAAGACTATGCTGCACTGATCCCTGATGCTCCAATGGGCAATATCCTTGGGTTCCAGTACCTCCGTCCTTCAGATGACCCAAACGGTCCTGGGGACCTACGTTTCTTTCGCTGCATGGGAGTTGGACGTTGGCTTATCCTCCATCTGCATGATCTCTTTGCGTCTGACGGCTTAGAGGGGCCACATACGCTCCTTCTCTCGGGAACCAGCTGGGCCGGTACTTCACCGAGCTACCATGTGCAGGTTCCTGTTACTGGAGTTCTATTAGCTCCCGACGAAGAAGTTGAGGCTATCAACAAAAGCACCTTTGAACTAAAGATTCTCTTGAATAACCAGCAACAGCCAATAGAGATTTCCGGCAAAAAAGGATACCAGCGTCTACACGCTCTGCAAGAGATGCTCTATGCACTCTCATATCAGGAGAAGATGGGAAGTGCTCTACTTCCCAGCCTCTTAGAGCAGAAGAGAGATGAACTACCTCCTGAGAGACAGCGTATTCTGCTCCTGGTCGGCAGCTACGATGAAGCGGAGAAAGCATATCAGTTTCTGACAGAGAAGCGTCGAGACTGGGAAGATCACATGGTTTATCTAGTTTCTGATGACGATGAATTCGAAAGCGAATGGCGTACCCATCACCGCCGTCTGCAACGTGGCATGGTGGATCGTTTTGCACGGACTGGAGCCTGGTTACTGATTGCGCCTTTGCTTGCAGTTGAGCGCGGCCATAATATTCTTAATGAGGAGAAGAAAGCTGCCATTGGAGCGGTCTACTTTCTCATACGTCCCCATCCCCGTCCGGACGACATCAACTATATTATCCATGCCATCAACCATTGGGCAGTTGAAAAGCATCAAGATTTGTCCTGGTTCACCTCTCAGCACAATGGTAATTTGCCAAGCTTAGAAGAGATGGGCAAGGCGTTTCGTACTGAGGCATTTCGGCAATGGCGTTACCTCGTGCGTTTGCCGCTCAGATATAGTACACTACCATATGATGCCCGTAGAGCACTTATTTGGAGTCAACAGGTTTCGATCTGGCAAGTCATCGGACGATTAGTGAGAGGAGGATGTGAAGCACAAGTATTCTTCTGTGATGCCAAATTTGCTCCGCGTACAGCACATCTCGTAGAGGAAGACGAAGGTGAAAACACGAGCCTCCTTTTTGGAATGAGGGAAGTACTTCGTCCTTATTTTGAGAGTGCAACGCAGCACATTTCACGACGCGAAAAAGATCTGGTACGCATTTTGTACGAGCCATTGTATCGAGCCTTGGAAAAGATGGAGGGGATCTATTAATGGTATTCAATGAACTACGCACACTTGCTTTTAGAATTGCACCCGACGTGAAGGAACTCCCGCATCACTTCGTCACACTTGGTATTCCCGAAGATTTGAAGCGCCTGATGCGTAAGGAACTGGCAGCCGCTCTCAATCGAGAACCAGAAAAAATCCGTCCGCGTGTGAGCGTACTCAATAAAGCTGTACGCATGCTCGTTCCCGATCTCATCTCTATCACACGCAACGCAGATGAGGCTTCTGTGCAACCCTGGCTCTATGGATATGGCGAGGAACCAGCAAGTTCCTTAGCGATGCAACAGATTATGCGTTCATGGATTTACACATCATTCCCTACTCAGATGTCAGAGGCGACCAAATATACACTCGCCAGTAAGATTACAACCGATGCGTTGGCCTGGCATAAACGTACTGTCGATCTTGCACGATGGGAAACCGCAGCGAACGGAACTGCGATGCAGTCAAAGACAGAGGGAGTAGATCGCTTTGTATTGCTTCCTGATCTTATGGCAGCACGTCTCAGCCAACCAGGTGTTGAATTCACCTGGGGAACTCATCAACTGCGTTTCCGCCGTTGCCCTGGTGCTCCTGGTAGATCGGGAGCTGAGCTTATTTCCTGGCCACCATTAATCTATGAGGACCAACAAAAGCGATTATGGCCATATTCCATTGTTCTGACGCTTACTCTCCAAACCGTTGCCTTTCAACACTTTCCAGAATTGCACTGCGATATCGGCATCCGTAGATGGGCAGGGCCACCTATTGATTATCTCCCCGGAGACAAAGAAACAAGTGTGTATCTGCTTGACAGCGTTCCCTGGATTGAAGGCATCCACCACTCAAATAGCTTTCAGGTAGCACCAATTGCACGGCAGCGCGTGCCAAAGGCAGAGCAGAAGGATGGTGAATCAACATACCGCTTTGCCTGGAATAGCGATCTTGTCAAATTGCTTGATTACTTACGTGCCAGAGATCGTTTCCCCAATCCACAAGATCTGCTTCAAACACCGAGCGCATATCTGAGGGATGATGGGAAGCCATCTGCATCGATAGTCTACCGTAACGGTATTGACCCCGCACACGAGGTTGGCCCAGGGCTTATGCCTATAGACCGCTACCACTTAGCTGAGCAGATTAAAAAAATATTTGCTCCAGAACTCCTATTCATCGATCCTCCCCACCGCAAAAAATACCCAGTGACAGTCCCTAAAAATCCATTCATGGAAAAAGACGAGGAAGATGAGCAAGATCAGCCCACTTCCGAGGAGGATGTATCTTCCGGTTTGTTTGTTCAACGTCGCATGGCTGTTGCTAATGCTACTGGCAAACATCTTACGCTCGGAATATGGTATCAATCCGACGCTATTCGGCTTGCCCTGCTTCAAGCACTTCATACACTCTTGGGATACCCTTTAATTTCGGAAGAAGCATACACCTGGGTCACGGATGAGTTGATCCTTACAGTACAAATACGCCCACTCGGAGCAATTGGTGACGCACTCGATACTAATGCCAATCCATCAAGTAGAGAGCGGAGAGCTGAACGCCTACGTACGGCCATTCGCCAACGCATTGAAGAGATTTCGGAAGTCATCTCCTTGGCGAATGGAAGAGCTGCGGCATTAATTGAGCTTGATCCAGCTCAGGCATTTGGAGGAGCGGACCCTAAATATGCCTTGAGAATAGGGTTCGCTCAGATGGGCTGGCTTACACAATTTATCACACCATACAAGGAGAACAAGAGGCTTCCTGAGAAGCAGCGAAAAAAGGAAGAGGAAAAAGTTACGCATCGAGCAACTGCTGCACTGCGTGATCTTCTTCGCCAGTGTGGTGTAATTGGGGTCGTGCCTCAAATAATGAACAAGGGAAAAGCTACTGATTCGTCTATTCCAAGTCCCCTACATTATCTGGGTGTTTGGCTTATCAAACAGTACACCCCCAGTAGCCATACCCATATCCCTCAGATGCTTCCTCTCGTTGTCCATATGGCATCAGATACCCATGAAGTGTATGTGAAAGCTCGCGGCTTCACAGACTGGCTTTCTTATCCTGATACGCTTCTTGCGCTGGCCAAAGGGCAAGCTCAAGGCATACGTAAACCAAAAGATGCTCTACCATTTATTATGGATACCCTTAATCGCTTCATCCCTACTTGTCCTCACACGATGCTTTTCTTCCATGCACAAAACTTTCGCACTGCCTGGAGCTGGCTCTCCAATGAACAGATCACAAAAGTGTTGCCAGCGCCATTTTCAAAGTACAAGCATTTACGCATTGTACGTGTTCGTACCGGCGAACACGAGACACCGGAATGGTACGCTCAAAGCGAAGATGTTCGCTACGGTGTTGCAAAGGGAATCTTTATGCTTGAGGAAAGCGGCCATGTTTTCGCCAGTATACGGCAAAAACCACCCACAGTACGGAAGCTCAGCAAAGATTTATCAAAAGGTATGTCTCAGGCAAAACCTGATAAAGAAGGTAACCAAAAGAAGATTGACCCAAATCCCACCATCACTGCCTGGAACCCAAGCATAGTAGAAATGACGATATCCTGTGCAGAGCCAAATGAGGCACTCATGTGTGCGACTGTAGCAGATGAGTTGCGGCATGCAATGGCATCGCATTATAACCATCCTACAGTCTATCCCTTTCCACTCCATCTTGCATCACTGATTGAAGAGTATGTCTTACCTCTCGAAGAAATAGAAGAGAACGATGTGTGGAATGATGTGCAAACGTCTCAACCTGAAGAGGATGAATAAGTTTCTTTCAAATCGAAACACTTAGAAAAAATAAAGGGGCGAATATGATCAGATTTAAACATGCTTACATCATTCAGAAAAAAGAGGATCAAGGCTTGATCACCTATGTTGCTACTTTTCCCGCTCTTCCCGGTGTGGGCGGCATCTCCAACACCCATGAAGGCGCTATTGATGCACTAAGATCTGCATTAGTAGTTGTATTGCAAGACATCGAAGCCGAAGGAGAGGCCGAAAGCGAGCTACCAGATTCATTAGAGGACGGAGAAATTGTTGGTTTCGGTGTGGTAGAAGCAACATCGGATGACCCATTACCAGTTGATGAAGATGACGAGGATTAGCTCTTCACCTTCACGAGTCACAAAGGTTGCACTAATAGGTTCGGGCAACCTTTGTGATTCATCATCTGCTTACTTGATAGAGGTTCAACATGTCCAGAAGGTTGCAGAGCTAAACCTGCTAGAGTATCCATCAGACATAAGAGGCAATTATGAGCGATGTTTTCATTTCTTACGGGGATCAAGATAGTGATTTTGCAGAATCACTGCTATTGCATCTGAAAAATGAGGGGATTTTCGTTTTGGAACGCGATAATCACCCTTCTCCAGAAAAAAGCTATACAAGCATCGAACAAGCAATTAGAAATGCTTCTGCGCTTCTGACAATTATGACTCCAGCGGCAAAGACCTCTGAGACCGTCAGATATGAGTGGATATTTGCTCTGGGAGCTGGAATACCAGTTATCACGATAGTACAACAGGAAATAGAGCTACATCCACGTCTCACAACGCTTCCCAACTTTGATTTCACTAATCCTCTGGCACAGCCTTGGGAGGCTCTCATTGAGGCAATAGAAGTAATAGCAAAGCGTTTGGAACCTCATCGAGTACCAACGTCCCGAGCGACGCCATCATATATTAGAGTGTCCATTACTGCCCTCGACAGTGCTAATTCAGAAGATCGTGAAGGAGCTATCGACAATTTGGCACAGACTGACCATCCCGTAGCAGTTGAGGCATTAGTGGGAGCATTATCTCATCCACTCCAAGATGTACGTACTTTAGCAGCTTTGGCAAGAGGGAATGCTGGAGATATCCGCGCAATCCCTGAGCTTCTGGATGCTCTCCGTCAGAAGGATGAGGAAATCTCTGACGAGGCAATCATTGCATTAGGCAACATTGGAGACGCAACAATTGCACCACATCTCATTGATACCCTGTATCACCGCTGGGATCGTAGTCGTTACTTAATTGCTGATGCTCTTGAGAAGATGGGAAGTGCAGTAGTACCAATTCTACAAAACATTCTTCATGAGGAAAATGTAGAGAAGAAAGTCTGGGCAACACAAACACTGAAAGGATTTGGCAACGTCGCAGTTCCAAGCCTTACCCAGGCGCTGCTGGATAAAGAACGTGCAGTGAAAATTTACGCGATAAGCGCATTGAGCGATATTAGTGGACCGGATGCCGTTTCTAGTCTCATAAAAATGCTCGAATCCGATAGCGAGGAGTGGTCAATACGTAGCAATGCTGCGGAAGCTCTTGGAAAAATAGGTGATGTCAGTGCCGTTCCAAGCCTCATCCTGGCACTCTCTTATAACGATGACAACATACGCCGCGAAGCCGGGAAAGCGTTAAGGCAATTAGGAAGCAACGCAGTTCCACAACTCATTGAAGCTCTAGGCTCTGCTGAAGGAGAGCTGCGACGTCGTATCATAACTCAACTGAGGCACATCGGGACTCCAGAAGCACTATCTGCACTCAATACGAAATCTCGCCGCTGAAAACAAGAGGGGGGCGGGGCTTTAGCAAAAAGGATAGAGATGAATGAATATCAGCACATTTCGAGCAATGCTTGAGCGAAGAGAATATGATGATTTCTTCTTTGACGTGAGAAAGAATGTGATCGAGTGTACGATCTGTGGACCACATGTTGAAAAAATGATGAGCTTTAACCAACAAGAGTGGGATGAAATGCCTGTCGGAGCAGCGCGAACCTATCTGGATGAAACGATTGGAGAGGGAATGACCCATGTGATGCACGTATGTGGTCTAGGATTATTACAAGCAGACGAAGGGTGGAATGCCGGAGAGAGCAGCGAGAATCCTTATAGCGATCTTCCTTCTGGATATTACACCGTTCCAGTCGATGAAGATTCAGAACCAGTAGAACAATGCCCAAAATGCGGGCTTGTACTGAATTTGGCAAGAGGGCTCCCGCGTGTTGATGATCCTGAAGAATTGTTGCCTGAAGACAGTGATCTTGATGATGATTCCGCACCTCGCGACCTGGAATTCATGGCTGGCGAACTAGCTTTGCACGAGAAAGAGTTTACGCGTGCAGAAGAACACTTTCGTACCACGCTCGATCTTGATGACCTCTGTTTAACTGAAGCACGGCTATATCTGGGATTGACGCTGATCTGGCAAGGAAATTTAGAGGAGGCTACCAGGCACTTTGAACTCGATCTAGAAGATCGCGGAGTACGACTCTCTGGCTTTTTTGCTCTCTGGTGTATCCTTTGCGGCTATGAAGATCCTCAAGCATTTGTCACCGATACAAGAAACTACTATACCAAGTTGGGCTGGCTGGATTCAGATGGCAGACCGAGAGACGATGATTGGGATGAGGATGAGGAAGAAATAGAGATGCTTCACACACCGCTACTTTCGCGAGATGTCCTGAGTACGCTGAAAGATAACTTCGATGCTGATAGTGTTGAAGATCCTGCCACTCCAGGTGATCGTTTGCTATCTGCTCTTGTGAGTTATCTCCGTAAGGATTTCCGTCGTGTGCTCGCCCTCCTCTACGGCAATGCGGACGGTGCTTTTGGATGGGCAGTCGCGTTCTGGATGGTTATGGCTTGTCTTGAACTGGATCGTGAAGTTGATGCCCAAAGATTCTTGGAACAAATCAAGCCTCACCCACTTTTCCCTCCAGCTTTGCTTGCTCCTTTGCACTGGACACAGATCCATCATCCTGCATTCTTCACTACCTATGTGCAACCTTTATTCCAGAGTTTTCATCTTTGATGGATTATACCAGTTTTCAATTAGAAAGGTGATATATTAAAGTGTAGGGAAAGAGATAATATCGAAGAAGACAATCAGCATAGTTAAGAACAAATAGGGTTATAGGAGTCATTGAAAAAGATATTGCAGTTTTGTAATCTACAATAAGAATTTAGAAAGAAAAATAAAATGAATTCTCCTCTTCTTGGCGATCTTCTAAAAATACCAAAGACTCTCGATACAGTCGTTAAATACTGGCAACTAGCTGAAGAAGCCATACAGCAACTAATCGAATACTATTTTCCAAATTGTGGTGAAGAATTTATAACGCAACTGTTTCATGGAATATTTGCACGTAATCTCATGGAAGCCAGTCAGCGTGGGGAGATAGCCGAGGCTTTCCTGAATGATCTAGAAGCAGCCTTCCCTGAGCTGTATGGTTCCATTAAATTGAGTCAAATAGCCAATGGGCTTATTGCAGATGTAACGTTACACAAACGAAGCACAGAGAAAATAACAGGTGGGGACATGGGCTTTATGATTATAAGGCCTCAAGTGGCACGTAGCGGTGATCTAGTCAAGATCAATGACTATCGTAGGGGTATACTCTGCCAAGCGAAACTGCAAGATGTAAAAGGAAGATGGGGGCATCTAACGAAGAAACAGAAAGAGGTTTTGCCTGAAAGGTTAGCCTATCTATGTCTCTTGTTATATAGTTATAAAGATATCGAGAGACACAACTTACGCCGTTTTCAGTGGTATATCTGCAATAGAGAGACAACAATATCACAGTTAGAAGAATACCTTAAAAAGGGTAATCTCGCTCACCTGGTAGAGTCTGATACTATCATTCCAGGCATTGGCCAAGCTATCCTGGGTACTGATGAAGATGACATCCTTGACAGAATAATATCGCCTGCCAAAAATCCTTCGTTGATCATCACTATCTCGTGGCCTGATGGACGCTCATTCGGCCCAGGTTCATATATATACGTATATGAACGCTCTAGCCAAAATATTACTACTTCCATTCGCCAGACTTTAAGTCAGTAGCTTCATCTTATCTAGGGTATTATTTAAGCACAATGGAGAAGCTATAGAGCATTTTCACCCCCTCTATGCTCATTCTATCCTAAAGATTGCCGGACGGCATTCTTGATAATCTTACCTCTGTTATTTTAGAATTTAACAACTTATGGTAATATCAACGGTGTGGTAAAAACGTGGCGAGGGTTCAACATGGCGCTGCGTTACAAATACGTGGCAAGGAGAATGTATGCCTCTACAGAATATTCCTCTCGCAAAAAGCGATTTTGATGAAAGTGATTGGCCAAAAGTCGTCGAGCGATGTGAACAAAAAGAATGCCATATCTATTCGCGTCTTCTCTTTGAAGAAGCAAGAAGGGTCGAGTCAACAGCAAATGCCAAAGCGCAAGAAATTTTTACGCTTTTAGGTGGTATCACCTCCCTTACCCTCAAATCAGATGACAAACAGGCACCCTTTGAGCCCATGTTCGTATGGAACGATGGAAGCCGTGGTTTCATTGTGGATGACCTCACCACTGAGCATCTTCAAGTATTAACAGAAGTTGCTTCAGAGGTAGCCGATCCTGAAATGCAAGCCAGGATTGCAGATATTCTCTGGATCAGAACATGCAATTTTCGTCTCGCTGGACTGGCTATAACTGCTTACTTGGAGTCGGCAAAAACGCTGGAGCATCCTGAGCATTGGGTGCAAACCAAACAACGTGTTGAGCGGGCCTTTCGCTTAGCAGCTTCGATAGATCCAAAGAAAAAAGGGCCTTTTGCAGTAGTTATTGCATATATTGAAGACGTATTGGTACGATATCAGGGAAGCTCTGGTTTTTTATTGGCAGAGCTAATGGAATTGCTACAAGAGCATCGGCTTGGCGATGTGAAGAAATACCTCATGTTAACACAGCAGGCCATTGCCCGTGCTAAAGCACAGCACAACTGGCATGAGGTAAGAACATATTTGCTTATTCAAGCAAAGTGGCATGCGATGGAACGTGACGATATCAACGAGCGAACAGCGAAACTGGCCTGGGCAGAAACCTGGGTGAAAGAAACAGAAGATGTACTTAATGGGCCTCGCCCCAGTTATCTTTTGGCATCAGCACACCTTGAATCAGCAATCCATGCCCTGCGAAGCGTGGGAGGAGTTCCAGAGTTAGTAGAACAACTCCACAAGCGACTGCTAGAGTGTCAATCGCATTCTTTGAAAGAGTATAAACCCATCTGGGTAGAGATTGACTCTGCTGTTGCAAATGGGGCCAAGACACAAGCAGAAGCGCAAGTGAAAGGAAAAACCCTGCTCGTAGCGATCTTTGAACTTGCATTTATTGCGCCATCTCCAAAGGTTGAAGAGCTTCAACAACAAGTTGAGAAAATGGCCAAAGCAGCTCCTTTACAACACATTCTCCCCTCTCAACTTGTAAGCTCTTCAGGGAAAACAACAGATCGAAGTACTCCTCTACTTTCAAATGGGGCAGATGCACAGAAAGCCCTCCTGATGGAGAAAATGTTTGCTCAGGCAAGAATGCATCAAAGCGGAAACGCCGTTCTCCTCGTAGAGCCTGCACGAAAACAAATTAATATGGAACACGATATTCATTATCAAGATCTGCTTCCTTTTCTTACTGATAATCCATTTGTACCACCAAAACGTGAAGAGATTTATGCTAAAGGCCTCGCAGCGGGCTTCGCAGGAGACTTTCTAGTGGCTACTCATCTCCTTATACCGCAAATAGAGAACTCGTTACGTACTCTGCTGGCCCAGCAAGGATCCCTCGTTTCTGGTTTAACGTCGCCAAGAGGTATACAGGATGAACACAGCTTGAACACGATTTTCGAGCAACACCGAGAAGCAATTGTATCTCTATTCGGTGAAGATATCACGTTTGATTTAGAAGGGCTTTTGATTGAGCGTTTCGGTACTAATCTAAGAAATGAAGTTTCTCATGGCCTTTTAGATACTGATCGGTTTCGCCCAGGGCTTGTATCCTATTTTTGGTGGGTGGCATTGAAGCTTTGTTTTTATCACTGGCTAATTACAGACAATGAGGAAAATCCTTGCTCTTCTCAAGAACATCAAGGCAATGCGTAAGGAGCACTTTAACAGGGAGAAGAGAAAAAAACGATAAGTAGTGCTTTCGAAGTTATCGAATACTATACATATTTACATGCAAGAGAGGTCACCTGGCAGTTGGCCAAATCTCTTTGTCGGAAAAGTACTTTTTCTAAAATTGCTGCGGATTCCGGTACTTTTTCTAATTTTATTGCGGATTTTTCTAAAGTTGGAGAGTCGTTTTTTCGGCCCTCCAAGCTCATTCTATTCTAAAGTTATGCCGGACGGCACAGACCTTTGTGCTTATCTTATGGAAGGAGAAACGTGTGAACCATGAGTATATCAAATTCTGGCATGACGCCACATTGAGTAATCTTGAACTGCTCCATGCGACCTATGTCACGCACACCTTTGCTCCCCATACCCATGAAGGCTATGTGATAGGAGTCATTGAACAGGGCGCAGAGCAGTTTGTCTATCGTAGACGTCACCACGTCGCGCCGGTCGGAAGCATTGTGTTTATCAATCCTGGAGAAATGCATACCGGTTCGTCCGCAGCCGAACACGGTTGGACCTATAGGACGCTCTACCCATCGATCGAGCTCTTACAGCGTGCTGTCTCTGACCTCACTGGGAGGCCTCGCGATATTCCCTTCTTTGCTGAACCGGTGGTTCACGATCCTGAAATGATGACGGAAATCTCCCTCACACATCGTGCTCTGGAAGAACAAGCGTCAGCCCTCGAACGGGAATCGCGGCTCTTATGGACCCTCTCCCGCTTAATTTTGCGCTATGCCGACGATCATCCGCGCCCTCGTCGGTTCGCCAAAGAGCATATGGGCATCCAGCGCGTCCGCTCCTATCTCGAGGAAAACTACGCCGAGAACCTCTCACTCGAAGAGTTGGCCGCGATTGCTCATCTCAGTCCGTTTCACCTGCTCCGCTCGTTTAGAGATCAGGTAGGCTTGCCTCCTCATGCCTATCAGATACAAACACGAATCATGCATGCGAAGTGCCTGTTAGGTATGGGTTTGCCATGCGTAGACACAGCACTAGCCGTGGGCTTTGCGGACCAGAGCCACTTCACCAAACATTTTAAGCGCATTGTCGGCGTGCCACCCGGACTGTACGGCGCAGTTCGTAGAAAATAGCAATATCAGACAAGACAGTCCCTTTCTCGCCTTCTATAATGGCTCTATGACAACGTCACATTCTGAGTTCTTACATGGTATCAGGGACGAACTCCCAATCCTGTTAGGTGTGCTCCCTTTTGGTATGATCTATGGAGTGTCAGCGATCAGTGCGGGCATCCCGGCGAGTATCGCGCAAGCCATGTCATGCATCGTCTTTGCGGGGTCGGCACAATTCGTGATAGCTCAGCTCATCGCAGCTGGCACGCCCTCGTTTGTCGTCATTCTGACAGCCTTTATCGTGAATATTCGTCATCTGCTCTACAGCGCGTCAGTGTCTTCCTACACCCGCAAGCTCCATCCTCTCTGGAAGTGGCTGCTGGCATACCTCTTGACCGACGAGGCGTATGCGGTGACCATCTTGCACTACCAGAAGCCTGGAGACGACAGGCAGAAGCACCGGTATTTTCTGGGAGCCGGGCTGGCGTTGTGGACGACCTGGCAACTGAGTACTGCCGCGGGTATTTTCCTGGGCGGGCACATCCCTGCAAGTTGGTCACTGGACTTCGCCTCTACGCTCACGTTTATCGCTCTCGTTGTGCCTGCGCTCAAGGATCACATAAGCACAACTGCCGCACTGACCTCCGCGTTGACCGCGCTGCTCGTTATTGCTTTGCCACTGAAACTAGGGATAGCTATCGCCGCGCTGGTTGGCATCGCTGTCGGTCTCGCTCTAGAGTTGAAGAAAACAACATCGATATAGCAAGGAGCCGGGTATGTCACAGGGATGGCTTTGGGTTATCATCATCATTGTCGGACTGCTGACTCTGGGTATTCGCCTGTCCTTCATGGTGTTCATGGGCAAGATGCAGGTCTCGCCCCTGGCGCAGCAGGCTCTACGCTTCGTGCCAATCGCAGTACTGTCAGCACTCATCTCACCCGCGCTCTTCTTCCCCAGCGGTTTACTAGATGTCTCGTTGAGCAACATCCGTCTCATGGCGGGAATCCTCGCGATACTGGTAGCCTGGCGAACAAAAAACGTTCTGCTGACAATCTTGAGCGGCATGGCTTGCTTACTGATCTTGCAGGTATTTGTGCCAGCTCATTAGTTTACGAGAAAACTCACACATATTCCTCTGGGAACACGAAGGTACGTGGTACAATGAGGAATATGACGAGAAAAGAGATCAGGAGGTGAGGACATGAGTGAAGGTTTCTTCTCACGAGGGTTCCGCGGTCGCCGCAAGCAAAGTGACCTCAGTGGAAGAATTCCGCCAGGACAATATCTCGAGCGCGGCTTTCCGGTTCTCTCGGCAGGACCAACGCCGCATACGCCTCTGGCGGCCTGGGATTTCTCCATTGTGGGAGAGGTCGATCAGCCGAAACGCTGGAGCTGGGACGAATTTCGTGCCCTGCCGCGCGAGACGGTGACCAGGGACATCCACTGTGTGACCAAATGGTCGAAACTGGATACGCACTGGCAAGGCGTCTCCCTCGATACCCTGCTCGCGCAGGTCTCCTCCGACGCCGGCTACATGATCGCCTTCTGCGATGGGGGCTATACCACCAACCTGCCCCTGGAAGAGGTGCTGGATGGGAAAGCCTGGGTGGTCGACATCTATGAGGGGCAGCCTCTGGCACCCCAACACGGCGGTCCGGCACGCTTACTGGTGCCTCACCTTTACTTCTGGAAGAGCGCCAAATGGGTGCGGGGTCTGCGTTTGGTCGATCACGATGAGCCGGGCTTTTGGGAGTCGTTTGGCTATCACAATCACGGGGATCCATGGAAAGAAGAACGTTACCAGGGCGACTAACCTGGCAGCTCGGCGAGGTGGTGGCCGTCCAGGGAGAAACGGCGCGAACAAAGAGCATTACAGTGGCTGTCCCCAATTGGAAAGGGCACCGACCGGGTCAGCACGTAGATATACGACTGACTGCCGAAGATGGCTACCAGGCCGAGCGCAGCTATTCGATCGCCTCGGCTCCCGAGGAGGGGCAGAGCTTGACGCTCACCGTCGAACGGCTCGATGACGGAGAAGTGTCGCCTTACCTCGTCGATGAACTACGCGTTGGTGAGAAACTAGAACTGCGTGGCCCCATTGGAGGCTACTTTGTCTGGGAGGCGCGCATGGGCGGTCCTCTCTTGCTAGTAGCCGGGGGATCAGGCATTGTACCCTTGATGGCGATGATCCGCCACCGTGCCACCGTAGGGAGCGCCATTCCGACACGGTTGCTCTTTTCATCACGGTCCTATGAAGACGTGATCTATCGTGACGAACTCGACCGCCAGGTCAGGAGCACAACGATGCTTGAAGTAGTGCATACTCTCACCCGGGCGCAACCACCCGGGTGGACGGGATATCACCGCCGGATCGATACCGAGATGCTGCGCGAAGTGGCATGGCCACCTGATCGACACCCCCTGATGTACATCTGTGGCCCCACGCCATTTGTTGAAACCGCCGCAGCGAGCCTGGTGGCACTAGGATACGAACCAGGACGCATCAAGACCGAACGATTCGGACCAACAGGAGAAGGATGATGGAAAACAAGCTTGATGGTAACGCAGCCGGGGGCATCCTGCAAGAGATCTTCCCTTTTGAAATGACGACTGTCCTGGCAACCTGCACCGGTTGCGGCACAACTGGTGCCATTGGTGCACTCGCTGCCTATATGCACGGTATGGGGACAGTCCTACGCTGCCCCTCCTGCGACACCATGTGCTTGACATGCGGGGTGTACGTGTCCTTCAGATTAGTGCGGAGGCATAGTCCTTTTCCTGCTCTCTGCCTACCACTTCATCCACAGGAGGAAGGATGAGCTATTTCTACTTTGAGTGAAGTTTTTCTGCAAAACCATGTTTCCCCGTCAAGACAGCTAACTACGCGAAAGCCTCAAATTGTGGTTAGCCGTCTCTTTCCTCAAGCTCAGACAGCTATAACTCTCTGCAAAACTATGGTATTATCAATCTGCAAAACCATGGGAATAATGACAGTGCCGTCCGCTATACCTTTAGAAAAGCCCAAAAATCTGCCGTAATTTTAGAAAAAATCCTTAAAGAGATTTGAAAACGTCCGCGCTAACTTTAAAATAACCCCATCATTACTAACTTTCTTACTTTTTATCATTGTAGAAGGCATACGAGTGCATTTGGAGATGCCTGCACTGATCATATAATACTTCCTGAGCATACAAACGGTCTTACATAACTAAATCACCAGAAGGAATGCCGCGCTCTCCACCAGGAGAACCATATGAGTCGAGAGGAATTTCTCCCTTTACAACCTGCTCAAACGTTTGGTGTGAGATAGAAAGAACTTGAAAAGAAAGGTATCCAGCTCTTACAGTTAGCTTGTCTAAGCAAAACCAAAAAGGAGCTAACTGATGATTGATCTGGATACTTTCTTGACTACACTGTACGTCATGGCCGATGATTATTGCCAGTCTTGCCTTCCCTGAGAGAAGCAAGGGCCTGGACCAGCGGTCTCGCTGACTGAAAGTGAGGTGATCACCCTGGCGGTATTTGGACATTGGGTCCAGTTTCCCAGTGAGCGAGCCTTTTACCGCTATGCCCAGCAGACTTGCGAGCAGCCTTTCCGCAGTTGCTGGTGCGCAGCCAATTCAATCGGCTGTTGCGGGAGCATCGAGATGGCATCACGATCTTCGGACTGCACCTGGTCCACCTTCTGCATCTGGGCAAGGCTCCTTTAGCCTTTGCTGATTTGCTCGATTGGTAGATCCTTTAGGATAATTCAAACCAAACGTTTAAGTTGATGCCTATCTATGGAGAGCCAATAGTATATAATAGTAGCAGCATAATCTATCATAGATGCCATTTTTGATTGTTTTAATTCAGAAAGGCATGCCGTAGTATCTAGCGAGTGAACGATCAGGTCAGCTTGTTGCAAGAATGCTCACCACATAATCTCATAGGAGATCATCCATGGATGAACGTGAAGTACTTAAAGCCCAGATCGAATTTCTGGATCAGCAACTACGCCAGGCCCAGACCGCGATCAAAACCTTTGATCAAAAACTACGCCAGCCCCAGAGCGCTTTGAACCCGTCACTAAATGACGATGACCTGCGTGAACGCGTGCAGAATCTCTTTGAAAAAAATATCACACAGCAGATAAATAAGTTAAGCGATGTGAAAACCCAGGTAGGAAAGAACGTATCCCTGGCACTTTGTTGGACGGCCTTTCGCAATATCCGCAAAGAGAGTGTTCCCTTGTTTGAAGAGTGCCTCGCCTTAATAGAGGGCGCATTGGTGCGACAGACGGGGTTGGATAATGGACTGTGCCGCATAGCCGATGGCTTGCTGAATGATCTGAACAAAGATTCACCTGTTCCATGGGGACGCTTTACCATTCTGGCAGAGAAAGAGTTCTTTGGCGAGATGGCCGCAGTGATCCGCTTGCGCTTTCCAGAGGTGAGCATATGGGATCTCCCGGTCGCTGCACACGAGTTCGGCCATTTTATCGGACCAGAGCTAAGACAAGCAGAGATAGGCGGTACATATTACTATCCTTTTCAAGAGGAACTGAAAAAAATTGTAGACCCCCAGGGAAGGCCTGACCCAAAGGGAAGGGATTTCTTACAGGAGCATTTCGCGGATATTTTTGCGGCACACACTTTGGGACCAGCATTTGCCTGTACGTGTATTCTGCTACGCTTCGATCCTTTGACAGCGTTTGAAGACTCAACCAGGCATCCAGCCTATGCCAAACGTTACTATGTGATCCATAAGACATTGGAGAAGATGAGCCTGGGACCATACCTGGGAATTGTTACTCGCCTGGATACTCTCTGGTTGCAGAGCCTGAGGGCTGTCGGGCCGCGCTATGTGCTCACACAAGATATTACACAGCAACTGGATGATCAGTTCGAGGTATTGTACAATTTAGTTATAGCTGAACTTCCTACTATTCAGTATTCGAGTGTAGCACGTGCTTACAGACTCTCGCGCATACTGTTAACAACGGGTATGCAGGTAGAGCAAATAGTGCAGGATGCGCTAAGGCAAGAGCCAGAGCATACCCTGGCCGACATACTGAACGCGGCCTGGATCTGTCGCCTCGAGATTGATGACTGGTACAACAGACGCGTACCTCAAATAGGCAAGCTAGCTGTAAGGCTCTGCGAAGAGATTATACATCGTAAACCTGGCGGTAAAGGAGTTTCTGGTGAATGATCTGATTTTAAGGACGAAGGTGGAAATGCTCGAGCAAAACCTCGCACAGGTCAAACAATTCGTGGATGATGTGAAAAATAGGCAGCACGAATTATCCCGGATTTCTGATCTGCTGGGGCAGGACATTCCATCTCAGGTGGATGCCGTCTTCGAAGCAATCGATCAATCTAGGAGTGTGCTGAGGCGTTCTAACCAGACGGAAGCGACACAGCAGCTTATAGTAGCCGAGGAGAACATCGACGCTATTCAGGGTATACTCAAGCAGGCTATGGAAATATTAATGAATTTGCAGGCCAGGTACGTCGAGATAGATGAAGCCTTAGATGTTACACTGAGAAAAGAGCTTGGGGTAAAAGCTAAAAGTACCTCCAGTAAACTTGGTGAAATTCATCGTATCAGGAAAGAAGCGGAGAGCAAAAACGATCAGTCTGAGGCTAACGATCTTCTGCAAAAATCCTGGAAACTGTACAACAATCAGATAATTCAGGATAGCCAGCGGATTTTCGAAGAGTACGTTGATTTCTTAGGTGGTTTAACGCTGCGCGACGCGTTTGTAGACCTGGGCATCTGCCAGATAGCAGATGATCTTATCGCCAAATGGGGAAAAGATGCTGTTATCGCATGGGGTTCATTGACCATTCCTGCCCACAGGGAAACAAGGGAAGTGAGTGTCGCCCGTATCATTCGCCTGGGCTTTCCAGAGTGGACTATCTGGGCTCTACCTCTGACTGCCCATAGTTTTGGAGATGTTGTGATTGAAGAAAGAGATGAATTAAAGCAGTATATCATTGACCATGCCGCTGATGAAAAGGCACGGGTTCACCTGCATAACTTCCTTGCCGACGCATTTGCTACCTATGCTCTGGGACCGGCCTATGTCTACGCGGCTATCCTGCTTCGCTTCGATCCCCGCTCAGCATACGACGATAAGCATGACGAGCCGCCTGGCGCCAGGCGGGCTTACGTGATGTTCACAATGCTAGAGCAGATGAAAGAGGCCGCACTTGAAACAGCGATTGTTGATCCGTACAGTGATATTATCAAAAAAGTAAGAGAAGAATGGGAAGCAGCACTCCTGCAGGTAAAGGCTCCCGGCTCTCTGCTAGCAACAGAAGAAGAACAATTAAAGCAATGGGTCACGTACTTTTTTAAATACCTGCCAAACAACACTTACGATGAAGTGCTTTATTCTTGCGAGTCGTGGTTACGGATTGAGGATTTGTCGAAAGAACTCCTGCAGGATGATATTGAGGCAATCGATCTGGACAAGTACGAACTGCGCGATGTACTCAATGCCGCGTGGGCGTGCCGCGTAAACCAGAAGGACGACACGGACGCAATTGCGAAGGTTGCCGGGAAATTGTGCAAGCGCATTTATGCCAGAAACCGCGAACGCGAACGCGAACAAAAGCGCAAAACGCGCAAAACGAATAGAGGAGATGGGCTAGGTAGTCGATCAAGTAGCCAGGGTCGAGGATAAGCTATGAATGAACAAAATACTCCACAGCGAGGAGACGATGAACGAAGTAAAATGCAGTGGGTCAAATCTGATCCGCAGTTAAACGAGGGATTGCTCCTTAGTGGAATAAATACCAAATCTCTCACAACATTGCGGACCGAACTTAATCGCGCCCGCAACGAGTATCGCCTGGGGCAAGATCAAGAGGCAATTGCGAAGGTGAATAAATTGCTCAGTAGCCTGGATCAAACACTACTTGAAGCTTCACCGGTTGGTAGCAGGGAACAGAGTCAGCGTTCTTTGCTGTATGCGGCATCATTGACGGTGCTCGGGCGATGCTATGAACGGCAAAAAAAAGTCCAGGATGCACAAGAGGCCTTTGCGCAGGCTGTAAAACTCTTCGATCAATGGTTAGCTTACACAGAGCCTACAGGTTCGGATTATGGTGATTATGGCTTAGCTCTTTATAAGGTAGGTCGCGAGGTGGATGCAGAGCAGGCTCTTAGGAAAGCAATGGACCTTAAAAACACGACGGCGGAAACTTACTACTATCTTGCTCTCTGTTTACAAAAAAAAGGGCTGTATAGCAAAGCCGAACAGCTATTGCGAGAGGCAATAGAAGTTGCCGTCGATCCAGGACCAATTTACCAAAAATTGGGCGAAGTACTCGAAGCACAGCAGCTCCTAAACGATGCTTTGAACTACTATCAGCAGGCCGTCGTGTCGTTATTGTCAAATGAGCGCTGGGATGAGGCAATGGTTACTATTAATCATATCCTGACATTCATGCCGACTACAACTGAAGGGCTCATCGAAAAAGGAGAGATATTGCGTCTTCTAGGGCGCCATGAAGAGGCGCTCGCGACTCTAGATCAGGCGGTGGCACTCAACCCCAATGATGTCAATGTGTTGGGGGAAAAAGGACAGGCGCTGCGGGCGCTGAGCCGCGATGCCGAAGCCGTTGAGATACTTCAGCGTGCCGTGCAGCTCGATGCGACACAGGACTGGCTCTATGTCGAACTGGGCGCATCCCTGTATAGCTTGAACCGCTATGACGAGGCGCTCGCGGCCCTGGATCGCGCTTTAACGCTGAATTTCACCAACGCCTTGGCTCTGAAATTAAAAGGAGAAATATTACGTCTTCTAGGGCGTTTTGAAGAAGCGCTCGCGACTCTAGACCAGGCAGTGACACTCAATCCCAATGATGCCTTCACGTTAGGCATCAAAGGACAGGCGCTGCGGGCGCTGAGCCGCGATGCCGAAGCCGCTGAGATACTTCAGCGTACCGTGCAGCTTGATCCAACACAGGACTGGCTCTATGTCGAACTGGGCGCATCCCTGTACAACTTGAACCGCTATGACGAGGCGCTCGCGGCCCTGGATCGCGCTCTAGAACTGAATCCCAATGATACTTTCACCTTGGGCGTCAAAGGACAGGCGCTGCGGGCGCTGAGCCGCGATGCCGAAGCCGTTGAGATATTTCAGCGTGCCGTGCAGCTCGATGCGACACAGGACCGGCTCTATGCTGAACTGGGCGCATCCCTGTACAACTTGAACCGCTATGACGAGGCGCTCGCGGCCCTGGATCGCGCTCTAGAACTGAACCCTAATAGTGCCTTTACATTGGGGGTCAAAGGACAGGTGCTGCTCAGCCAGAATCATTTAAATGAGGCCATTAACACATTGCAGCGTGCAAAGGAACTCAATCCTAACCTTTCCTGGGTTTACATCACTTTGAGCATTGCGTTTCAGGGACTGAACCGCAATGACGAGGCACTTTCCGCCTCGCGACAAGCTCTCAAACTCGATCCCAATGATGCGCAGGCTTGCTGGGCGCAAGGAGAGGCACTGCGCATGCAGAACAACTTCGAGGAAGCACTCCAGTCGTACAACCGGGCATTACAAATCACGCCCACCTACATTGAGGCATTAATCGGCAAGGGATACTGCTGGCTGGCTCTAGATCACAATCTTGAAGGCATAATGAGCATCAAACAAGCGGTGGACCTGGAACCTGAGAATGTCTGGGTTCTGGTGGAAATGGCCTTCGCTTTACGAGTGCGCGGTAATACTTCAGAGTTCTCAGATGATGATGATGTTATACAACAAAGTGATGATTCTCCTAAAGATGATTATGAAGAGGCTCTGCTCTACCTGGATAAGGCATTAGCCATAGATCCTAAATATGTCGCGGCGCTGAACATCAAGGGTGATATTCTTAGTGATATTGCAGAATATCAGGCGGCAGTCACGGTTCTGGAAAAGGCTATAGAGCTTGACCAGCATATGGCCGTGCTGTTTGCTTCAAAAGGCTGGGCTTTAGAAAATCTAGGAGTAGAGCGAGCGCAGGACACACGCGAAGCCTACGAAAAAGCCATTGCGTTGAATCCTGAGGACCTGTGGAGTCACAAGGGACTTGCTGAAACGCTCATCCTCATGGGAGATATTGAAGAAGCCAGGAGCAAATATCTCTGGGTGATCGAACAAGCGACTCCAAACCTCAAATTGGATATAAACACCATACCGCTTATCGGTTGGTGTCGTTACAGGTTGGGCGAATACGAAGAAGCAGTGCATCTCTACAAAGGCATGCTCTCTTTTACCGGAACTGATCTCTCCAGCCAATTTGATCTGGGGCTGGCATTGACCTGTAATAAACGCTTTGGTCTCGCCCTACACGAATATAAACAAGGTTTGGAAATAGTGACGACACGCGGCCTGGGACGAAGGGGATTACTCTTCATAGCCATTAACGACCTGCGCGATGCAATGAAGGAGAAGCCTGAATTGTCGTCAGAAACAGCGGTGCAGCAAGTATTGGAGCTACTGGAACTGGCTTATCAAAAGGCGATGAGCGAGACTGTACCATCCATTCAAGATCACTTACGCTGAACAAATGCTCAAGATTCAAGTCTAACTTCGACTTCTAAGCGATTACACTTTTGGCTCTGGCCAATGCTATTTCGAGTCTCACATGTATATCATTTCATTGTGTTCATTACTGACAAGATGCGAAAAGGGAAGGATGGTTATGAATATGGAGAACCCTTCAACACCATCTGATTTAAAAGCAAAGCAACTGTCTTTCGAAAAGACGCGCTTTGACTATAGTACGAAGATGTTTGAAAATGAAGCCACTAGAAAACAGAGTTTGGAAACGAAGGCTCAGTTTTATCTTACGTTTGTAACGGCCTTTCTAACGGCGATATATTTTAGTCTAACCTTCCTTACAGCTCTGCAAGGCTTTATGAATAACAAAATGGTTGGTCCGGCCTGGAAAGTTGCCATCACTGTACTTTTGATTGGTTTAGGTATTGCGTTACTCTTTTCGCTGTTCGCGGTTTTGTTCGCGATGAAAATACAAAACTACAATTCCGAATACCCTGCTCGGCCCTATTCCTCTTTGTTCGTGCCTAATCCTGACAGATTTGAAGAAGATAACGAAGCTGGCATGCTTCGTTACATCGCAAGGGTTGCTATAGAAGCACTGGAAAAGAACAAAGATTTCAATGATAGGAAAGCTAAATGGGTGGAAGGTGCTTCATACGGTATATTAGTAGCTGTAATATTGCTAGCGTTGTTGGTAGGAATATCAGTTTATTTGCAGGTATATGTTATCTTGCCTACGCCTCCACATCCGTAGATGTACTGACCCTTCTTTGTTGGCTGGGTTTGCTTATTGCCCTACATAGTTAGGAGTGATGATTATGGATCAACAAGCAGCAGAAGTGATACTTACAGATATCATAACGCGTTGGGATCAGGGGGATAACCTGGAGCTAGGTCGGGAACTTGTAAAGCGCCTTGATCTCAAATGTGCCTGGCCGTGGGAGCCATATGTCCGGCAGGTTTCAAAGCTCGTCAATAGAAGGCTCAAAGGCGGAGAAAAAACGATACTCGACTATTTCTATGATATGTTATGCAAAGGTGGCAGCAGCTTAGGCACCGCCCCGGAATTCGACGAGTGAAATTCCTTTTGCCAGAGCAGGTCTTTGCACAGCAGGTCTAACAAAAGGGAGTGCTACTTTCTGCTGGCGAAGGCTTCTATGTACATCCCTGTAGTGGCTACTATATGCTTCCAGGTAGGGAGTGCGGAGATGTGATCCAATGAAAAGGAGAGAAGTGGAAAAGTGATGAAAGGAAGAGGAAATGACTGCACCCATCACCCTCGCCCCATTGGAGAAGCCAACGCTGGACGAACTGCGCC
>WNGD01001290.1_pt1 | contig 41834 bp, 40 predicted proteins | sample 5400671 | NCBI WGS metagenome assembly WNGD01 (sample SAMN13153369, study PRJNA577476) | soil metagenome | isolation source: 40 cm soil or saprolite under grassland replicate 2 | place: USA:California | collected 2016-06-15 | reverse complement strand
CTACTCACCCAACCGCGCCGCGAGTTCGCGGGTGATGGCGCGCTCCTTGGCGAACGGACCGCCCGCGCCGGGAATGAGCTTGCGCGCGGCGGCGAGCCCCTGGCTGCCGAACCGCGCCCGGATCGTCTCCTCGACCCAGGCGGATTCCTGCGCCCGGCGCCGCTCGGCGAGCCGGCCCGATTGTCCGAGCCAGTCGCGGTGGCGCGCAACCGCGGCTTCGAGCTCGTCGAGCCCGGAATTCTGCGCGGCCGAGACCAGCACGACCGGCGCGGGAAATTCGGCCGAGCCAACGAACAACCGCAGCGCGCCTTCGACATCGGCGCCGGCGCGGCGCGCCGCTTCGCCGAGATCCGATTTGTTGACGGCGACGATGTCCGGCAATTCCATCACGCCCGCCTTCATGAATTGCAGGGCATCGCCCGAGCCCGGCTGCACGCACAGCAGGAGAGTGTCGGACACGAACGAGATGTCGGATTCCGACTGGCCGATGCCGACGGATTCGACGAGCACGCGATCGTAAATGGCGCGCATCAGCACCATGGCGCCGATGGTCTGGTCGGACAGGCCGCCGAGCCGGTCCCGCGCCGCCATCGAGCGCATATAGACGCCGCGATCGCCGGGATCGGTGGCGACCCGCGCGCGGTCGGCCAACAACGCGCCGCCGGTGCGGCGCGAGGACGGATCGACCGCGATCACGCCGACCGTCTCGCCGCGGCCGCGAAACCGCGCGATCAGCGCATTGACGAGGCTCGATTTGCCGACCCCGGGCGGCCCGGTCACGCCCAGCACGTGGGCGCGGGGCGCGGCGCAGGCTTGGTCGAGCAGCTCCGCCGCGGCGTCCGATCCGGCCTGCGCCTCGATCGCCGCGAGCGCGCCAGCCAGCGCGCGCTTGCCGCCGCTGCGCAGCTCCGCGAGGGTGGGGAGCGAATTCATCGGATCGGAGGTTCCCACGGACGCCGACGAGCGCTATGCCGGACGCTCACGATGACGACCTCATCGCTTTCAATCGTATAGAAAACAAGGTCTGCCGAAAGCGTCCGACGGGCAGCATTCGTACGTCCGGCTTATATTTCACGTGGCCCATTGCCGGGTATTTGGCCAGACGGGCAATCGTGCGATCTATTTGTCTGATAACGGCTGCGGCTGCAGTCGGATTGTGACGCGCAATATAGGAGAAAATCTCACCAATTTCAGCGGCCGCGTTCCGAGTAAAACGAATCTTCATCCGCGGCGGGGGAAAACTGCAGACACTTCCTCATCGCTGGCAAAGCGCCCGTGCCGCATGTCGTCGAGACCGCGTTCGATCGCGGCTCGATCTTCTTCGGTCAGCACATAAGGGTCCGCAAGCTCCTGGTCGAGGGCGAGCAGGAAGTTTACCGCTTCCTCCTGCGCCTCCTCGGGCCAGGTTTCGGCACGCTCCAAGATCTCTCGAAGAGCTTTTGGTGTCATGCGGCCCTTATACCACATGACGGGGGCCGGCACCTTATTTTGCCTCGCTGGCGCCATCATCACGCCTGGCTCGCCAGGCCTTGCCAACGCTAAAACCAAGATGCTGGCCCAACCTGCGAACCAAGCGACGGCATCGATGAGAGCCGAAAAGATCACAATCCCCCTCGCATTTCCCAAGCGGCTGACGGTCGCCAAGCCTGAGTTTTGGATCACGACCTCGTCGCCTTCGATCAAAGACAGGATACCGGTGGTATCAGCTGACCGGTAGCACTCGTATGGCCGGCTCGGCTTCCCTGTGCTCGCAGATTGTGGGATGATCGGCCGCCTGAAGGCCCATGGGGAAGGGGCGCGACATGTCGTCTGCGGCGGTGAGGCCGAATCGGCGCTTTCAGCTCGTCCTGATCAAGCCCTCGCATTACGACGACGACGGCTACGTCGTGCAATGGCTGCGCTCGTCGATCCCGTCGAACTCACTCGCCATGCTCTACGCCCTTGCCGACGATGCGGCGCGGCGGCGCGTGCTCGGACCCGACGTTGCCATCGACGTCACCGCGATCGACGAAACCAACAAGCGAGTAAGGGTCAAGGACATTCTCGCGCTGTTCCGGCGTCACCACGGATTCGGCCTAGTCGGCCTCGTCGGCGTGCAGTCGAACCAATTCCCGCGCGCGCTCGATATCGCCCGACCCTTGCGCGCCGCCGGCCTGCCGGTGGCAATCGGGGGATTTCACGTCTCCGGCTGTCTCGCCATGCTGCCGGAGATGCAAGCGGACGTGCAGGCGGCACTCGACATGGGGCTCAGCGTGTTCGCGGGAGAGGCCGAGGGCCGGATCGATCAGGTCCTGCAGGATGCCGCCGCCGGAGCGCTCGTGCCCATCTACAATCACCTGAACGACCTACCGGGCCTCGAATCGGCGCCCACCCCGTTTCTACCGCGCAAGAACGTCGCCGGGACCGTCGCCCATCACACGAGCTTCGACGCCGGCCGCGGCTGCCCGTTCCAATGCTCGTTCTGCACCATCATCAACGTGCAGGGCCGCAAATCGCGGCGGCGGTCGCCGGACGACGTCGAGCGGCTGCTGCGCCACAACGTCGCCCAGGGCGTCCACCGGTTTTTCATCACCGACGACAATTTCGCCCGCAACAAGGATTGGGAGGCGATCTTCGACCGGATCATCGAGCTTCGCGAGCGCGAGCGCATGGATCTGAAGTTCATCATCCAGGTCGACACTTTGTGCCACAAGATTCCCAACTTCATTGTCAAGGCGGCCCGCGCCGGCGTTACCCGGGTCTTCATCGGTCTCGAGAACATCAATCCGGCAAACCTGCTCGCCGCCAAGAAGCGGCAGAACAAGATCACCGAATACCGCAAGATGCTGCTCGATTGGAAGAATGCGCGCGTCATCACCTATTGCGGGTACATCCTCGGGTTCCCCGCAGACACGCCGCAGTCGATCCGCGAGGACATCGAGATCATCAAGCGGGATCTGCCCGTCGACATCCTGGAATTCTTCTGCCTGACGCCGCTGCCCGGTTCCGAGGACCACAAGGTGCTGTGGCAGAAGGGGGCATGGATGGACCCCGACATGAACAAATACGACCTCGAGCACGTAGTCGCCGATCACGCCAGGATGAGCCGGGAGGAATGGGCTGCGATCTATCGAAGCGCCTGGGACGCCTATTACACGCCGGAGCACATCGAGACGATCATGCGCCGAGCCGCGGCGGCCGGCATGGGACTATCTCGGCTTGCCGCGGTCTTGTTCTTCTTTTCCACGTGCCTTGCCGTGGAGAACGTCCATCCGCTGCAGGGCGGCGTGTTGCGCCTGAAATATCGGCGCGACCGCCGGCCCGGCCTCGCTGTCGAGCCGGCATGGGCGTTCTATCCGAAGTACGCCTGGGAGGTTCTTACGAAACACGCGCGCATCCTCAAACATTGGCTCGCGCTAGACCGCATGCGTCGGCGCCTGCAGCGGGATCCGCAACGCCGGGTCTATAGCGACCAGGCGCTGATGCCGGTAACCGAAGAGGAAAGCGACACGCTCGAATTGTTCACCCACAATGAGGCGGCGCGGGTGGAAGTCGAGCGGATCCGCAAAATCGCGGAGTTGACCCGGCCCGACCGCGGGGCACCGCAGGTCCAGCACGGATAGCCGAGGTTCCGTCACGAAGTTCGGACGATCGGTTCGCGGACGATCGACGCGCGCCCTTCACCCTCCCCGGAAGGCAGGGCTTTCGCAGATATCTGCCGGCTTGCTCCGGCTGGCTCGGTCAAATGCGATCGCCCAGCATCACGTCTGGCTCGCCGGCGCCTTGCCGAGCGCGGCCTGCGCGGCGGCGAGCCGCGCGATCGGCACCCGGAACGGCGAGCACGAGACATAGTCGAGCCCGACCTCGTGGCAGAAGGCGATCGAGGCGGGATCTCCGGCGTGCTCGCCGCAGATGCCGAGCTTGAGGTTGTTTTTGGTATTGCGCCCGCGCTCGACCGCGATGCTGACGAGCTCGCCGACCCCTTCGCGATCCAGCGAGACGAACGGATCGACCGGGAGGATGCCCTTCGCCGTGTACGGCCCGAGGAAGCTCGCGGCGTCATCGCGGCTGATCCCGAACGTGGTCTGGGTGAGATCGTTGGTGCCGAACGAGAAGAATTCCGCGGTCTTGGCGATGTCGCCGGCGAGCAGCGCGGCGCGCGGCAGCTCGATCATGGTGCCGACCTGATAATCGACGCGCTCGCCGGTCTCCGCCGCAACCGCGGCGGCGGCGGCGTCGATGCGCTCCTTGACGATGTCGAACTCGGCCTTGCTGGCGATCAGCGGCACCATCACTTCGGGCACGACCTTCGCGCCGGTGTTGCGGCCGGACTCGACCGCCGCCTCGAAGATGGCGCGGGCCTGCATCTCGGCGATCTCCGGAAAAGCGATGGCGATCCGGCAGCCGCGGAAGCCCAGCATCGGATTGACCTCGTGGAGCTGGCGCGCGCGGTCGGCGAGCTTTTTCGGATCGGCGCCCATCGCGGTCGCGACCGCGGCGATCTCCTCCTCGGTGTGCGGCAGGAATTCGTGCAACGGCGGATCGAGCAGGCGGATCGTGACCGGCAGCCCGCCCATGATCTCGAACAGCTCGACGAAATCCCCGCGCTGCATCGGCAACAGCTTGGCGAGCGCGGCGCGCCGGCCGGCTTCGTCGTCGGCGAGGATCATCTCGCGCACGGCGACGATGCGGTTCTCCTCGAAGAACATGTGCTCGGTGCGGCATAGCCCGATGCCCTCGGTGCCGAATTTCACCGCGACCCGCGCATCCTTCGGCGTGTCGGCATTGGCCCGCACCTTGAGCACGCGCGCAGTGTCGGCCCAGGCCATCAGCGTGGCGAACTCGCCGGAGAGCTCCGGCTCGGTCATCGGCACGCGGCCGACCAGCACTTGCCCGGTGGTGCCGTCGATGGTGAGCATTTCGCCCTTCTTGAGCGTGACGTCGGCGGCGGAAAGCGTCTGCGCCGCATAGTCGACGCGAATGGCGCCCGCCCCGGAGACGCACGGCTTGCCCATGCCGCGCGCGACCACCGCGGCATGCGAAGTCATGCCGCCGCGCGTGGTGAGGATGCCCTCGGCGGCATGCATGCCGTGGATGTCTTCGGGCGAAGTCTCGACCCGCACCAGGATGACCTTGCGGCCCTGACCCTTCAGCGCCTCCGCCTCGTCCGAGGCGAACACGATCTCTCCGGAGGCGGCGCCGGGGGACGCCGGCAGTCCGGTGGCGAGGATTTTCCGCTCGGCCTTGGGATCGATGGTCGGGTGCAGCAGCTGGTCGAGCGCGGCCGGGTCGACCCGGGTGATGGCTTCCTCCTGCGAGATCAGCCCGTCCTGGGCGAGCTCGACGGCGATCTTGAGCGCCGCCTTGGCGGTGCGCTTGCCGGACCGCGTCTGCAGCATCCACAGCCTGCCCTGCTCCACCGTGAACTCGAGATCCTGCATGTCGCGATAGTGCCGCTCGAGCCGCTCGTAGATGCGCACCAGCTCGGCAAACGCCTCGGGCATCGCGGTTTCCATCGACGGCTTGTCGGATTTCGCGGCGACGCGCGCGGCTTCCGAGATCTCCTGCGGCGTACGGATGCCGGCCACCACGTCCTCGCCCTGCGCGTTGATCAGGAACTCGCCGTAGAGCTGGTTCTCGCCGGTCGAGGGATTGCGCGTGAAGGCGACGCCGGTCGCCGAGGTCTCGCCCATGTTGCCGAACACCATGGCCTGCACGTTGACCGCGGTGCCCCAGCTTTCCGGAAGATTGTGCAGGCGCCGATAGGTGATCGCGCGCGCGTTCATCCAGGACCCGAACACGGCGCCGATCGCGCCCCACAATTGCTCGTGCGGGTCCTGCGGGAACGGCCGGCCCAGTTCCGCCTGGACGCCCTCCTTGTAGCGCGCGACGATCTTCGCCCAATCGTCGGCGTCCAGATCGGTGTCGAGCCCGTGGCCGTTGCGGTCCTTGTAGTCCTGGAGGATCTCCTCGAAATGATGATGCTCCATCCCGAGCACCACGTTGCAATACATGGCGATGAAACGCCGGTAGCTGTCGTAGGCGAAGCGGCGGTCGGCGGCTTTTTCCGCGAGCGCGTCCACGGTCTCGTCGTTGAGGCCGAGGTTGAGCACGGTATCCATCATGCCCGGCATCGAGGCGCGGGCGCCCGAGCGCACCGAGACCAGCAGCGGATCGGCGCGGTCGCCGAAGCTCTTGCCCGCCACTTTGCCGACGTAGTCGAGCGCGGCCTCGACCTGTTGCTTCAGGTCCGCCGGATAGCGCTTGCCGTGCTGGTAGAAATAGCTGCAGACCTCGGTCGTGATGGTGAAGCCCGGCGGCACCGGCAGCCCGAGGTTGGCCATCTCCGCGAGATTCGCCCCCTTGCCGCCGAGCAGATCGCGCATCTGTGCGCCGCCCTCGGCCTTGCCGTCGCCGAAGGTGTAGACCCATTTCGCCATTGAGGCTTCCATTCAGGTTTTTTGCGTCCCCGGTCGCGCCCGTTCATGGCGACTTTTGCCCGGCATTTCAACCGTCATGCGGCGAAAGCGCCGAGGGGCTCGCGACCTTCAGTGCCTGCCGTTCAACGCAGAAACCCCAGGCCGACGAGCCCGATGACGATCAAATAAACCGCCACGATGATGTTCAGAAGCCGCGTTTCTCCCGATGAAATCCGAGTGAACAACCGGGGAACTGCTGCGCGGTTCCCGTTGACTATCATGGAATACGAAGGCCATTCCTAGCGCAGTTCTGGTTTATTACGCGAACTTGCGGCATCCGCGCTTCCCCTCTCCCCTCGCGGGAGAGGGTGGCGAGTTGCGAGTGGAGCAAGCAACGAGCCGGGTGAGGGGTATTTCTCTGCAAGTTGCCCCTCACCCCGTCGATCCTCGTTTTACTCGGATCGACGACCCTCTCCCGCAAGGGGAGAGGGTTCGAGTGTGCCTCGCGGCTGGGCGCTATCCCTCGATCCGGGAGAAGTCCGCCACCGCGCGCGTCGCCTCGCGGATCTCGTTGAGAAGCTTGAGGCGGTTCTCGCGCAGCTTTGCGTCGCCGACATTGACCGTGACCTTCTCGAAGAACGCGTCGACCGTGGGCCTCAGCTTCGCCATCGCGGCCATCGCGGCCGCAAAATCTTCCCGCGCCACCGCGGCGATCGAGTCCTGCCGGGCCGTTTCGAAGGCTGAGGCCAGTGCCCGCTCCTCCGGCTCGCGGAAAAATTGGACGTCCGGCGTGCCGAAGTAGTGGTGGTCATCCTTCTTCTCCTCGATGCGGATGATGTTGGTCGCGCGCCTGTAGCCGGCGAGAAGATTGCGACCGTCGTCGGTTTCCAGAAATCTCGCTACCGCCTCAACCCGGCGCACGATCAGCACGAGATCGTCCTGGTCGCCCACCGCGAAGACCGCGTCCACCAAATCGTGACGCGCGTCCTGCTCACGCAGCTGGACCTTCAATCGATCCGCGAAAAAATAGAGCAAATGATCTATCAGATCACGGTTCTCGGCAACCACCGGAGTTCCCGCTTCGAGTAGACCCATGGCAATTTCAAGGGTCGGATGCAATCGCAGCCGTATCTCGTTATCGAGCACGATCCTGATGACGCCCAGTGCCGCTCGGCGCAGCGCGTAAGGGTCTTTCGATCCGGTCGGCTTCTCGTCGACAGCCCAGAAGCCGACCAGGGTGTCGAGCTTGTCAGCGAGCGCGACCGCGATCGACACCGGATCGGCCGGGACGAGATCGGAGGGCCCCTGCGGCTTGTAATGATCCTCGATCGCGTGCGCGACCGCCGCGTCCTCGCCCTGGGTCTCGGCGTAATATTTCCCCATCGTGCCTTGCAGCTCCGGGAACTCGCCGACCATCAACGTGACGAGATCGGCCTTGCACAGTTTTGCCGCGCGCGCGGCCTTTTGCGCATCGGCTTTGACGATCGGCGCGAGCTCTCCGGCCAGCCGGACGATGCGTTCGACGCGCTCGGCCTGGGTGCCGAGCCTCTCGTGGAAGATGATGTCCTCGAGCTTCGGCAGCCGATCTTCCAGCTTCACTTGAAGATCGGCGTCCCAGAAGAATTTGGCGTCGGCAAGCCGCGCCCGGATGACGCGCTCGTTGCCGGCCACGATCGCCTTGCCGCCGTCCACGGATTCGGTGTTGGCGACGAGAATGAAACGGTTCGTCAGCTTTGCGGTCGAAGCATCGCGCAGCACGAAGCATTTCTGGTTGGTGCGGATCGTGGCGCGGATCACCTCCGGGGGGATTTTCAGAAAGCTCGGGTCGAACGACCCCATCAGCACCAGCGGCCATTCGACCAGGCCGGCGACTTCGGCCAGCAGCGCGTCGTCCTCGACGAGCTCGCAGCCCTGCGCGAACGCCAGATTGCGGGCGTCGGCGAGGATCATCTGCGCGCGGCGGTCCGCATCGAGCACGACCTTGGCGCGTTCGAGCTTTTGCACGTAATCCTCGAAGCGGCGCACCGAAAACGGTTTTGGCGCGAGAAAGCGATGGCCGCGCGTGACGTCGCCCGCCCCGATGCCGTCGACGGAAAACTGCACGACCTGCGGCGCCTCGGTCTGCGGCCCGAAGGTGGCAAGGATCGAGTGCAGCGGGCGCACCCAGCGGAGATTCCCCGAGCTCCAGCGCATGGACTTCGGCCAGGGAAATTCCCGGATGACCGCGGGAAGGATCTCGGCGATGACCTCGATGGCGACGCGCCCCGGTTTCTCGATCAGCGCCACGTAGACGTCGCCCTTCTTGGGGTCCTTCTGGATCCTGGCCTCGCCGATCGAGGCGAGCCCCGCGCTCTTGAGAAACCCGGCAATCGCCTGCTCCGGCGCGCCGACGCGCGGGCCGCGCTTCTCTTCGTGCAAGTCCGGCTGGCGCGCGGGCAGGCCTTCGACGGCGAGCGCGAGCCGCCGCGGCGTGACGAACGCTCTGGCGCCCTCGTAGCCGAGCCCGGCATCGACCAGACGCTCGGTGACGATCCGCTTGAGATCCTCGGCGGCTTTTTGCTGCATCCGCGCCGGGATTTCCTCGGAGAACAGCTCGAGCAGGAGATCAGGCATGGAATTTAGTCACAGCGAAAGTCTTGAGCGGGGCCGTGCGATGCTAACCGTACGTCTCCGGATGCGCAGCTTACTCGAGTTCCCTCCCCCCTTGTGGGGGAGGGACAGGGAGGGGGGTTCAGTACATCGGGCGCAAGCTGTTTCCCGGATCACATGCACTACGCCCTCCAATTCCCGAAGCACCTGCTCGTTGGTAAATCGAAGCACGGCGTAGCCTTGGGACTCGAACCAAGCGTCCCGCCTACGATCGGTTTTCTGCCGCGACTCGAAATCGTGACTCTCGCCGTCGAGCTCTACGATTAACCGCGCGGAATGACAGACGAAATCCGCGACGTAGTTTCCCACGGTGGCCTGCCGGCGAAAGCCGAGACCTTCGATGCGGTGCGCCTTGATGTACCGCCACAACAACGTCTCGGCACGCGTCATCGTTTGGCGGAGGTCCTTCGCTCGCCCTCGATGTTGTTTGCTCACCGCCGCATGCGGCATGTCAGTGACCCCCCTCCCTAACCCTCCCCCACAAGGGGGGAGGGAACCGGCCAAGTATGCGGCACCTTCCCGCACGGCTCTCCAGGGGAGGGTGGGCTCACAGTTTGTGGCAGTCAATTCGCAGTACGCACCTACTTCGCTTTACTGCGTTTCTCAACCACCCCCGCCCGCCTCGGTCGCCAGCCAAGCCTCGCCGCAAGCCTTGGCGAGCTCGCGCACGCGCAGAATGAAGCTCTGCCGCTCGGTCACCGAGATCACCCCGCGGGCATCGAGCAGATTGAAGATGTGGCTCGCCTTGATGCACTGGTCGTAGGCGGGCAGCGCCATCCTATGGCGGCGCACGTTGCCCTGCGTCACCCAGCCGGCGTCGAGATATTTGCGGCAAGCGGCTTCCGCCATGCGGAACTGCTCGAACAGCATGTCGACGTCGGCGCTTTCGAAATTGTGCCGCGAATATTCCTGCTCGGCCTGCAGGAACACGTCGCCGTAGGTCACCTTGCGGGCGTCCTCGCGGCCGTTGAAATTGAGGTCGAACACGTTCTCGACCCCCTGCACGTACATGGCGAGCCGCTCGAGCCCGTAGGTCAGCTCGCCCGAGACCGGCCGGCACTCGAACCCGGCGACCTGCTGGAAATAGGTGAATTGCGAGACTTCCATGCCGTCGCACCAGCATTCCCAGCCGAGCCCCCAGGCGCCGAGCGTCGGGCTCTCCCAATCGTCCTCGACGAAGCGGATGTCGTGGATGCCCGGGTCGATGCCGATCGCATAGAGCGATTGCAGGTAGAGCTCCTGCATGTCGCGCGGCGACGGCTTGAGGATCACCTGGAACTGATAATAGTGCTGCAGCCGGTTGGGGTTCTCGCCGTAGCGGCCGTCCTTCGGCCGGCGCGAGGGCTGGACGTAGGCCGCGTTCCAGGGCCTGGGCCCGAGCGCGCGCAACGTCGTCGCCGGATGAAAGGTGCCGGCGCCGACTTCCATGTCGTAGGGCTGCAGGATGACGCAGCCCCACTCCGCCCAGAACCGCTCGAGCGCGAGGATCAACCCCTGAAACGATCGCGCGGGGCTCATGGGATCATCGCGCGTTCGGACCGGCGGGTGCGCGGCTTCCATGGGATGTATGGCGGTTGCGACCGGCGAAGCGCGAGCGCCGCATCGATTGGAAAGCACGGCAACGGGCGATTAACCGTCTTCTTTGCTCATCACCGCCCGCTGCAGAAATTTCTTAGCAATTTCTGCGATGACGCAGCTCGACTGCGGTGGGGAACCTATCGGCGGCCCGACAGGGGGTCAAGCCGCCGGCCGGCACAAACTCGAGCGCAACCCCATCGCGCGACAGCCGCCGGACGGACGAGCCCGTCGGTTCGCAGCGGCGCAAACAGCGGAGAGCTTGCGTGCCACCCTTCGAGATCCTCGGCTTCTGCGGCGTCGCCCTCTTCTTCGCGGCCTTGATGTTCGGCGCGTGGCAAACGCCGGTGCGCTGAGCCGCAAGGATTGCCGCGCGCGACCTATTTCGGGCGGTAGATTCCGGTCGCGGGATCGCGCTCCAGCGTTCGCGCCTGCTCGCGTTCGCCCCGACCGACGCCTTCGGCCTGCCGCGCGCGCAACTCGGCGCTCCTGCGGCGCGCCTCGTTGGCGATCCAGCGCCCGACCAAAATTGCGCCGAGCGCGCCCAGCGCCCACACGATCAGCGGCGGCATGCCTATCCCTCGTGTTATCTCGACGGACTCAACGCTCGAACTGGAGTCGAACTCGCGTGGGCCCGTCGCGGAACGGGCTCCTTATAGCCCATAGCGGGCCCAGAGCGCACGCGCTTCGATCGCCGAGAGCACCTCGTCGGCAAATCCGGTGCCGCCCCAAAGTTCGCCCAGATAGTTTGCGCCCACGCCGGGAATCCGCCGACCGAACAAGCTGCGCTCCGCGCTCACCAGCGGGGTCGCGACCTTGTCGCCGAAGCGCTCGCGCAAGGTGGAACGCAGATCGCCGACGCGGTCGGCGATGCCTAGCTCCAGAGATCTTCGACCGGTCCAATATTCACCGGAGAACAACGTCTCCTCCGGGCCGGCGAGTGCGGCGCCGCGGCGGGATTTTACCAGCGCAATGAAGCCTTCGTGGATTTCCCGCTGGATCGCCTTGAGCCGCTCGACGTCCTCGGGCTTCTCGGGCAGGAACGGGTCGAGCATCGCCTTGCGTTCCCCGGACGTATAGAGGCGCCGCTCGATCCCGACCTTTTCGATCAGGCGGTTGAAGCCGAAGGTGCCCCCCACCACGCCGATCGAGCCGAGGATCGAGGAGGAGTCGCACACAATCTCATCGGCCGCGCAGGCGATCATGTAGCCGCCGGAAGCGGCGACGTCCTCGACGAAGGCGATCACCGGCCGCGCGTTCTCCTCGGCGAGCTGGCGGACGCGCCGGAAGATCAGATGCGACTGCGCCGCGGAGCCCCCCGGGGAGTTGATGGCCAGCGCCACGGCCTTGGCCTTGGGCCAGGCAAAGGCCCGCTCGAGCGGCCGCGCGACCGAGGCGAGCGTGAGCCCCGGGCGCAGCGGAGTGGTAAAGCCGATGATGCCGGATAGCCGCACCACCGGCACCACCGCCAGGCTGGGGCGCAAACGGCTGGGCAAAACCGGAGCGAGAAAGCCCCTGACGCGCTCGAACATCCTCTTCTCCGATCCGGCAAGCACATGGGCGGCGGCCCGTTCCGGCTCAAGTCGCTAGCCTAAAGCCCTGTTCCCGCCGCCGCGAACCGAATCGTTAACCATTGCGCGCTAGGAAATCCAAGAACCGGTTTCTCGATCGGGGAGCGGCGCGTCGTGAAGATCCTCTTTCTCGTCCTGCTGGTCGCAGCGATCGCACTGTCGGCCTATTTCGGCGCCCGGCGCCCGGCTGCCGAACCGGATACGGCGTAGCGGCGGACACGGCTCAGCCCGGAGCGGCGCGTCGCGGGCTCGCTTTCTGCCCGCCGAACCATCGCATCAGCATGAAAATCGTTGCGAGCGTCGTGGCATAGACCACGAGCTCCATGGCGGTTGGGCGATCGCTGTATCCGACCAACGTGTGCAGCGCCCGACCGACCAGATTGCGGTCCGGCAGGATCCACGAGCTGTCCCAGACGATCGCGTCGAGCGCGGTCACCGCATTTGCCTGCTCCAGGAATGCGGTTGCCTGCGCGGCCATCCCGGCGGCAAGGAACGCCAGCAGCAGGCTGGTGGTGCCGAACAGGTAACGGCCGGGAATCCGCAGCATCCCCAGGTACGTGAGAAGGCAGACCAGCGTGCCCAACACCAGGCCGGCGAACCCTCCCGCCAGCAGCGCGAGATTCGAGCCGCCGTCGGCGGCGGCGATGCCATAGAGGAACAGCACCACCTCGACGCCCTCGCGCAGCACCGCCAGTGCGACGACGACGGTGAGCCCGATCAAGGGTCGCGAGCCGGCGGCAACCGCCTCGCCCGCGGCCCGCACGTGGGTTGCAAGCTCGCGGCCGTGAGACGCCATCCAAACGTTGTGCCACACCAGCATCGCGGCCGCGAGGCCGAGAACGGCGGCGTTGAAGAGCTCCTGTCCGGCGCCGTCGAACGCCGCCGACAGCGCGCCGGTGAACACGGCAACCATGGAAGCTCCGAGCACACCGGAGACCACCCCGCTTGCGACCCACCAGCCGCGGCCGGCCACCGTCCTGGTCACGGCCATGACGATGCCGACGACGATGCCGGCTTCGAATATTTCGCGGAACACGATGATCAGGGCTGCGAGCACGGTTCGGCCCTCGCTAACGCACGACGAGCGTGCCTTGGGTCTGTTGATGGAAATCGTCGAAGAAATTGTAGCGGCCGGGCTGCAGCGGCCGCAGATTGATGATGCCCTGGCCGTTCGCGGCAATCACCTTCTCGATGCGCAGGCTCACGCTCTCGAATTCGATGGCTGCGGCGTCGAGATTGCGGATGGCGAGCATGATCGGCCGGTTGGCCGGGGCGTGAATCTCGGCGGGCTCGAAACGGTGATTCTTCACCGCAAGCTGCAGCGATACCGCCTGCTGGGCCAGCGCACCGCCGGGGGGCAGCAGCACCGCAGCCGCGATCGATGCCGCAGCTACGAACCGCGCGAACTCTTGCGCATACATCGCGATCCTCCACAGTGTGTTCGGTCTGCTGACTCGGCCGCATGGCTCAAAATTCCACCGCGAGCTTGAGCTTGGCGCGGTGGCGGGAGAAATCCGCAAGATCGAGCGCGCCGGCCTGGCCGGCTTCCCGGCCTGCGACCTGCACGTTCCACGCCGCGGTCACGAATGCTTTGCGGGTGAGCTGCAGGTAGAGCGTCGGGCCGAGATAGACGGCGTCGCCGGTAAAGCTGTTGAAGGCGATACCGTCGTAATGGCGCAGGTACCAGATTTCCGCGCCAACCAGCAGCGGCGGGATTGGCCGGAACGCGATCGCGGCCGAAATGCCGAGGGTCGATTCCTTTTGCCACGCCCCCTCGCTCGTGCGCGTGGTCTCGGGCTCGTAGATCGCGTTGAAGCCGAGAAACACCCGGTTGGCGACGAGCTCGGTGTCGGCATGCACGCGGGTCTCGAACTCGAAATTCGTGACGCGCTCGCCGCTCGTCTCGTCGATGCGGCGCCACACCGGCTCGGCCGAGAGCGTGACGGCGATCGGGGACGACGCGCCACGCTCGACGAGCAGATAGCGCAGCTCGCCGAACAGGCCGCCGAAGCTCACCGCATGGCGATCATCGAGACCGGTGACGTTCTCGATGTCGTGGGAGGCCGCCAGGGCTCCGAACTCGACCTGGACGAACTGGGTCGGCGTGTGCTCGAATTCGAACTTGGTTTGCGTGGCGAAGAACCGCCCGTCGCGCTTGCCGAGCGCCGCGACCGATTCCGAGGAGAACTCCTTCTCGCCCTGAAGGCCGATGCTCGAGCCCTCGGTGAAGCCGAAGATATATTTGGTCTCGATCTCGCGAAATGTGTTGTCGTCGTAGGCGGAGACGGGATGGGCCAAAGATCAACCTGCATCGCACTTCCTCGATCCGCGGGGTTCAAGGCCCTGCAATCAAAGCGAGCCGGCTTAGCACCAGCTGATGCGATAAGAGCGACGCAAATCTTCGATGTCAAGCAAACAAACAAATATTGGAACGCTTCCAGTCTGCGAATATTAGGACTATTCTAATTCGATGTTTGGAGCAGGCTGTCTGGAATTCTCGCAATCTACCGAATTCCACAGCGGTGGACGCCAGTTCGTTCACTCGGTGAGCGGCAACTCGGCATTGTCGCGCAACACCGCCTCAGCCTCGGCCGTGGGCCGGCCCGCCGCATCGGCGAGCACCAAGCCGGGCAGCAGGCGCAGCGGCGCGCGGCTCGACTTGACGGCGCGCAGCAGCACGCGGATCGCCGCGGCATCGGGACGAGCGTGGACGGGCAGCACCGCGATCGCCCCGAAGCGGCGGGTGAGCGCGTCGAGCGCCCGGGCAAGGCCGTCTGCCCGCCAGATCAGCGTGAGCACGCCGTTCGGCTTGAGCAGGCGCGAGGCAACGCCGGTCCAGCCGGACAATTGCCCATGGGGGGCGGCGTGGGCGAGACGGCGCCCGGCTTGCGGCGAAGCTCTTTGCCGCAGCGGATCGTTGAACGGCGGATTCATCAGCACGCGGTCGGCGGAGGCGGCCGAGATCCCGGCCGCGGAGAACTCGCGGACCGGAGCGTCGACGTCGAGCTCGACGGCGCGGGCGCGATCGGACAAATCGTTGCGCGCGATATTGTCGCGCGCCAAGGTCACGAGCGCCGGGTCGATCTCGACAAGCGTCACGTCGAGGCGCGGCACGCGCAACGCCAGCGCAAGGCCCGCGGCACCGACGCCTGCGAACAGATCCACGGCGCGCTCGCCGGGCCTTGCTTGGGTTGCGGCGGCGAGCAGGATCGCATCATGGCCGACGCGATGGCCGTGGCGCGGCTGCCGCAGCGCGAGCCGGCCGCCGAGCACGGCGTCCTGCGTGGTCTCGGCGACGCGCTCATCCCGCATCGGGACGAAGCTCGCGGCCAAAGCCCGCCGTCTCCAGCAGGCGGCGCGCGGCAGCGGCATGCTGCTCGGCGACCAGGATGCGGCGCGGCAGAACGCCGAGCGAGCCTTCCAGCACGCTCATGTTCTGGTCGAACACGTGATGGGGAATTCCGGCGCCCTGCAGCAGGGCACCGATCGCAGAAACCAGCACCGCGTCATTGGTGCGAACCAGCTCGCGCACACTCGCCTCCCGGCGGATCGCGCCCAAAGCACCCGCCCCGGGGGACCGGATCCGGCCGGCCCCACCCTTGCGGCTTGGGCACGGCGTTTCTATGCTCCCGCCCGCCGGTTGTCCAAATATGCCGGAAACCCCGGAACGCCCGCGTCTCCCGGATCATCCATGAGCCGATCCCACAGTCGCCCGGAGAATGCCTTGGCCGTCGTCATCCCGTTCGAAAGCCAGCCGGCCTCGATCGACCCGCTGACCGACCTGGTGAACGCCGACATGGATCGGGTCAACGCCACGATCCTGTCGCGGACCGGGTCCGAGGTGACGATGATCCCGGAAATCGCCAATCACCTGATCGGCTCCGGCGGCAAGCGCCTGCGGCCGATGCTCACCGTGGCGATGGCGCAGCTGGTCGGCTGTCGCGGCGACGGCCACGTCAAGCTCGCCGCGTCGGTGGAGTTCATGCACACGGCGACGCTGCTGCACGACGACGTCGTCGACGAGAGCGAGATGCGGCGCGGCAGGCTGGCGGCGCGCATGCTGTGGGGCAACGAAGCCAGCGTGCTGGTCGGCGACTTCCTGCTCGGGCAGGCCTTCAAGATGATGGTCGAAGTCGGCTCGCTGCGCGCGCTCGAGATCCTGTCCTGCGCGGCCGCGGTGATCGCCGAGGGCGAGGTGATGCAGCTCGCGGCCGCCAAGAACACCGCGACCACCGAGGACGAATATCTCGCCGTGATCCGCGCCAAGACCGCGGAACTGTTCGCCGCGGCCTGCGAGGTCGGTCCGGTGCTGGCTTCCCGGCCGCGGCCTGAGCAGGCGGCCTGCCGCTCGTTCGGCATGAACCTCGGCGTCGCCTTCCAGCTGGTCGACGACGCGCTCGATTACGGCGGCAAGTCCGCCAAGCTCGGCAAGAACATCGGCGACGATTTCCGCGAGGGCAAGATCACGCTGCCGGTGGTGCTGTCGTTCCGCCGCGGCTCCGAGCACGAACGCGGGTTCTGGCGGCGCACGCTGGAAGAGGGCGAGGTCGCGGACAAGGACCTCGAGACCGCGCTCGGGCTGATGGTCAAGCACCGGGCGCTCGAGGACACCATCAAGCGCGCGCAGCATTACGGCGCCATCGCCAAGGACGCGCTCGCGCTGTTCCCCGATGCGCCGATGAAGGCCGCGCTGTCGGAGACCGTGGATTTCTGCATCCGGCGGACGCAGTGATATTCGATCCCGCTCATTACCGCGCGGGCAAAGCCATATCCCGCGCCTTTGCCGATCTTAAACTTTCTGGTACCCTGCGATCATGGCTTTTACCCGCATTACAGTCGATCCGGCGGTGTGCACTGGCAAACCTTGCATCCGACATCTGAGATTCCCGGTCGCGCGCCTGCTCGGCTTGCTCGCCGCCGGTGAAACACGCGAGCAAATCCTCACCAATTATCCCTATCTCGAGCCCGAGGACATCGATGAAGTGCTGCGCTATGCGGCCTTCCTGGCCGAGGATGAGACCGTCGAGCTCGCCAAGTGAAATTCCTCGTTGACATGCCGTTGTCGCCAGCGCTGGCGCGATGGTTGATCGACGAAGGACATAACGCCGTTCACGCAACGGACATCGGCATGGCCAAGGCTACCGACGCGGAGATTCTGAGCCGCGCCAGACAGGAAGCCAGAACCGTGATTACCGCCGATCTCGATTATTCACGCTTGCTCGCACTTGCGCGTGTTACGGTGCCGAGCTTGATCCTTTTCCGCGGTGGAAACTGGAGTGAGATCGACGTCATTAAGCGAATGCACGAGCTGCTTCAAGGTTTAAGCGAAATCGACATCGAACAAAGCATGTTGATCGTGGACCGGCAGCGCGTGCGGCGAAGGCGGCTACCATTGCTGGGTTAGTGTCGAGTCTCGGCGATCCGGTCTTACCGAACTCAACAAATCCGTTCGCATTACCCTAGCACCGTCGCGCAGACCCACCAGTGCCAATGCGCCGCACGCAACGCTCGCGCGGCCGCGAGCGCGGCGCGCGCGGTCCGGAAGATTGCAAAGCAAGTCGCGCCGGAGCCCGACATCCGCGCGAGCTCGCATTCGGGCAACGCTCGCAACTCCGCCAGCACTTCGGCGACGACCGCCGCCAGCGAGATCGCGGCTTGCTCCAGATCGTTGTTGCGCAGGCGCAGCTGTGCCACGAGCTCACCGCGGCCGCGGGGGATCGCGGCGGCGTCCAATGCCGGCCGATCCGGCATGGCGTCCCGCGTTGTTGGGCGTGGCCGCGAGCTGAACGCCGCGAACACATTTTTGGTGGCGAGCGCAATCGCGGGATTGACCAGCACGGCCGAAAGCTTCGGCAGATCGAGCGGATCCGACAAATCTTCGCCGATGCCGCGGACGAGCCGCGCGCGGGCCCGCATGCAGACCGGCACGTCGGCTCCGGTCGCGCATGCTGCCTCGCCGAGGCGCGGGTCGTCGAGCCCAAGCGCGTTGGCGCGGGCCATGAGCCGCAGCGCCGCCGCGGCGTCGCTCGAGCCGCCGCCGATGCCGGCCGCAACCGGCAGCCGCTTCCATAGCTCGAACCGGCCGAGCGTGAGGCCCTCGATGCGCGCGGCAAGCTCGCGCACGGCCTTGAGCACCAGGTTGTCGCTCGCTCCGCAGAGCGCCGCCGCGAGCGGCCCGCGTAGATCGAGCGCCAGCGTTTCTCCGGGAACCAAGCGGAGCCGATCGCCGACGCGGGCGAAAGCAACGAGGCTTTCGAGCTCGTGATAGCCGTCGCTGCGCCTGCCGCGAATTTCCAGCGTGAGATTGATTTTCGCCGGCGCGGGCTCGACGAGCGGGGCGCGAGCCGACCGCGGAGCCACGGCGATGCGGTCAGCCGCCGTTGCCCGGCTTCTTCTTGGCGGCCTCCGCGGCCGAGGAAGTCTCATCCAACAGGCCGGCCTTGAGCTTCTCCTCGATCTTCTTGAGATCCTCGGGCTCGGGATTGAGATCGCGGGCATGCGACCACTGGAACTGCGCCTCCAGCGTGCGACCGACCTTCCAATAGGCGTCGCCGAGATGATCGTTGATGGTGGGATCTTCCGGCTTGAGCTCGACGGCGCGCTCGAGATTCTTCACCGCGTCGTCGTATTTCGCGATCCGGTAAAAGGCCCAGCCCAGCGAATCGACGATGTAGCCGTCGTCCGGCCGCTGCTCGACCGCGCGCTTGATCATGCGCATGCCGTCGTCGAGATTGATGCCCTGGTCGACCCAGGAATAGCCGAGATAATTGAGCACGTGCGGCTGATCCGGGTAGAGCTCGAGCGCCTTCTTGAGATCGGCCTCCGCCCGGTCCCATTGCTTGGAACGCTCGTAGCAGATGCCGCGGAAATAGAAGATCAGCCAGTTCTGCTTGTCCGGCTTGGAGATCATGTCGATCCCCTTGCCGTAGACGTCGGCGCAGGCCTTGAACTGCTTGCGCCCGCGCAACAGGTTGCCCAGCGCCACGACGGCTTCGAGGTCGTTGGGCCGTGCGGCAACCAGCTTGTCGAGATGGCTCTTGGCCTCCTCGGTGCGATCGAGCGCGTCGAGATCGACCGCGAGCTGAATCTCGGCGTTGCGCCGCAAGGAGGAATCCTCAGGGACGCGCTGGTAGGCCTTGATGGCGAGCTGCGGCTTCTTGAGGTTCTCGTAGAGATCGGCCAGCGAGAGCAGCGCGAGCGGCTGCTCGGGCGCGAGATAGATCGCCAGCTGCAGATACACCAGCGCCAGATCCTCGCCGCCCTGGCGGCCGAGCGAAGCGCCGAGCCCGTACAGCGCTTCGGCGGCACCGGCCTGCGGGTTCTGCACCAGCGGCGGCAGCTTGTTTCCCTTGTTGATGTCGCGAACCGCCTCGACCACCAGCGGATGGCGCGGCAAGATCTTGTCGAAATCCTGGAATATCTTCAGCGCCTCGTCCCTGGAGGCATTGCGCGAGGCCCAATTGCCGTAGGCCTCGACCGCGCGCAGCGCATTGCTGTCGAGCTTGTAGGCGCGCTCCAGGCGCTTGCCCGCTTCCTTCTTGTTGTTGGCAAGGTCCAGGATCAATCCGGCGTGCAGATCCTTGAAGATGGCGTACCAGTCCGGTCCGGCGAGCCGATCGATGGTCTCTACCGCAGGCTTGACCTCGTTGGAGCCGTAGAAGGTCCAGGCCGAAAGCAGGGTCGCCGTCAAATCCGCGATCGGCCCGCGCACCGACTGCGCCAGATGCTGGCGCGCGGCCGGATACTGCTTCTGCTTGATGGCGCGGACGCCGAGCACCAGCCGCGCGATGCGGTGGCCGTGGTCGACCTGCACGATGCGGTCGGCGAGCTTCACCGCGTCCTCGATCTCGCCGTCCGAGAGCACGGACAGGAAGGCGCGCTCCAGCAATTCCGGGTTCTTCGGATCGGATTTCAGCGCGGCGCGATAATAGGCCGCGGCGGCCCCGGAATCGCGTTCCGACCCCGCCTCGCGCGCGGCGAGATAATTGCCCGCCGGCGAAACGCGCGACAGCTCCGAGGGCGTCGGCACCTGGGCGCTGATCGTGACCGGCAACGCCGTTGCTGCGGCGGCGAGCATCACGCAAGCCGCGCGTCGAACCAGCTTCGAAAGAGTCACGGGTTGGGGCTCTCCATGGGACGGGCGGTCACGCCGAAGCGCCGCCCCTGCGTCCGGGCGCAGAATGAACTTTTTGTGCGCCGCCCGCAAGGATCGACCCTGGCATGGCGACCGCCGAACCCTCTAGGATTCGAGCACGGCAAAACTGCGGCGCGGAGTCACATATTGGGATAATTCGGCCCGCCGCCGCCTTCCGGGGTCACCCAGGTGATGTTGCGGTTCGGATCCTTGATGTCGCAGGTTTTGCAGTGGACGCAGTTCTGGGCATTGATCACGAAGCGCACGTCGGCTCCCTCGCCCACCCATTCATAGACGCCGGCCGGACAATAAAGCGCCGAAGGGCCGCCGTAGACGTCGTGCTCGGAGGCCTTCTGCAGGGCCATGTCGCCGACGATGAGGTGCACCGGCTGGTCCTCCTCGTGGTTGGTGTTGGACAGGAACACCGAGGAGAGCCGGTCGAACGTGATTTTCCCGTCGGGCTTGGGATAGGCGATCGGCTTGCATTGCGCGGCGGGCTTGAGCGTCGCCCAGTCCGGCTTGCCGTGCGAGAGCGTGCCGAACAGCGAGAATCCCAGGGTGTTGGTCCACATGTCGAGCCCGCCGAGCGCCACGCCGAGCGCGGTGCCGAGCTTCGACCACAGCGGTTTGACGTTGCGCACCGGCCATAAATCCCGCCCGATGTCGGAAGCGCGCCAAGCCGCCTCGTAGCCGGAGACCTCGTCATGGGAGCGGCCCTCGGCGAGCGCGTGGGCGACATGCTCGGCCGCGAGCATCCCGGACAGCATGGCGTTGTGGCTGCCTTTGATACGGGGCACGTTCATGAATCCCGCCGCGCAGCCGATCAGCGCCCCGCCCGGGAAACTCAGCTTGGGAACCGATTGCCAGCCGCCTTCGGTGAGCGCGCGCGCCCCATAGGCGAGCCTTTTGCCGCCCTCGAAGGTGCCGCGCACCAGCGGATGGGTCTTGAACCGCTGGAACTCCTCGAACGGTGCGAGCCAGGGATTGGCATAATTGAGATGCAGGACGAAGCCGACCGACACCAGGTTGTCGTCGAAATGATAGAGAAAGGAGCCGCCGCCGGTGCGGTTGTCGAGCGGCCAGCCGAAGGTGTGCTGGACGAGACCGGGCTTGTGCCTGTCGGGCGCAACCTCCCACAGCTCCTTGAGCCCTAACCCGAATTTGGGCGGATCGCGATCGCGGTCGAGGCCGAACCGGGCGATCAGGAGCTTCGAGAGATTGCCGCGCGCGCCTTCGGCGAACAGCGTGTACTTGCCGCGCAGCTCCATTCCGCGGGTGAAATGGTCCTTGCGTCTGCCGTCCTTGCCAACCCCCATGTCGCCGGTCGCGACGCCGACCACTTCGCCGTTTTCCCCGAACAGCACTTCGGCGGCGGCGAATCCCGGGTAGATCTCGACCCCGGCCGCTTCCGCCTTGGTGGCGAGCCATCGGCACACGTTGCCGAGCGAAACCACGAAATTGCCGTGATTCGACATCAGCGGCGGCATCGGCAGCGCCGGCAATCGCAGGGCACCGCTCGGCCCGAGCCAGTAGAACCGATCCTCGGTGACCTGCTGCTTGACCGGGGTTTCCTCCTCGCGCCAGCCCGGCAGCAGCCGGTCGAGCCCGATCGGATCGATCACGGCCCCCGACAGGATATGGGCGCCGACCTCGGAGCCCTTCTCGACGACGACGACGGCGAGATCCGCCTTGAGCTGCTTGAGACGGATCGCGGCGGCGAGGCCCGCGGGACCGGCGCCCACGATCACCACGTCGAATTCCATCGCTTCGCGAGCGGGCAACTCGTTCGCCGCCATGACTGCCTCCTGGCCGAAGATGACGGGCCGGGAGCGGTTTTTCCACGTTTGCGCACAGGCGGCAATGGCGGGCATTCCGGGCGCGGACGGATGGGTGATAAGCATGACGGCATGAAATCGCAGATGCCGAGGGCGGCCGACGAATTGCTTGCCTTCTATGTCGACTCCGGCGTCGACGTCGCGCTCGGCGAGGTGGCGACCGATCGCTTCGCCGATCGCGCCCCGGATGCAAAAGCCTCGCCGGCCACCGGCAAACGCGTCGCGCGCGGCACCCCAGTCAGCGGACCGGCCTGGAGCCTAGAGGGCGAAGGCCCGCCCCCGCGCCTGCCCCTCAAAGGCACGGCGAGCGCCGCGGATCGAGTCTCTCCCGCGCCCGCCCCGCCGGAGGTCGCCGTGATGGCGGCGCGCGATGCGGCGAAGCGCGCGGCGAGCCTCGAGGAACTGCGGGCGATCCTGCAGGCGTTCGAGGGCTGTGCGCTGAGAATCACCGCCAAGCAGCTCGTGTTCGCCGACGGCAACCCGCAGGGCCGCGTCATGTTCGTCGGCGAGGCGCCGGGACGCGAGGAGGACCTCGAAGGCCTGCCCTTCGTCGGCCGCTCCGGCAAGCTGCTCGACCGCATGATGGCGGCGATCGGGCTCGACCGCGGCGGCGCCTATATCGCCAACATCATCCCGTGGCGGCCGCCGGGAAACCGCACGCCCACCCCGCAGGAATCCGCGATCTGCCTGCCCTTCATCGTGCGCCAGATCGAGCTCGCCGACCCCGACGTCCTCGTCTGTCTCGGCGGGCCCGCCGCGCAGGCCTTGCTCGGGGTGAAGGAAGGCATCTTGCGAACCCGCGGACGCTGGTTTCCCTATCCCACCGGCAGCCGCGAGATCCGCGCCATCGCCACGCTGCATCCGGCCTATCTGCTGCGCCAGCCGCTGCAAAAACGCCTCGCCTGGCGGGATTTTCTGGCGATCAAGCGCGCGCTCGAAGGCGGGTGATCATCGTGAACATTTTTGAAGTGTCATGGCCCGCGAAGGCGGGCCACCCAGTAGCCGCGGGGCTCGAGGGGGTGCGATCTCTCACGACTGGAGTCTACTAGGTCGCCCGGACAAGCCGGGCGATGACAATTGAGAAGGTTGGCGGGAACCCGTGCGACCGACCGATCGTTGATCGAGCGACCGTAGCACCCCGAAGGCCCATGATCCGCAAGCTCAAGTCGGGAGAATACCGGCTGTATTCCCGCAAGAAGGATCCGCGCACCGGCAAGCGCCGCAACCTCGGCACCTTTGCGAGCCGGCAGGCGGCCGAGAAGCACGAGCGCGCGGTGCAATTCTTCAAGCGCCGCGGCGGCTAGGGCGCGTATTCGTCAGCGCGCGGACGACCTCGAAGCCCCATTCGCACTTCCGCAATCAGCAGCGAAGCGGAATGGCATGAAGCCGCGGTTCTTCGCATTTTGACCCAGAGGCGACATCACGCGCGCCCGCACTACTGCCTTGCGCTTGCGCGAATGACAATCGGCAGCTGAGGCAACGCAGCATGCCCCCCGGATACCTTGCCGCCCCTAGGCTCAGTGTCGTGCGTCTGCCCTGGATAGCCGGCGCAGGATGCGACCGAGCACGGACGAAACAACGATGAGCGCGGCCGCAGCCTGCATGACGAGGCAGGTGACGAGCGCTGTTGTGTAATTGCCTTCCGCCCGCTGCAGATAGCCGAGCAGCCCCGGTCCGAACGCGAAGGTGAACTGATTGATGGCGACGATCCAGCCTACAATCCGCGAAAAGTGTTGGTTGGGGAACTCCTGCTGAACGATCAGTGCCGGCAGCGAGATCATGTTGCCCATGCCGAGGCCAAAAAGAACGCATCCCAGATACAGCGTCGCCGCGGACACGTTCGAGATCAAAAGTCCTGTTCCAACCGTCTGGATGCAGAAGTTCCCACATGCAGCGACCCTGCGGTTGACCTTGTCGACGAACAAGCCTGTTACAATGCGCCCCACCACGGCCGAAAATGTCGTGAGGCTCACCGCCCATCCGGCCGCACCGACTCCCACCATGGGCGCGAGATAGGCGACCTGATGGGTCAAGAAACCAACCTGTGCGGTCAGTCCCAACGCGAACGGGATGGAGATCGTCTGAAAATTGCGGCTGCGCAGAACAGTCGATAGCTGCCAAGGCGGCCCGGCCGAGCGTTCTTTAGCAATTTCAGCTTGTGCGGAAGGAGGAGCATCGTCAGCAGAATCGCACTCGCCAGAGCGCTTCGATCGCAGCACGAGCGCCACCGTGGGAAACAGGATGACAAGCATCAGCCCGGCGGCGCAAGACAGCGCTGCGGTTAGGCCGAAGCGGCCAATGAGAAGGATCAACAGTGGCGCGATGACGACGCCGCCGGCGCTTGCACCGTTGAGGGCAAGACTGACGGCCAGACCGCGCCGTCTGTCGAACCAAGGCGCTACGATGATGTTGATCGCCGCGCCGCTCATCGCCGCCCAGCCCAGCGACATGACCGCGAAGGCCGCATAGATTTGCCAAGGCTCGGAGACGAGCGTGAGCAGCACGACGCCGCAGGCCATCGCGACGGTGCCCGTCGTGACCACTCGTCGCACGCCGAGCCGTTCGAATATGGTCCCGGCGAAAAACACCAGCGTCGCGCCGAGAAGATAGTACGCGGTGATCGCGGAGGAGATCGCCGCTGTGGACCATCCGTTGCGGTCTTGAAGCGCGACGAGATATATGCCCGGGCCGTAGAAACCGAGCCCCCATCCGAACAGCGCAACGAAGAACGCCGCTCCGACCACGAGCCAGCCATGATAGAAGCCTGCTGCCGCGCCCGATGTTCCGCTCATGCGCGAGAATCTGCGGCTGGCGCATCCGATCTGCTGGCCATTTCCGGACATGATCGCCGGGTCGAGTCCGATTTTGGCTACCAATGCGGGGCGCCGATCGGTACCTTCCGGCTACTATGTTGGCCAAGATGCCGCCGGGGCTCGATCGCCAGGTCTGTGACCGGGCCCGGCTCGCGCGAGATCCCGCCTATGACGGCCTATTCTTCACTGGGGTGCGAACGACGCGCATTTACTGCCGACCTGTTTGTCAGGTGCGCCCGGCAAAGTCGGCAAATGTGGTGTTCTTCCCTACCGCCGCGGCAGCGGAGCGTGCAGGCTTTCGCCCCTGTCTGCGGTGCAGACCCGAGACCGCGCCCGGCAGCCCGGCATGGCGTGGTACGGCGACGACGGTCGCACGCGGAATGCGCCTGATCCAGACGGGGTTTCTAGATCGCGCATCGGTCGACGAGCTCGCGCACAAACTGGGAATCGGACCGCGGCATCTCTTAAGACTTTTTCTTAGGCATGCCGGGGCAACGCCGATCGAAATCGCCGCAACCCGTCGTGTACAGGTCGCAAAGCGACTCATCGACGACACGGCGATGCCGTTATCGGCAATCGCCTTCGCGGCAGGTTTTGGAAGCGTGCGGCGTTTCAACGATGCGTTCCGCGCGATCTACGGGCGGCCGCCATCCTCGTTCCGAAGGACAGTTCGGGCACCTACCAAACAAGGTGTTGCGGATCAACATCGACCGACTGGTCGTACTTCGCGATAACGACACCCCTGTTCCACAGTCCCCTGCGTATGGGTTCTGCGGCGCAGGTCTGGTTCTGGCGCTTCCCGAAAGTGCCGCCCGCCGCATTTGACGGCCGCTTGCGATTCCAAGGCGGACTCCGGCAAGCCGCCCAACGACGTGTTCACTCGTTTCGAAAATCCGGATGGATGACGGCATTGAGAGGCGCAGTCAGGCGTCGTAGTCGAGCTTGGGATACCAATCCGCGCCCCGCCCTTCCGGCGTTGAATCCAGCACCATCCACAGCGGGGCCGGGTCGGGTGCGCCTCGGCACGCGCAGGTCGAACGTCTGCTCACCGGCGCCGATCTCGAGCTTCTGCGGCGCGATTTGCGCGCCTTGTCCTGACAGGCGCCGTCGCCCTTGGCGCGGTGTCCCGGCCGGAAACCCGTCCCCCGTCTTTCTTGTTGATCCGGCCAGACGACCTCGAAGCCCCATTCGCACTTCCGCAATCAGCAGCGAAGCGGAATGGCATGAAAGCCGCCGGCCTTCGCGTGTTGACCCGACCGGACCTTCCGGCGTTGGTTACACGATCGCCTCGTTTGCAAAAGTACGCGAGTAGCTGGCATTTGGCCGCTTCGTCCCCATCTGCATAGGATGCTTGCTGGACACCCCTTTTCGATGGACGGTATCCTCCGTTGATGCCCCCCTCACGCCTTCCTCCCCTGACCGAGCGCGAGTTCGCGCGCATTTCCCGCGCGCTCGCCGAGCCGCGTCGCGTTCAGATCCTCAGGGAAATCGGCGAACACGACGCCCCGACGCCGTGCGGCGGCTTGCACAAGAGCCAGGACATCAGCCCCGCGACACTGTCTCACCACATCAAGGAACTCGAGACCGCCGGCCTGATCGAGATCCTCCGCGAAGGCAAGTTCGCAAACCTTGTCCTGAAGCGGGGGGTACTGCGGGCCTATCTCGACCGGCTGTCGAAGATATAGTCCCGCATCCCGCGCCCCCTTGACGGCGACAATTCGACAGTTATCTAACCGTCGAATATTGACCAGACAGGAGAATCCACATGAGCGAGCTGACGGGCAAGGTGGCGATCGTGACCGGCGCCTCGAAGGGCATCGGCGCGGCGATCGCGAAAGGGCTCGGCGCCGTGGGCGCCTCGGTGGTGGTGAATTACGCCTCCAGCAGGGAGGGCGCGGATCGCGTCGTCGCCGAGATTGCCGGCAAGGGCGGCAAGGCCATCGCGGTAAAGGCCGACGTATCGAAGGCCGCCGACGTGCAGCGGCTGTTCGAGGAGACGAAGAAGGCCTTCGGCGCGCTCGACGTGCTCGTCAACAACGCCGGCGTCTATGGTTTCGCCCCGCTCGAGGAGGTGACAGAGGATGAATTCCACCGCGAGTTCAACATCAACGTCCTGGGTGTCCTGCTCGCGTCCCGGGAGGCAATGAAATACTTCGGACCCGGCGGCGGCAGCGTCATCAACATCAGCTCGATCGCAAGCATGAGTCCGACACCGACTGCGGTTGTCTATTCGGCGACCAAGGGTGCGGTCGACACGATCACCCGCGTGCTGGCGAAGGAGCTGGGACCCAAGAAAATCCGGGTCAACGCGATCAATCCGGGAGGCGTCGAGACCGAGGGCGTGCACAGCATGGGGATCAGCGGCAGCGAATTCGAAAAACAGATGGTGGCGCGCACTCCGCTGGGGCGCCTGGGGCAGCCGGACGACATCGCGTCGGTCGCGGTGTTTCTCGCGTCCGCGGCCTCCGGTTGGATGACCGGCGAGACGATCGCGGTGGGAGGCGGCTTCTCGTGAGCCATTGACCATCGATCACGGACCGGCCGGAAGTGCCGGCTTGGCGCTTTCGGCCGGTAAAGCGCCGTCGCTGACGCACGCAGGGTGACGACCGTCGCTAAGTTCGACCCGCTCGCTACGAACTTCGGCTCGTGGCACCCGGAAGTGCCGCCCGCCGCATTTGACGGCCGCTTGCGGTTTTAAAGCCGGCTCCGGCAAGCCGTCCAACGAATTGTTCACTCGTTCACGCCCTAGTCTAGGGCGCGTATTCGTCAGCGCGCGCCCAAAAAACATATGCTCAACGTGAGCTCTTCGCCTTTTGACCCTGGCTGTGTGAAAACCCCGCAAGCTCGGGAGCGACTAGAATTGTTTTTCCCAGATCGACCGAAATCCATCGCGCATAACAATCTTCGCAGCGAAATTCGCAATCGAAAAGATGATCCATTCTATCAGATCTCCACGCTACGGCGTTTTCACACGACCAAGACCCTTACCGGACGCGGAGTTTGCAATCAGTGGCTCGCCGCCCAGTCTTCACCCTCAGTGCGGACTGCCTCTGGCGTCCAGTTGCGCCGCCGTCGCGCGAGCCGGTTCTCCGTTGTCTCGCCCTCAAAATTCGTGGCCGTCTCGACGAGCTGCGACCGATCCACGTCGTCGAACGTGTTTACGTTGAACACGGCATATCGAATCCCATCGATCATGCATGTTACGATCGGAATCACGCCGCACGTCAGGCAAACATGAAAATCCGCGGTCTTCGTTCCGAACCGATATCGCGTCACCCGCGAGTCGTCGGCGACCCGCAGATAAAACCGGCCATCCGGATGCGAGGTCCAGGCCGCCCCGTGCTTTGTACATAGGCCGCAGCCACAAGCACGGACCGGGATAGCCGGCCCGGAATCGGGCCAGTCGAATGCGACTCGAATATTGCCACAATGACAGCTTCCGTGGATGCGGCGATACGAGACCGGGTCGTGCATGTCAGTTGGCCCTAGGTTTGCCAATGTCCAAGGTAACACGTGTGATTTGGGCGCGTAAGCACCTGTCCACCCGTCCTGCCACAGACAGTTCGAGTTTCTGATAGTCCGGATGACTAGGGTCGGGAACCGGCACTTTCCGGCTCATGCGGAGCCTGCGCGTCACGGCGGCTGTCGGGGGTGAGGCGGACATGCTTGGAAGGTGGCAGATCGGCCGGTGATGACCCTGGCTGTGTGAAAACCCCGCAAGCTCGGGAGCGACTAGAATTGTTTTTCCCAGATCGACCGAAATCCATCGCGCATAACAATCTTCGCAGCGAAATTCGCAATCGAAAAGATGATCAATTCTATCGGATCTCCACGCTACGGCGTTTTCACACGAGCAAGACCCGAACCAGACATAACGTCTGCTCTGGGTCTTGGTCCCGTGTGAAAACGCAGTGACGTGAGGAACCAATAGAACAAACATTCTTTCGGATCGGGATTATGATCGCGAGAGTTCGTAAGCGTGTTCAACGGATGAGCGCATCGCCCGAGTGCGCCGTACGCTATCTCGAGACTGTGTCCGAACTTGACGTCCGACAACTCCTCGCACAAGTGAGGACACCAACGCTCGTGATGCACGTCCGCGACGACGCCCTGGTCCCGATCAAATTGGGCCGTGAAATTGCTGCGGGAATACCCGGCGCGCGGTTTGTTGCGCTACCGGGCAAAAACCACATCCCGCTGGAGCAGGACCCTGGAGTGGCCGAATTTTTCGAGGAAGTGAAGATTTTCTTGAAGGATACATCTTAGCTATGGGGGTGCCCGAGGCGGGTGGGCGCGACGGTGCTCGTTGCGTCTGTGGTGGCTAGCTTGAGGACCGCTTATGGCACTTCCGCGACATGCAGTGATTGCGAATTCAGGTCCGCTTACGAGGCAAGAACGGTAGCTCGGCCCGATGCCACCGAAGGACCGACTCTGACCCAACTCGGACATTGGCCAATCGCCCATTGACCCCGTGCCCTTTGTCAATTTCAGCCCCTTCCAGAGTGGTATATTGTTCGCCATTATTGTTCGCCATTATAGAATCCCCTTTCTGAGCCTGGGTGGAACATGAGGCGACGCGAATTTCTCGGTGTGCTCGGCAGTGCGGCGGCGTGGTCGCTGGCTGCGCAAGCGCAGCAATCGGCGATGCCGGTGATTGGGTATCTCAGCGGTGCAACATTTGAAATGATGCGCGAGTATGTCGCCGCATTCCACCGAGGCTTAGCCGACGCCGGATTTGCCGAGGGCCGCAACGTAGCGATCGAGTATCGATGGGCGGAGGGTCACAACGATCGGCTGCGCGCACTGGCTACGGATTTGGTTCGCCGTCAGGTGGCCATTATCGTTGTAGGGGGTAGCACCCCCGGAGCGTTGGCTGCTAAGGCGGTGACTGAAACGGTCCCGATAGTTTTTTTTGTGGGTACCGACCCGGTTGAAGTTGGTCTCGTCGCGAGCCTCGCACAGCCCGGCGGCAACATCACGGGGATTACAAACCTCAACGTGGAGTTGCTCAAAAAATGCCTTGAGCTGATGCAGAGCCTGGTGCCTCCAGCCACCACGATCGCGGTGCTCGTCAATCCGGGCAACATCCCCCAAACCGCGACTGAAAAAAGGACCGTACAGGATGCGGCACGTGTCCTCGGCGCGCGCGTGGTGATTCTGAATGCAAGTAGTCCCAGCGAGATCGAGTCGGCCTTCGCGACCCTTGTCGGCGAGCGGGCAGGCGCACTCGTGGTAAGCGGTGAAACTTTCTTTTTGACCCAGCGTGATCGGCTGGTTGAGCTGGCGGCCCGCCACGCAGTGCCGACCATATATGCCTACCGTGACTTCCCTGCCACCGGCGGGCTAATGAGCTATGGAGGCAATTTTGCGGATTCTTACCGTCTGATCGGGGTATACGCCGGCCGCATTCTCAAGGGCGAGAAGCCCGCCGATCTGGCGGTCCAACGATCCACAAAAGTCGAGCTAGTCATCAACCTCAAGACAGCCAAGGCACTCGGCCTTACCATCCCGCTTCCGTTGCTTGGCCGCGCCGACGAGGTGATCGAATAAGGATGCTGTTTGCTGCGGTGCATGAGTCCGGTCATGGCACATCCCGGAAGTGCGGCGCGCCGCATTTGACGGCCGCTTGCGGTTCCAATCGGACTCTGGCAAGCCGTCCAACGAATTGTTCACTCGTTCACGCCCTAGATCACCCCGTTCTGCCGCAACGCGGCGATCTCGTCCTTGCCATAGCCGAGCTCGGCCAGAATCGCGTCGGTGTGCTCGCCCAGCATCGGCGCGCGATGGCGGATCGATCCCGGCGTCTCCGAGAGAAACACCGGAGCTTTGGCGATCGGCGCCGGTTTGGGCGCGCCGGGAAATTCCGTCGGCTGAAAAAATCCCATGGCGTTGACCTGCGGGTCGTCGAGCGTCTGCTGCGGTTTGAGCACCGGGCCGGCCGGAATCTTGGCGTTGCCGAGGATCTCCAGCACCTCCGCGGTGGTGCGCCCGGCGCACCAGCGGCCCATGCGCTCGCTGATGATTGCCCCGTGGTTGCCGCGCGAGATGTCGTCCTTAAAGCGCGGGTCGGTGAGCCATTCGGGCTCGCCCATCAGGTCCGCCCAGCGCCGATAGAGCGGTTTTCCGAGCACCTGGCACAGCACCCAGCCGTCGCGGGTGCGGAACAGATCGACCGGGGCCGCGGTCTGGCCGCGATTGCCGGTCGGCACCCGGTCGGGCTTGATCAAAGCCTGCTCGATCAGCAGCGCGTTGCTCAACGTCACCGCGGTCGCGAGCAGCGCGCCCTCGACAACCTGGCCCTTGCCGGTCGTTTTCCGCGCGATGAGCGCCACCATGGTGCCGAAGGCGCAATGCAGCGCGGTGGAGAAATCGACCCACGGCACCTGCGCGCGATAGGGCTGATGCGCTTCCCCGGTCATATAGACCGCGCCGGACATGACCTGGCCGACGCCGTCGAAGCCGACGCGGTCCGCATAGGGACCGCCGCGGCCGTAGGCCGTCACCGTGGTGAGGATGATGTCGGGCTTGAGCGCTTTCAGGCTCTCGTAATCGAGCCGCATCGCCGCAAGCGTCTGCGGCGGCAGGTTCGCGATCACGACATCCGCGGTCTTCACCAGCTTGCTGACGATCTCCTGCCCTTCGGGCCGCATCGGGTCGAGCGTCATGCCGCGCTTGTTGCGGTTCATCTGCAGGAACAGGGCGCCCTCGCCGGTCGCGGCGACCGGCGCCTGGAAGCGATCCTCGCTGCCTTCGCGCTTCTCGATGCGGATCACTTCGGCGCCGTGCTCGGCCATCAGCGCCGCGCAATAGGGCCCGGCGATATAGCGGCCGAAGTCGAGCACCCGTATGCCCTCGAGCACACCAGCCATCCCGGTTCTCCTTCTTGTCCGCCCAAGCCAGCCAATAATAAGGCGGCTGCCGAGACCGATCCAACACCACGATAGCTGGACTTCGGCCGGCATGAAAATCAGAATGGGTTGCGAGCCAAGGTGTAGAATGCGCAGCGAACCGCCGCTCAATTCCGCTTGGAGGCCACCATGTCGCCGCGCACCGTCTTTCTCGCCCGGTTGATCGGGCTGTTCGCCCTTCTGCTTTCCTTGGCGGAGCTGCTGCGCAAGCAGGCGACGGTCGAGACCGCGGCGGCGCTGGTCCGCGACCGGCCGCTGCTGTTCATCCTCGCCATGCTCGGCTTGCTCGCCGGTCTTGCGATCGTGCTCGCCCATAACGTCTGGTCGGGCGGCGCGCTGCCGGTCGTGGTGACGCTGTTCGGATGGATCCTGCTGATCCGCGGCGCGCTGCTGCTGTTCCTGTCACCGGAGGCGGTCGCCGGCTGGATCGATTTCTTGCATTTCGAGCAGCTGTTCCACCTTTATGCCGGGATCACCCTCGTCCTCGGCCTTTATCTGACCTACGCCGGGTTCAAGGCATCGCCGCCATCGCGGTGACCCGCTCGCGGCATTTGCTTGCGCGCCGATCAGGTATGGCGTTCGGCACCTTGACGTCGGCATCCTGGATTCTGGTCGTCAACAGCTGGATGCAAACGCCGGCAGGTTGGACGATGAACGAGGTGGGCCAATTCCTCCCGGAAGGCTCGTGGCTGCCGATCATCTTCAGCCCGAGCTTACGCCGTCGAGCAGTGACTCGTAGGACAATAGTACTATAGTGCAGTGCGCGACGGTGCGCCGCAAGCTCGCACCCTACATCATCCGGGAGCACCCAAGATGCCTGTCGTCCTGCCGCCCAGGGGCCGAGATCTCAGGCTTGATTTCTTCCGCGGCATCGCCAACTGGTGGATTTTCCTCGATCACATCCCCAACAACATTGTCAACTGGATCACGCCGCGCAACTACGGTTTCAGCGATGCGGCCGACTTGTTCGTTTTCATTTCCGGCTACACCGCCTCGTTCGTTTTCGCGCGTATGATGCTCGAACGCGGCTTCATCATCGGAGCTTCGCGGCTAGGCCGGCGCGTGTGGCAGCTCTACGTCGCGCATGTTCTATTGTTCGTGATCTATGTCGCGGAGATCGGGTGGCTCGCCACCCGGTACGATAATCCCATACTTGCCCAGGAGTTCAACGTTTTCGGATTCATACGGGACCCATTCACCACGCTTTATGAGGGGCTGATCCTGAAATTCAAGCCGGTCAATCTGGACGTGCTTCCGCTCTACATCGTGCTAATGGGATGCTTCCCGCCAGTATTGTGGATGATGCTGCGCCGGCTCAACTGGGTGCTTGCGATGTCGGTGCTGCTGTACTTTGCTGCGCGCCATTTCGACTGGAACCTACCATCGTACCCGGACGGAGCATGGTATTTCAATCCATTTTGCTGGCAGCTGCTGTTCGTATTCGGTGCATGGTTCGCACTGGGCGGGGTTGGGGAATTGATGCCGCTAATCCGCTCGAGGTGGCTGACCGTGTTGGGCGGTGGCTATCTACTGTTCGCCCTCGTGATAACGATGGCCAGTCGCTTCCCGGAGCTTAGAGAGCTGCTGCCAGTGTGGCTCTACGACGCGTTCAATCCCAACGACAAGACCAATCTCGCCCCCTATCGCTTCCTGCATTTTGTTGTGATTGCATTCCTCGTGGTCCGGTTCGTGCCCCGCAACTGGCTCGTGCTCGAACGCCCGGTATTCTGGCCGGTGATCGTGTCCGGCCAGCAGTCGCTCGAAGTATTCTGTGTCGGAATTTTTCTATCGTCCCTGGCACATTTCATACTTGTCGAGGTGTCTAATGAGATCTGGATGCAGGTGCTGGTGAGTCTCATTGGCGTGGCGGTGATGACCGGCGTCGCCGCCTACCGCTCCTGGTCGAAGAAGATCGAGAAGACCAAGGGCCCGAGTCCCGCACCGGTGTCCGCCTAAAAGGCGGTCCGCGACGCAGTCCGCGCTGCTTGGCCGCGTGCCGCGCGCGCGACAGCCGAACCGAAAGCGACTCCTCGGCGTGCTCATGGGCATTGCGCGAACGACGAGCTTGGGCCAGCGTACGCCGCCGCCGCCGCCGCATTTCGAGCAGCTGTTCTACCTTTATGCCGGGATCACGCTCGTCCTCGGCCTTTATCTGACCTACGCCGGGTTCAAGGCATCGCCGCCATCGCGGTGACGCGCTCGCGGCAATCGCATCTGGCTAGCAGCTCGCTCCGGTTGCCTCCCCCCTTGTGGGGGAGGCCGGCTTGCGCGCGTCTAGCGCGCGAGCCGGGAGGGGGGTGTCAGGTCCGCAGTATCAAACAAACACCCCCCTCCCCATCCCTCCCCCATCTCCACTTCGGATGTTTCCGATTTGGACCAATTATCATGGCCGAACTCGGGAACACCCGAGTTCGGCTGGGGGAGGGAGCCAATCCCGGCTCGCTCGGAGTCAAAGGTGATCCGTCCTGGCGACCCGCCGGCCGCCGGCCCCGCCTGCCTTTTCGCCGGGCGAGAGCGTGGTAAGCTGGCGCGAAGAACGAGGCCGGCCGAAGTCGGCTGTCGCGCGCGGGAGGAACAGACATGAAACCGGCTTCGTCGATCGGCTGGCGGGCGACTGCCGCCGCGCTCATCGCGTTGGGGCTTGCGCACGGCGCGGCTGCCGAGACCATCACGGTGACCCATTGGGGCGCGGCCTTCTATGGCGCGCCCTACGCGGTCGCGATGCAGAAGGGCTTCTTCAAGCAGCGCGGCGTCGACATCACCGGGGTGTTGACCTCGACCGGCGGCGGCACCTCGGTGCGCAATACGCTTGCGGGCGACTTGCCCTACGGCGAGGTCGCGCTCCCGGCGGCGATCGAGGCGATCCGGGCGGGCCAGCCGCTGAAAATCGTGTGCGCGGGGGCCGAGAGCATCGCCGACATCCTGTGGATCGCCAAGCCGGATTCGCCGATGAACTCCATCAAGGACATCGTCGGCAAGAAGATCGGCTACACCTCGCCGGGCTCCGTCACCAACATGCTCATCCTGATGGCGATGAAGGCCCAGGGCATCGACGCCGGGAAAGTGACGCTGGTTCCGGCCGGCGGCATCGGCGCCAATCTCACCGCGGTTTTGAGCGGCGCCATCGACGCCGGCATGACCAGCGAGCCGGTGTGGTCGCAGGAAAGATCCAAGGTCAAGCCGGTGTTCTGGACCAAGGACGTGCTGTCGCCCGACATGACGCAGTCCGTCGGCATCGTCACCGACGAGCTTGCCAAGGCCGGGCCCGAGAAGATCCGGGCGATCATCGAGGGCCGCCGCGAAGGCGTGAAATACATCGAGGCGCATCCCGCCGAGGCGGCCGACATCGTCGCCCAAACCTACAACATCGACCCGGCGCTCACCCGCGAGGTATTCAGGCATTTTCTCGACATCAAATACTGGAGCGAAGGCGCGCTGAATTACGCCGCGATGGATCGCATGGTCGAAGGCCTGAAGATCGTCGGCAAGCTCAAGGAGCCGATCGACTGGCAGAAAGTCACCGACGTGAGCTTCCTGCCGCAGGATCTGCAGGCCAGGACCCATTGAGCGGCCGGCGACCGGCATGGCGCAGGTGCGCGCGCGGCTGAGCGGGGTCACCAAGGTCTTCGAATCCGGCAACGGCCGCGTCCATGCGCTCGGGCCGCTCGATCTCGATCTTGGCGCCGGCGAATTCGTCACCATCGTGGGCCCGTCCGGTTGCGGCAAGACCACGCTGCTCGAGACGCTCGCCGGCCTGACGGCTCCGACCGACGGAACCGTCAGCTTCGAGGGCAAGCCTGTCGGCGATGAGGTCCCCGCCGGGGTGGGCGTCGTGTTCCAGGAGGATGCGAGCTTCCCGTGGCTCAACGTATGGGACAACATCGCGTTCGGCTTGCGCCGCGCCGGCGTCGCGGCCGCCGAGATTCGCGCCCGCGTCACCTACGCGATCGCCTTCATGGGGCTTCAGGCATTCGCCCGCGCCTATCCGGCGCAGCTCTCCGGCGGAATGCGCCAGCGCGTGTGCATCGCGCGCACCCTGGTGCTGCAGCCGCGGCTCATTTTGCTCGACGAGCCGTTCGGCGCGCTCGACCAGCAGACCCGGCTGCTGATGGGCGATGAGCTGCTGCGGCTGTGGCGCGAGACGCACGCGACCGTGCTGCTGATCACCCACGCGATCGACGAAGCCGTGATGCTGGCGGACCGGGTCGGCGTGATGTCGGCGCGACCGGGGCGCTTCATCGAGCTGATCGAGACCGGCTGGCCCGCCTCGCGCTCGTCCGCGATCGTCGCCGAGGAGGCGTTCGGCAAGCTCACCGCTCACGTGTGGTCGAGGCTGCGCGGCGAATCGCTGCGCGCGCTCGGGCGCACCGAGGCCGAGCCCGCTGGAGGCGTATCATGAGCAAGGTCGCGCGCGCGCAGCTTGCCGTCATTCTCGGCGGCGTCGCTCTCCTCGAGCTGCTCACGAGGGCCGGCGTGATCGGGAGATTGACCATGATCCCGCCGAGCGAGATGGCCGCGCATCTGGGGATCATGCTCGAAGCCGGCGAGCTCAACGCGCCGATGACGCAGACCTTCGCCAACGTGGCGATCGCTTTCGCGCTGGCGGTATCGATCGGATGCCTCGCCGGGGTCGCGATCCACCGGCTGCCGCGGCTGCGCCGGCTCGCCGACCCGCTGCTGGCCTCGTATTACGCGGTGCCGTTCTTCGTGTTCTATCCGCTGCTGATCGCGATGCTCGGGCTCAATCGCTGGCCGCTGATCGCCATCGGCTTCGCGTTCGCGGTCGCCGCCATGATGATCGCCACGCTCAACGGGCTCGACCGGGTCCCGCGCGTGCTGCGCAAGGTCGCGCGCGTGCATCGCCTCGGTCGCGCCGCGGAGATGTTCCTGGTCACACTGCCGGCGGCGGCACCGCACCTGCTCGCCGGGCTCAAGCTCGCGCTCGCCTATTCGTTCATCGGGGTGATCGCCGGCGAGTTCATCCTCTCGGGCAGCGGGCTCGGCCACGCCATCGCCTACGCGTACGACAGCTTCGACAATCAGACCATGTACGCGCTGATGCTGTTCGTGGTCGTGCTCGCGATCGCGCTCAATTCCGCGCTTCACGTCTGGGAGCAGCGCCTGATGGCGCGGCGGAGGCGGGCGTGATTACGAATGAGCCTGGTCATTCCGGGGCGCGCGCGCCGGCGCGCGAACCTGGAACCCATGAACACCGTCACCCTGAGGAGGGCGGCCGTCCTTCGAGGCTCGCTGCGCTCGCACCTCAGGATGACGGCCGCCCCTCGAAGGGCGGTGTTCATGGGTCCCGGATTCCCTCGCTTCGGTCGGGCTCCGGGACGACGGGCCGGTATTTCGATTTGCTTCTGCTGCTGCTAGTCCTGATCGCCGCCTGGCAGGCGCTCTACGCGGCGGTCGGTGAGGTTGCGCTCACCCCGCCGCTCGCCACGTTGATCAATGCCGGCGCGCTGCTGCGCTCACCGGTGTTCTGGCGGCATCTCGAGGCCACCGCCGATGCGTTCGCGGTGTCGCTCGTCATCACCGCGATCGGCGGGGTCGCCGGCGGCCTCGCGCTCGGCTTCCACCGCTTTTCCGGACAGGTATCGGAGCCGATCCTGACCGCCGTCTACACGCTGCCCAAGGTCACGCTCTACCCGCTGGTGCTGCTGGTGTTCGGTCTCGGCATCTCGGCGAAGATCGCGTTCGGGGTGATGCACGGGATCATCCCGGTGATCCTCATCACCATGAGCGCCGTGCGCAACATCGATCCCGTGCACCTGAAGACCGCGCGCGCGCTCAAGCTCACCGCGCTGCAGACCGCCGCAACGGTGCTGGCGCCCGCGGTGACGCCGGAGATTTTCACCGGGCTGCGCGTCGGCTTCTCGCTGACGCTGCTCGGGGTCATCATCGGCGAGATGTTCGCGTCCCAGCGTGGGCTCGGCTTCATGATCATCAACGGCATCAACACCCACGACGTGCCGACCATGATGGCCGTGATCCTGCTGATCGTGGCGTTCGCGGTGACGGCCGGCACGCTGCTGCTCGCGGCGGACCGCCGGCTGCATCGCGGCGCGCGGCAGGCGGGCCTGTGAATCGTCATGGCCCGCGCGTGCGGGCCACCCAGTAACCACATCGTTTGCGTCGTCGCGCGGCCCGTGCGCCAATCGTGCCATGCGGCTACTGGGTGCTCCGCATTCGCGGAGCATGACAGGTCCGCGTCCTACAGCCAGCGCAATTCTTGCGATTGCCGGCGCTCGAACGCGGCGATGTCGGAATCGTGGCCGAGCGTGAACGCGATCTCGTCGAGCCCCTGGAGCAGGCATTGCTTGCGGAACGAATCGACTTCGAAGCCGTGCACGTTGCCGGACGGCGCGATCACTTGCTGGCGCTCCAGATCGACCCTCACGTGCGCGCCCGGGCGTTGCGCAAGCTCGGCCTGCAGGGCGGCTACCTGCTCGGCCGGCAGCACGATCGGCAGTAGCCCGTTCTTGAAGCAATTGTTGAAGAAAATGTCGCCAAAACTCGGCGCGATCACGGCGCGAAATCCATAATCCCACAGCGCATAGACCGCGTGCTCGCGCGAGGAGCCGCAGCCGAAATTCTTATCGGCGACCAGGATGCGCGCGCCGCGATACGCCGGCTCATTCAGGACGAACCCAGGCTTCTCCGCGCCGGCATCGTCGAACCGCAGATCGTGGAACAGGAAGCCGCCGTAACCGCCGCTGCGGGGCTTGCGCAGAAACCGGGCGGGGACGATCTGGTCGGTGTCGACATTGGGGGTCGCGATCGGCACCGCAACGGCATCGAGCTTCTGGAATTTTTCCATTCGCTCAAGCTCCTGCGAGCAGCGGCCGCACGTCGGTGAGCCGCCCGGTGACCGCGGCCGCCGCCGCCATGGCCGGGCTGACGAGATGCGTGCGCGCGCCCCTGCCCTGCCGGCCGGCGAAATTGCGGTTCGAGCTCGAGGCGCAGCGCTGGCCCGGCGCCACGAGATCGCCGTTCATGCCGACGCACATCGAGCAGCCGGCCTCGCGCCATTCGAATCCCGCCGCCTTGAAGATCGCATCGAGGCCCTCGGCCTCCGCCTGCGCCTTGACGAGGCCCGATCCGGGCACCACCCAGGACGGGATCGCGGCCTTGCGTCCGTTCACCACCTTGGCGGCAGTGCGCAAATCCTCGATGCGGCTGTTGGTGCAGGATCCGATGAAGACGCGGTCGATCGCGATCTCTTCGAGCGGCGTGCCGGGTTTCAGGTCCATATAGGCGAGCGCCGATTCCCAGCCGGCGCGGCGCTCGGCATCTCCCGCGCGCCCCGGATCGGGAATTCTTCCGGTGATGGGCGCCGCATGCTCGGGCGACGTGCCCCACGTCGCCATCGGCGCGATCCCGGAGGCATCGATTTGAACCTCGCGGTCGAATGCGGCGCCTCGATCCGACGGCAGCGAGCGCCAGAACGCGACCGCTTCGTCCCAGGCGGCGCCCTCGGGCGCGAACGGCCGCCTGTCGAGATAGGCGAACGTCGTCTCGTCCGGCGCGATCATGCCGGCGCGCGCGCCGGCTTCGATCGACATGTTGCACACGGTGAGCCGGCCTTCCATCGAGAGCGAACGAATGGCCGAGCCCGCATACTCGATGACGTGGCCGGTCGCGCCCGCCGCCCCGATTTTCGCGATGATCGCCAGGATGATGTCCTTGGCGAACACGCCGGGCGCGAGCTTGCCGTCGACCTGAATGCGCATGGTGCGCGGCCGACGCTGCCACAGCGACTGCGTCGCCATGACGTGGCCGACTTCGGAGGCGCCGATGCCGAACGCGAGCGCCCCGAGCGCGCCGTGGGTCGAGGTGTGGCTGTCGCCGCACACGATGGTGAGCCCGGGCTGGGTCAGGCCCTGCTCGGGACCCACCACGTGAATGATGCCCTGACGCGGATCGCGGATGCCGAAGACTCTTACGCCGTGCTCGACCGCGTTGCGCTCGATCGAGTCGACCATGGCGCGCGCCTCGGGGTCGGCGATGGCCGCAAGGTCCCGCGTCGAAGTCGGCACATAATGGTCGGGCGTGCCGAAGGTGCGGTCCGGCCGGCGCAGTTTCAGCCCCTTCTCGGCCAGCATTTCGAAGGCGCGGCGCGAGCCGTCGTGAATGTAATGACGGTCGATGTAGAGCAAGGTTTGCCCGTCGCGCTCGACGACCTTGTGGCGCTCCCAGATTTTCTCGAACAGCGTGCGCGGCGCGGGCTGCATGCTTATTTCCTACTCGGCGGCGCTCTTGCCGCGCTCGGGTTTCTCGGCCGGCGACTTGAATTTTTCGCGCAGCGCGTCCCATTCGTCGGATCCCATGCGCCGGAATTTTTCCCTTATGCTCACCTTCAGGTCCGGATGGCGACGCTTGCTCTTGACTTCCGCGAGCGCGGCATCGAAGGCGGAAACCGCGGTCTGGAACAGCAGCCCGGGCAGGATTGCGAGCTTGAAGCCGAGCCGCTGCGCGTGATCGAGATCGAAGATCGGGGTCTTGCCGCCGGAGACCACGTTGAGGAGACAGGGGCCCTTGACGAGCTTGGGCACCGCCTCGATCTCGGCGATCGTCTGCGGCGCTTCGAGGAAGGCCATGTCGGCGCCGGCCGCGAGCGCGGCGTTCATGCGGGTGACCGCCTCCTCGAAGCCGATGACGGCGCGGGAATCCGTGCGCGCGATCAGCAGGAAATCCGGATCTGTCCTGGCCGCGGCGGCGGCGCGAATCTTCGCCAGATATTCGTCGAGCGCGATCACCGTCTTGTCGTCGAGGTGCCCGCATTTCTTCGGGAAGCCCTGGTCCTCGATGTGGACCCCGGCGACGCCGCGCTTCTCGTACTCGCGCACGGTCCGCGTCACGTTGAGCTCGTTGCCGTAGCCGGTATCGGCGTCGGCGATCACCGGGACTTTCACCGCGGCAGCGAGCCGGCCGGCGTTGTCCGCCATCTCGCTCATGGTGAGGAGGCCGTAATCGGGGTAGCCGAGCGTCGCGGCGGTGCCGGCGCCGGTCATGTACACGGCGGAAAAGCCGGCCTGCTCGATGGTGCGCGCGCTGATGCAGTCGTAGGCGCCGGGCGCAATCAGCAGGCCGTTCTGCGCGAGCAGCCTGCGCAATCGCGCCGCCGCCGAGAGAGTTTGCACAGCCATGAACGCTCCTCGGGATATAGGATCTCGCCGCCGCCGGCAGCGCGGCCGGCCGCAAGGCTCGGCATGGAGCATAGCGCAGGCGCGAGGTCATGTCCCTCCCTTGTCCGGGGAGAGGGAGTCCTGCGGCTCGCTCCGCGCAAATGGAACGTCCTGCCTCCAGGGGAGGGTGAAGCGCGCGCCGCTGATCCCGTGTAAGAAGGCGTTCGTGATGGATAAGCCGATGCAGGTTCGGGCTTTTGCGCAGGATGGGCCGGCGGCGCGCCCGGAACTCCGCATCCGCCGGGTCGATGCCATCGCGGTAGCGGTGCCGCTCGCAAAACCCCTGGCGATGTCCGGCGTCACGGTTAAGGACGCGCGCAATCTCCTGGTCCGGATCGAGGCCGCCGACGGGACACTCGGCTGGGGCGAGGCCGCCTCCGCGCCGACCATGACCGGCGACACGCTAGGCGGACTGTTGGCGGCGGTGCGCGAGCATCTGGCGCCGGCGCTGATCGGCCAGGACGTCTGGATGCGCCCGGCGCTCTGCCACGCCCTGAGAGCGCGGCTCGTCGGCAATCCCGGGGCGCATTCGGCGATCGAAATGGCGCTGCTCGATCTTTGCGGACGCGCGACGGGGCTGCGGCTGGTCGATCTCGTCGGCGGCGCGATGCGCACCGAGGTTAAACCGATGTGGCTGCTGGGCAATGCGGCGCCGGAAGATGACGTCGCCGAGGCGCTGGCAAAAACCAAACAAGGATTTCACGGCTTCAAGCTGAAGGTCGGCACCAAGCCGCTGGAGGCGGAGATCGCCGCGACGCTG
>WNGD01001465.1_pt1 | contig 41852 bp, 47 predicted proteins | sample 5400671 | NCBI WGS metagenome assembly WNGD01 (sample SAMN13153369, study PRJNA577476) | soil metagenome | isolation source: 40 cm soil or saprolite under grassland replicate 2 | place: USA:California | collected 2016-06-15 | reverse complement strand
ACGTGATCCGCCTCCACCGGGGGACGGGATCGGATGGCCTGGTGCGCGTCGACCCGAAGATCGTCGCGACGATCCAGGGCTGGGACGACCAGCTGCTCAGCGACCTCGGCAGGCCCGACGGCCCTGCAACGAGCGGTCCGCTCGATACGCGGTGGGACGTCTCGATCGAGAACTCGGTCGCCTTCCGCGACGGGGTCGTCTACTTCGCGAACTCGGGCGGGCTCGTCCAGGGATGGGACATCTCCGACATCCTCGACGGCGGCACGGTCGCCACCGAGGTCTTCCGGTTCTGGACGGGAGACGATACGGATGCGTCGGTCGTGATCGACGACCAGGGCTTCCTCTACGTCGCCAGCGAGTACCAGCGGTTCGACGACCGGTCGAAGCAGGTCGGCCAGCTGATGAAGCTCGACCCACGGAACCCGAGCGATCCGCTCGTGTGGAGCATCCCCGCGACCGAGATCGGGTTCGAAGGGGCGGGGGGGAGCTGGTCCACCCCGGCGCTGTACGGTGATTACGTCTACTTCACGACGGCCGCCGGCCGCGTGCTCGAGGTCGAACGAACGACCGGCCGGATCGTGTGGCAGCTCCAGATCGGCGCGCCGGCGATCGCGTCCCCGGTCGTCGTGGACGGGACGTTGCTGCAGGGCGACTGCTCGGGACACCTCTACGCGTGGGACGTCCGCGATCCCACGGTTCCACCGCCCCTCCGGTGGAGCCTCGATCTGGGTGACTGCATCGAATCGACCCCGGCGGTCTGGCGGGGGTGGCTCTACCTGGGGACGCGGGAGGGATTCTTCTACGGGATCGCCGACGAGGGCACGCCGGCGCCCACGGGAGGCTGATCAGCCACAGAACCGTGGCAACGCCGTGACTTGCTGCCACTGGTTGGCGTGGCCCACCGTGAAGGAGGTGCCGACCAGCAGCAGCACGATCGCGGCCCCCACGAACGAGAGCAGTGCCGAGCGACCTTCGCGGGAGGTGTCGGCCGTGACCCCGAGGACGAGACCGGCGACGAGCCCGCCGACGTGTGCACGCCAATCGATGAACGAACTGAGCGAGAACGAGAGCACCAGGTTGATCACGATGAGGAATCCGATGCTGCGTGTTCGGGCAGCGTAGAACGCGAGTGATCGCCGACGGTAGTTGTAGGCGAAGAACGCTCCGAAGAGGCCGAAGATGGCGCCCGACGCGCCGACGCTCGGAGACAGAGGTCCGGTGAGGCTCACGGCCTGCCCGAACGTGAAGCTCATCGCTGAGGCGAAGAGACCGCTCACGAAGTAGATCACCAACAGGCGTTGCCACCCGAGCTCTTGCTCGATGACGTTGCCCACGATGTAGAGCACGTAGCAGTTCAGCGCCAGGTGGATCAACCCTGCGTGCAGGAACATCGAGGTGAGGAGCCGCCACGGCTGGTACGCCGTGCAGGGTCCGAGGTCGGCGCCCAGCCGCACCAGTTGACTGCTGGACGGGCCCAGGATCAGGGAGTTGGGGCCGCCGCGGATCGTTTCGATCGCCGTGACCACCACGAGGATCGCGATCAGCACGTTCGTCACCGACCATCCCCGCGGGGGTCCCGTCCCTACCTGGCGGGCCGGCCGGTGGAACTCTTGCTTCTGCTCCTTCACGCACTCGGGACATTGATGCCCCACCGGCGCCGGGTACATGCAATCCGTGCAGATCGGCCGCCCACAGCGCGTGCAGTGCACGCCGGTCTCGACGGCCGGGTGGCGGTAGCAATGTTCGATGACCGGGGGCGGCGGCACGGGCGTGGGATCCACGCGCGCAATCGTACGGGCGGGGCGGGTTTGCGCCTCGTCGGTCAGCCGTGCGGCTCGTGGTCGTGCGGATCGACGTGGACCATGACGTCGGCGAGTCGGGGCACCTCGTGGAGCAGGGCCCGATGGACGTCGTCCGCGATCGCGTGGCCCTGGTGGACCGTGAGCGTCGGCAGGACCGCGACGTTGAGCTCGGCGAGCAACCGGTGGCCGCTCCAGCGGGCCCGGGCCTCGGTGACGTGCTCGACCCCATCGACCGCGCCGGCGACCGCCTCGATCAGGGCCAGGGTGCTCTCATCGGTCCCGTCCAGCGCACGATGCAGAACCGCGCGGGCCGCCCGCCAGAGCGTGACGAGGATCGCGATCGTGATCGCGAGCCCGACGATCGCGTCGGCTCGGTCGAACCCGAGCATGACGCCGACCGTCGCGACGACGACCCCGAGCGACGCGAGCCCGTCGGTCCGCGCATGGAGCCCGTCGGCGACGAGGGCCGCCGATCCGATCCTGCGTCCGACGCGGATGCGGTACGCGGCCACCGCCTCGTTGCCAACGAACCCCACGAACCCGGCGACGACCACCAGTCCGGTCGAGGTTACGCCCTGCGGGTGGATCAGCCGCTGGATCGCCTCGATCCCTGCCACGACGGCCGATACGAGGATGAACGCCACGATCACGAGCCCGGCGACATCCTCCGCGCGGTGGTACCCGTAGGGATACCGGCGGCTCGGCGGTTCGCGTGCGAGGCGGAACGCGATCAGCAACGGGATCGCCGTCAGCGCGTCCGTGAGGTTGTGGATCGTGTCGGCGAGCAGCGCCACCGACCCCGACAGCATCGCCACGACGAGCTGGATCACGGCGGTGACCGCGAGGCCGCCCAGGGAGATCCACGTGGCGCGGGTCCCCGCCCGGGTCGCGATCAGGGCCGCGTCTGCCGGCCCGAAGTGCTCGTGGTCCTGGTCGGGCATCGCGCGAGCACCGTAACAGCCGATCGAGCGGAGGTGCGGGAGGATCCGGTATCAGCCGGCGACGCGGCGCAGCTCGGTCATGACCTGGCTCGGATCGAACAACGGTCCCCAACGATCGGCGATCCTGCCGCTCGGCGCGATCAGGTACAGCCAGGGCTCCGTGAGATCTCCGTTCCGCAGGAGCCACTGTGCGGCCGCGCGGTTGATCTGGTGCTTGTCGTAGTTCGCGTAGATCTCGACGTGGATGTAGTCGGCGTCCTTGGGGCCGGTCTTCGCGATGCGTTCGAGGGCGTCCGTCGATGGACCGCAGAACTGGCTCTGGCAGTACACGGGCGTCGCGAACAGGACGAGTGCGGCCCGGTGGGCGGCGATCGCGCCGGCGACCGTGTCCCGGTGGAGCTCGGGATCGGGGACGGGGGTGCCGCCCTGCGCACGCGAGTCGATCGCGACCGGGTCGACGTGGGAGCTCATCGTGAGGTTGCGGCTGGGGATCGCCCGCTCCCCAGGCGCCGGGAGGGTCGGTTTCGCGGCAACCGGGAACTGGGTGGAGAGCGACTCGTGCACCCCGTCGACGTCGAAGCCGACGTCGGCCTGCCACACGCCGGCCGCGTCGAACGTGCCGTCGAACTCGTAGACGCCGCGGGCCGTGCTCGGATCGGTGAGCTGTGGGGTGCCGTTGTCCGCCTGGGTCCCGGGGGCCCCGACGTAGTGCGCGGTGCCGTCCAGTGGCGTTCCCGGGCCGCCCTGGAACGGGCTGAGCTTGATGTCGATCGCGCCGGATGTCAGGAGCTCAACGCCCTGGTCCGACGAACGGAACACGCCGATCTGGAACCGCTGCGGCGCGTTGGCGAACAGATCCGTGCTGCCGACCTCGGCGGAGTACGAGGTCGCGCCGTCGGACGTCGACGTGCTCCCCGCCGACGTGCACGCCGTGAGCGCGATCGCGCACGCGAGCAGCGCGACCGCGAGCCGAGACATGGGCACATGTTCTCGTACGCGGCTGAGAACGTCCGGGTTCGTCAGATCGCTCCTTCCAGGCGAAGGAGGAACTCCCGACGCTCGGGATGCCGCCCATAGGTCCCGAACCCCGGTCCGGCCGGGACCACGCGGTGGCAGGGGATCCACAGCTCGACGGGGCAGACGCGGAGGGCGTGGCCGGCCGCGCGCCATGCCCGCGGCCGGCCGCCGTCCCCGGCCACATCGCCGTACGTGCGGAGCTCGCCGTACGGGATCGCCATCGTCGCCCGGTAGACGGCCCGGAAGAACGGGGTGCCGGTGGACCGGAGGTCCACCGGCACGCCGAAGGTCCGGACGCTCCGCGCGAAGTACGCGCGGGCGTCCTCGCGAGCCTCGGCCAGCACGCGGTCCGCGCGGGCTGCCCGCGCCTCCACGCGATCCTCGACCTGGGCGAGGAACGAGCCTCGGTCGGTCGGGAAGCCCGACGCGACGATCCCCGCATCCGTCGCGACGATCGTGAGCTCGCCGAGCGGCGTGGGGATCCACGTGAACCCGAGGCTCAGATCGGGGGCCATGGGAACGGCCGGACCCCGGGGTCGGGTTCGGGGAACCGCCCGAGCGCGAGCAACCGCCCCAGCCGTTCGGCCGTCGCCTCGACCTCCGGCTCGGCGAGGAGCGTCCGAAGCCCGGCGCGGGTGGCACCGCCGGGTTCGAGCGCGGTCGCCAGCCCCGTCAGGTCGACGCAGAGCCGGTCCGGGATCGGCTCGTCCACGAACTCCCAGATCACCGTCCGCAGCTTCGGCTCGTCCGAGAAGCTGACGCCGTGATCGATCAGCCAGATCTTCCCGTCGTCCCCCAGCAGGCAGTGCCCGGCCTTCCGGTCCGCGTTGTTGATGACGACATCGAACAGGGCCACCCGCCGGAAGTCATCCGGCCGCTCCCGCCCGAGCGTGAAGTAGTGCTGGTTCGCATCGAACCGAACGAACAGCTGGAGCGATCCCGGGCCCTCGGGTCCGTCACGGAGGACCGTCGGAGGGACGTTCGGCCACCCGAGGGCGTCGGCGACGACGTAGGCGGCCACCTCGCGCCGGTGTAGCGTCCCCTCGGGGAAGTCCCACAGCGGCGCTTCCCCGCGCTCCGGTTTGTAGATCGCGAAGCACTCCTGTCCCTCGACGTGACAGCGCGCGAGCAAGGTGTCGTTGGACGAGTCGGGCATCAGACCGAGGACCTCGATCTCACCTTCCGCGAGGGCGCGCGGGATCACGCGCGCGCGGCGCGGTGCCCGTTCGTTGCCGGACACACGTGGCCCTCCGGGTCGATCGGGTTGCCGCAGAATCGGCACGTCGGGCGACCACGCTCGGCGACCTCGGCGCCGTGGCGCGACAGCGCGAGCATCTGCTCGCGACTGGCCCACAGGCGGATCGTCTCCGGTTCGCCTTCCAGCCCGAGCGTGAGGGGGTCATCGGCGAGCGCCAACCCCTCCTCGTCGGCTTCGTCCTCGGCCTCGTCGCCCGGCTCGAACTCGGTGACCTCCAGCAGGAACCGGTCCCCGTCCGGGTCGTAGCCGATCGACAGCCGCCCGGCATGGAACAGCGGGTCGACGGGTTCCTCGAGCGCGAGCTCCGTCTCGTCGAGCGGGCCGGTCTCGAGCGGCACCTCGGTGAGCAGCTCGAGGACCGACTGCGAAAGGAGCACGACCTGCTCCTTCTCGACGACCACCGTGACGAGATCGGCGCCGGCACGCGCCTGCAGGTAGAAGGTACGCATGCCCGGCTCGCCGAGCGCATCCGCGGTGATCCGATCCACGGGTCCGAGCTCCACGACAGCTATCCTCGCAGCTTCCCCCGGTGGCGGCGTCCGCCGTCGGCGGCTGCCTCCCACGGGGCGACGGCCGGTTCCCCGAAGCGGTCAAGCCCACCCGTGTCGTTCGCCAGCACGACCCGGCGGAAGGTGCCGTCGATCACGACGACGGAGACGGACGCCGTGTCGACGACGATCCGTTGGAACTCGTCCAGCGGGGTCCCGAGCAGGTGGGCGAGGACGATGCGAACGATATCCCCGTGTGTGGCGACGGCGACCCGCCCGCGCCGGTGCCTCCGTGCGATCTGGCCGACCTCGGCGACGGCTCGCGTCTCGGCCTCCACGAAAGCCTCGCCGCCCGGGAACCGGAACCGGGACGGCTCGGTCTGGACGACCTGCCAGAGCTTCGTCCGACGAACCTGCGGGAGCGTCCGTCCGGTCCACGCCCCCGTGTCCATCTCGATCAGGTCGGGGGCCGTCGTGACCCGCAGGCGCTTGGCGGCCGCCAGTGGCTCCACGGTCTGGGTGCATCGGTCGAGCGGACTCGAATAGATGGCCGTCAGCCGCACCGATGCGAACCGCTCCGCGAGTCTCGCGGCCTGGGCCCGGCCGCGGTCGTCGAGGTCGATGCTCGGGGTCTGGCCGTAGAGGACGCGGCCGGTCTGCGCGGTCAGGGCGTGCCGGATCAGGAAGAGGGTCGTCATCAGCCAGCGGCAGCCTACGGGGCGTCGGCTGGCGACGAACCGGCGACCGGAAGCCGCACGACGAAGGTCGACCCGGCGGACAGCTCGCTCTTCACCGTGACCTCACCGCCATGGTTCTCCGCGACGTGGCGCACGATGGACAGCCCGAGACCGGTGCCGCCGGTCTCCCGCGAGCGTGCGCGATCCACTCGGTAGAACCGTTCGAACACCCGCGAGAGGTCGCGTTGGGGGATGCCCATCCCGGTGTCCGCGACCTGCAAGATGACCTTCCCGTCCTCAGCCGAGACCGAGACGTCCACCCGGCCGCCGGGGGGCGTGTAGCGAACCGCGTTGTCGATCAGGTTCCGCACGAGGAGCGCGAGGTCCCGGCCCGATCCGGGGACCGAGGGCACGCCGTCGGCGTGCAGCTTGATCGCGATCCCGGCTTCCTCTGCGCGGTCCTCGAGCCTCTCGACCTCGTCGGCCGCGATCACGTCCAGCCGGACACGTTCGGCGAGGTCGCTCCCGCCCTCGAGACGAGACAGGTCGAGGAGGTCGGACACGATGCGCGACAACCGCATCGCGTCGCGTTGGAGCTGCTCGGTGAACCGACGGGCCGCCGGCGGATCGTCGAGCGCGCCGTCACGGAGGGTCTCCGCCGCAGCCCGGATCGACGCGGCCGGCGTCTTCAGCTCGTGGGACGCGTTCGCAACGAAGTCTCGACGCACCGCGTCGAGCCTCCGTGCCTCGGTCACATCGCGAACGACCACGAGTACCGATCCTCCGTCGCCGATCGGTTGCGAGCTGGCGAGCAGCCAGCGTGTCGGGGCACCGGTTTCCACCTCGACGGCGTTCGCCGCACCCGTGTACCCGGCGCGCCGAGCGGCGCGTCGGATCTCGGTGGGGAAGAGCTCGTCGAGGGAGGTGGGTGATCCTCCGAGATGGGTCGCGAGCGCATCGTTCGCGAAGACGGAGCGCCCGTCCGGGTCGAACAACAACACGCCTTCACGCATCGACGAAAGGATCGTGTCCCGGATCCGACGTTCTTCCGTCGATGTTCGCTCGGTCGCCTCGAGGGACGTCCGCGCCGTGATGATGTCCTCGCGCATCCGGGCGAGGCGCCTCCGGTTGGTCGCCAGGGCTGTCGCGCCGGCGGCCGCCGCGCCGACCGCGGCGGCTGCCGCGGCGATCCCGGCGACGAGCAACGCATCGGCCATCGTGGCCGGAGTCTACGAGCGTCTTCCCGGCGGTTCATCGCATGTTCGCCAACGCTTCGATGAGCGTTCCGTCAGCGCGCCATGCCAGCCTCGAGAGGGCTCCGGCGGCGATCCATCCGTTCATCGTCCGTTCATCGAAGGGCCCCGTGCGTGCCATGTCGGCTTCCTAGCCTCGGGTGGCGGAGACCCGAGATCTGAGGAGGGGGAAGCTCGATGACGAAGATCCGGAGGCTGGCGGGAGCAGGGGTGCTCGCGCTCACGATCGCGCTCGTCGCGATGGCGTGCAGCAGCAACTCCAGCACCAGCGGCGCCTCGGGCGGGGGGTTCGAGGGCGCGGCATTGACCGGCGCCGGGGCGACGTTCCCCGATCCGATCTACGAGCAGTGGTTCAAGGACTTCCAACAGGTCGAGTCCGGCGCGAAGATCAACTACCAGGCCATCGGCTCGGGGGGCGGCGTCGACGCGTTCACGACGCAGACGGTGGATTTCGGGGCGTCCGACGCCCCCCTGCAGGCCGACGAGATCAAGGCGCTCCCGGCGCCTTATATCGAGCTGCCGACCGTGCTCGGCGGGGTCGTGATCGCCTACAACGTCTCGGGCCTCGACTCCGGCCTCAAGCTGGATGGCGACACCGTCTCCAAGATCTTGCTGGGCGATATCAAGAACTGGAACGACCAGTCGATCGCGGCGTTGAACCCAGGCGTCAGCCTGCCGAACACGCCGATCTCCGTTGTCCACCGGTCCGACGAATCGGGGACGACGTTCGTGTACACCTCGTGGCTCTCCTCCCAGAGCAAGGACTGGGACACGAAGGTCGGGGCAGACAAGGCCGTGCAATGGCCGACCGGCACCGGCGGCGACGGGAACGACGGCGTCGCGGCGGCGATCGGGCAGACCGACGGCTCGATCGGGTACCTCTCGTTCGACTTCGCCGTCTCGGCGAACCTGGGGATCGCCGACATCAAGGCCGACGACGGCTCCTACATCACGCCGTCGATCGACTCGATCAGCAAGGCGGGCGGCGGTCTCACGTTCCCGATCAAGCCGACCACGAACATCCTCAACTCCTCTGCGACCGGCGCGTACCCCATCGCGACCACCACGTATCTCCTCCTGTACAAGGACGGCACCGACGTGAACAAGACGCAGACGATCTTCGACTTCGTCACGTGGGCGCTCACGAAGGGGCAGGCGACGGTGCAGCAGCTCAACTACTCACCGCTCCCGTCGGACATCGCGTCGCAAGGGCTCACCGCCCTCTCGGCGATGACCGTGAACGGTCAGCCCCTCACCGCCTCGGCGGCCGTCACCGGGTGAGTGACCAGACCGTCGTCCTGGGTGCCGGGGCGCCGGCGCGCGTGCGCCGGTCGCGTCTGATCGACCGCGGATTCCGCGGCACCACACTGGTGGTCGGGCTCGGTCTGATCGCGCTCCTCGCGCTGATGCTGGTCGAGCTGACCACTGGGGCGTGGCGCACGTTCGATGCGTTCGGGTTGCATTTCTTCGTGGGGACCTCGTGGAACCCCGTTTCGGGCCGCGAGGATTTCGGGGCACTGCCATTCATCTTCGGCTCGCTCGTCACGTCGGGGGTGGCGATCGTGATCGGGGTGCCGATCGCGGTGGGGCTCGCCCTGTTGCTGAACCAGGTGCGTGGCTCGATCGCCAACCCGCTCACCGTCTTCGTCGACATCCTCGCGGCGATCCCGAGCGTCGTGTACGGCCTGTGGGCCTTGTTCGTGCTGAAGCCGATCTTCGATTCGTCCGTCGAGCCCTTCCTGATCGGCACGCTCGGGAAGGTGCCGCTGATCGGAGCGCTGTTCCGCGGGAAGGCGCAGGGCCCGGATCTGTTCACGGCGGGGGTGATCCTCGCGATCATGATCCTGCCGATCGTGACGGCCGTGAGCCGCGAGGTGATCGCCGTCGTGCCGCGCGACCTCCGCGAAGCCGCCCTCGCGCTCGGAGCGACGCGGTACGAGTCGGTGCGGCTGGCCGTCCTGCCCTACGCACGGAGCGGCATCGTCGGCGCGTCGATGCTGGGCCTGGGTCGTGCGCTCGGCGAGACGATCGCGGTGTCCCTGGTGGTCGGGAACACGCCGCGGATCGGATGGTCCCTCATGCAGCCAGGCGCCACGATCCCGTCGTGGATCGCCAGCAGCTTCCGCGAAGCGACGAGCGTCGGACTCCACCGATCGGCGCTGCTCGCCCTTGCCGTCACGCTCGTGATCGTCGCGTTCTTCCTTGCCGTGCTCTCCCGTTTACTCGTGCGCCGGACGGCCGAGCTCGTCAGTGGCCCGTCCGCGGACGAGGTGCTCACCGAAGGCATCTATCCGAGGGCCGGATGAGCGCCGCCGCCGGAACCGTCTCGCTGGGCCCCGTCCGGGGGATCCGTCGCGCCAAGGACACGGGGTTCACCGTCTTCCTGTGGACGTGCGCCGTGCTCGCGTTGGTCCCGCTCACGTGGATCGCGTTCTACGTCGTCTCGAAGGGGATCGGCGCCCTGTCCTGGAACTTCTTCACGAAGGAGCCTGCCGGTCCGCTGAACCCGCAGGAGGGTGGCATCGTGCAGTCGTTCGTGGGGACCGGCTTGATCGTCGGGCTCGCCACGGTGATCGCCGTCCCGCTCGGGATCCTCTCCGGGATCTACCTGGCCGAGTACGGGAAGGGCCGGACCGCATCGGCGATCAGGCTGGTCGCGTACGTCCTGCTGTCCACCCCCTCGATCGTCGCAGGAGCCTTCATCTGGGCGCTTGTCGTCGTCGCGCTGGGCAACTTCTCCGCGCTCGCAGGCGGGCTCTCCCTCGTCGTGCTGATGTGGCCGATCGTCGCGATCGCGAGCGAGGCGGTGCTCCGGTTGGTCCCCCAGGAACTACGCGAGGGCGCGCTCGCGCTCGGCCTCCCTCGGTGGAAAGCGATCGTACGGGTCGTGATGCCCACCGCCGGGGCCGGGCTCCTCACGGCCGTCATGCTCGCGGTCGCGCGAGCCCTCGGCGAGACCGCGCCGATCCTGCTGACCGCCCTCGGCAACGACTACATCAACACCGACATCCGGGCGCCGACCGACGCGGTGCCGCTGCGGGTCTACGACTACGCGCGGACACCCGTCGAGGCCCTCCACGGCTTCGCGTGGGGTGGGGCGCTCGTGCTGCTGGCCGCGGTACTCTTCCTGGCCATCTCGACGCGCGTCCTGTCCAATCGTCAGCAGAAGAGGATCGCGTGAGGAAAGTGGAGATCGTCGACCTCAACGCATGGTTCGGCTCGAACCATGTGCTGCATGGTGTCAACCTGACGGCGAGGCCGGGATCGGTCACGGCGATCATCGGCCCGTCGGGCTGTGGGAAATCGACGCTGATCCGGTGCCTGAACCGCATGCACGAGGAGGTTCGCGGCGCCCGCGTCGAGGGGAAGGTGCTGTTCGACGGGACCGACATCTACGGGACGGACGTGGACCCGGTGGCGGTACGTCGGCGGATCGGCATGGTGTTCCAGCGGCCCAACCCGTTCCCGACGATGAGCATCCTCGACAACGCGACCGCGGGTCTCCGGCTCTCGGGCGAGCGGCTCCCGCGGTCGAAGCTGGCCGAAGGGGGCGAACGTGCCCTCAGAGCCGCTGGGCTTTGGGACGAGGTCAAGGACCGGCTGGATGAGCCCGGCGGCCGCCTGTCGGGTGGACAGCAGCAGCGGTTGTGCATCGCGCGCGCACTGGCGGTGGAACCAGAGGTCATCCTGCTCGACGAGCCCGCCTCCGCGCTGGACCCGGCCTCGACGCTCCGGATCGAGGAGCTCGTCGGGGGTCTCAAGGAGCGCTACACGATCGTGATCGTGACCCACAACATGCAGCAGGCCGCTCGCGTCTCCGACTGGACCCTGTTCATGCTCTTCGGGGAGGTCGTGGAGTTCGGACCCACCGAGAAGGTGTTCACGACCCCGGACGACAAGCGGACCGAGGATTACGTGACGGGGCGGTTCGGCTGATGACCGAGACGCGGCGGACGTTCCACGACGAGCTCGACGATCTGCAGCGCGAGATCCTCGAGATGGGCGAGCTGGCGGGGACGGCCGTGCAGGATGCCGTGCACGCCATCACCCACAACGACGCGTCGGAGGCCCAGCGCGTGATCGACCTGGACGATCCGATCGACCGTCGCTACCTCGACATCGAACAGCGGACGTTACGGACGCTCGCCCTGCAGACGCCCGTCGCCGCCGATCTCCGCCTGATCTCGGCGATCATCCACTCCAGCCTTCATCTCGAGCGGATCGGCGATCAGGCGGTGAACATCGCCAAGCTGTACCTGATCGCGAAGGATCTCCCGGGGAGCGACGCGATGCGAGCACAGATCCGTGAGATGGGCGATCTGGTCGTGCAGATGCTCCGCACGGCGTTGGAGGCGTTCGCCACGCGGGACCTCGAGCTCTGCCTGCGGCTACCGGCGATGGATGACCCGGTCGACCGCCTCAACCGAGCGACCCATCTGGAGGCGTTGAAACTCGCGGACGATCCTGCCGCCCTCGATTGGGGGCTCCACATGAACCTCGCGGCGCGAGCGCTCGAGCGGGTCGGCGACAACGCCGTGGACATCGCCGAACAGGTCAGCTTCCTGATCACGGGCGAGTTCCGCGAGTTCACGGATGCGTCCCACGAGGTGCAGCCATGAGCGATACGCAACGCCGGATCCTCCTGGTGGAGGACGAGGAATCGCTCGCCGAATCGATCCGCTACTCGCTCGAGCAGGATGGGTACGCGGTGACGATGGCCTTCGACGGACGGAAGGCGATCGAGCGGTTCCACAGCGACGATCCCGATCTGGTGATCCTGGACCTCATGCTGCCCGAGCTGTCCGGGCTCGACGTTTGCCGGCTGATCCGGAAGGAGTCCAACGTTCCGATCGTCATGGTGACCGCGAAGGACTCCGAAGCGGACAAGGTGGCGGGTCTCGAGCTCGGTGCCGACGACTACGTCACGAAGCCGTTCTCGATCCGCGAGCTCGTCTCCCGCGTGCGCGCGCACCTGCGGCGGGCGCGGATGCAGGCGCCGACGCCGGCGGACGAGATGCTGAGCGGGGGGCCGATCGAGATGGACGTCGCGAAGCATGAGGTCAGGGTCGGAGAGGGGCTGGTGGCGTTCCCCCCGAAGGAGTTCGAGCTGCTCGAGGCGTTCCTCCGACGGCGCGGCCGCTTGCTGACCCGCGAGTTCCTGATCGAGGAGATCTGGGGCCACGACTACGTGGGCGACACGAAGACCCTCGACGTGCACGTGAAGCGGATCCGCCAGAAGATCGAGAACGACCCGCATGAACCGGAGCTGCTGCTCACCGTCCGTGGCCTCGGATACAAGTTCGTCGCCTGAGACAGCCTTCCGGCCACGTCGTTCATCTTTCGTTCACCCGCTGGACACATGGGGATGGCACCCGGTACCTTCCGCAATCCGGAGACGTCGGAGACGAGGAGCCACGACCGTGCCGTTCCAGGTGATCCCGCGCGAGCTCGTCTTCTACGACCTACTCGACACGGCCGCGCGCAACGTCGCCGACGGAGCCGGGGAGCTGCTCGCCCTCGTTGACGACCTTCCGCACGCCTCCGAGCACGCGGCCGAGATCCGCCGGCTCGAGCACGAAGGCGACACACTCACGCACCGCATCATCGCGACCCTGAACACGACCTTCGTGGTGCCGATCGATCGTCACGATATCTACCGGTTGGCTACGGCGCTGGATGACGTGCTCGACTATCAGCAAGGTGTCGCGGACCTGATCGAGCTGCTTCCCATCGATGAGCCGTTCCCCTGGTTCCGCAAGCAGGTGGAGACGCTTGCGCGGACGTGCGGAGCCATGGTCGGTGCGGTCGGGCACCTCCAGCAGATCCGAAGGGTGCCCTCGGACGTCTCGGTGATCAAACGGGAAGAGCGCGAGGGGGACTGGATCAACCGGCGCGCGGTGGCCGACCTCTACTCGGGTGACTACCGGGCGTTGGAGGTCTTGATGTGGAAGGACCTGCTGGCCCAGGTCGAGGCCGCGATCGACCGCTGCGAAGACGTCGCCAACCAGATCGAGTCGGTGGTGGCCAAGTTCGCATGACGATCACCATCGCGCTGATCGTCCTGGTCGCGCTGTCGTTCGACTTCTTCAACGGTTTCCACGATGCCGCGAACTCGATCGCCACGGTCGTTTCGACGCGCGTCCTGACGCCGAGGCAAGCCGTGGCGTGGGCGGCGTTCTTCAACTTCGCGGCGTTCCTCATCTTCGGTACCAAGGTGGCGGACACGATCTCCAACGTCGTCCACCCGGGAACGCTCACGAACGCCGGGATCTTCGCCGCGCTGGTTGGCGCGATCCTCTGGGACATCGTGACCTGGATCTTGGGCCTCCCGACCAGCTCCTCACATGCGCTGGTTGGCGGTCTGGCGGGCGCCGCCGTCGCGACCGCGGGTTGGGGAACGCTCGTCGCATCGGAGTACCAGAAGATCTTCGTGTTCATCGTGCTGTCGCCGATCGTCGGGATCCTCCTCGCGTTCACGTTCATGACCGCGGTTTACTGGTTGTTCCACCGCTATCGGAAGGTGGAGAAGCTCAACCGCGGGTTCCGACGTGGCCAGCTGTTCTCGGCCGCTGCATTCAGCCTCGGACACGGAGGGAACGATGCGCAGAAGACGATGGGGGTGATCCTGGCACTGTTGATCGCGAACGGCCTGCTGGCCAAAGGATCCGATGTCCCGCTCTGGGTCGTGCTCTCCGCGCACGCGGCGATCGCGCTCGGAACGCTCCTCGGCGGGTGGCGGATCGTCCACACGATGGGTTCGAAGATCACGAAGCTCCAGCCGGTCGGCGGCATGTGCGCGGAGTCTGCCGCTGCGAGCGCGATCTGGGGCGTGACGTTGGCGGGGATCCCGGTATCCACGACCCATACGATCGCGGGAGCGATCGTCGGCGTGGGCACCACGCAACGCCTGTCGGCGGTTCGTTGGGGAGTCGCCGGGCGTGTTGTCTGGGCGTGGGTCCTCACGATCCCCGGCGCCTTCGTCATGGCGTGGCTCGCCTACCTGCCGTTCAGGGGGCTGGTGCGATGAGGCTTTCCCGGCGAACCTGGTTCTTCCTGGCCATGTCGGCCGCATGCCTGCTGCTGCTGGCACCCACGCCCGAGAAGTATCGGTGGGTCAACCTGTCCATGGCTGCACTTTCCCTCATGTGGTTCGTCTTGCTCGCGGCGGAGGAGATCCTTGCGCGACGCGGCGAGAACCGACCTCGCGCCGGAAGGAGTCACCCATGAGACTCAAGATCTCACAGCGCACGGACGCGTTCTTCGAGCTGTTCTCGAAGAGCGCGGTGAACATCCGCGAAGCCGTGACTCTGCTTCGTGACCTGGTGGATGACTACCGGGACGTCGAGCTGAAGGCGCGGCGGATCCAGGAGCGGGAGCACGACGGGGACGAGATCACCCACGACGTGATCCGGCGTTTGAACACGACCTTCATCACGCCCATGGACCGCGAGGACATCTACACCCTGGCAACGGCGCTCGATGACGTCCTGGATGCCGTGGAGGAAGCGGCAGACATCTTCGTGCTGCACAACATCGTCGAGCCCAAACCGTGGATGATCCAACAGGTCGAGGTGCTCCTTCATGCGGCCGAGCAGACCGAGCAGGCCCTCGCGGCTCTCCCGTCGCTCGACCGAACCCGGTTGGAGCCCTACTGGATCGAGATCAACCGCCTCGAGAATGAGGGCGACCGGATCTTCCGGCGCGCGGTTGCGGAGATGTTTTCCGGCGACTACAAGGCGATGGATGTGCTCAAGTGGAAGGAGGTCACCGAGACGCTCGAGGAGGCGCTCGACGGCCTCGAGAACGTCGCGAACGTCGTCGAGACCGTCGTGCTCAAGTACGCCTGATATCGCGTCCACGTCGGAAGAGCGGAACGTTTCCGAGCCCCTTGCCGGGTAGCATCGGTGTCCTGATGGAACCCCTTCCCGCACCCGCCGATGATCCCGCCAACCAGTACCTCAACCGCGAGCTTTCGTGGTTGGACTTCAACGAGCGTGTCCTGACGCTCGCCGAAGATCCGGAGCGTCCGATCCTCGCGAGGTTGAAGTTCATCGCGATCTGCTCGCAGAGCCTCGACGAGTTCTTCCAGATCCGCGTCTCCGGGTTGCTCGATCAGGTGGAGGCGGGGGTCACTGCCACGACGCCGGACGGGATGCGTCCCGAGGAGCAGCTCGCCGAGATCCGGGTCCGGGTGCTTGCGACCACCGCCCGGATCGACCGTCTGTTCGCCGACGAGATCCGGCCGGCCCTCGAGAAGGAAGGGATCCGCCTGGTGGACACCGAGGACCTCACTGACGAGGATCGCGCCTGGTCGGCGAACTCGTTCGCCGAACGCATCTTCCCGGTCCTCACACCGCTCGCGGTCGACCCGGCGCACCCGTTCCCCTACATCTCGAACCTCTCGCTGAATCTCGCCGTGTTGGTGCGCGACCCCGTCACGGGGGTTCGCCGGTTCGCGCGGCTCAAGATGCCGCCGTTGCTCCCTCGCTTCCTCCCGCTTCCCGACGGCGAGCGCTTCGTGCCGATCGAGCAGGTGGTCGCTACGCATCTCGACCGGTTGTTTCCGGGGATGGAGATCGTGACCCACCACGTCTTCCGCGTGACCCGCGACGCAGATCTGGACGTCGAGGAGGACGAGGCGGAGGATCTGCTCGCGGCGGTCGAGCTGGTGTTGTCTCGACGACGCCGCGGGGCGATGTCCGTGCGCCTCGAGATCGAACGGTCGATGACCGCCGAGGTTCGGTCGCTCTTGATGCGCGAGCTCGAGTTGAACCTGGATCAGATCTACGAGACCGACGGGCTGCTCGACCTGGGCGCCCTCTGGGGACTGGTGGCGCTCGACCGTCCCGAGCTGAAGGAGCCGCCGTGGACGCCGGTAACTCCCTCCCGGTTGATGTCCGAGGATGGGCCGCCGGATGTGTTCCGGGTCCTCCGCGACGGCGGCGACATCCTGGTGCATCACCCGTATGACTCGTTCTCGTCCTCGGTCGAGGCCTTCGTGGAGGAAGCCGCTCGCGACCCGGACGTGCTGGCGATCAAGCAGACGCTGTACCGCACCTCGGCGGACACCCCCATCGTCCGAGCGCTGATCCGCGCGGCGGAAGCCGGCAAGCAGGTCGTGGCGCTCGTCGAGCTCCAAGCCCGGTTCGACGAGCAGGCGAACATCACGTGGGCGAGGACCCTCGAGCAGGCGGGCGTTCACGTCGTGTACGGCGTGGTCGGGTTGAAGACCCACGCGAAGGTGTGTCTGGTCGTTCGGCGCGAGGGGACGGGCACCCGACGTTACGCGCACCTCGGCACCGGCAACTACAACTCGGACACGGCCCGCACCTACGAGGATCTCGGTCTGCTGACGGCCGACCAGCAGCTCGGCAACGACGTGGCGGATCTGTTCAACCTCCTGACCGGATACAGTCGCCAACGGGGCTACGGGCGGTTGCTCGTCGCCCCGATCGCGCTGCGCTCGCGGATCATCGAGATGATCCGCCAACAGATGGTCGCCGGTGAAGAGGGTCGGATCGCCCTGAAGCTCAATTCGCTCGTCGACCCGCAGACGATCGACGCGCTGTACGAGGCGTCGTCGGCCGGTGTTCGGATCGACCTCGCGGTACGCGGGATCTGCTGCCTTCGGCCGGAGGTACCCGGGTTGTCGGAGACGATCCGGGTGCGTTCGGTCGTCGGTCGGTTCCTCGAACACTCCCGGATCTACCGGTTCGGGGATCCGGCGCGCGAGGCCCGGTACTACATCAGTTCCGCAGACCTGATGCCGCGCAACCTGGATCGTAGGGTGGAGGCGGCCGTGCCCGTCGACGATCCGGCGCTGCGTGCCCGGTTGGACGAGATCATCGAGGTCACCTTCGCGGACGACGTGTTGTCCTGGGAGCTTCATGCCGACGGCAGCTGGTCCAAGGTGAGGACCGAGCGGGGCGTCGACGTCCAGGAGACGATGATGACGCTCGCGACCGCGAGGGCCCGAGAACGTCGATGACGATGCGCGTCGCGAGACCGGGGGCTCCGTCGCATCTCAGGGTGGTGGGCGACCCCACAACGATCGTCATCGCGGCGTTGGTCACCGCGGTCGAGCGGCTGATGCTGCACGATGCGGAGATCCGTCGCGGGACCGACGACCCGGAGGCGATCCACGACGCCCGCGTGGCGGTCCGGCAGTTCCGCTCGCACGCCGCCTCCCTTTCCTCCGTGCTCGACGTCGACGCGATCGCGCCTCCCGTCGAGCAGCTCGGCACGTTCGCGCGAGCGCTCGGTGCGGTCCGCGACCTCGATGTCTTCCTCGAGGACCTCGCGGCGGAGAGCGCGGACGTGCCGGAGGCGATCCGCGCGGAGGCCGCGCGGATCGCCTCGACGGTCGCCGACGAACGGGCGATCGCGCTCGGCAGGCTCCGGCGCTCCATGGATTCGCAGGAGCATGCGCAGCTGCTGATGACGTTGATGTCGATCGCCGTGGATCCTCCGCTGCGACGACCGGTGCAGGCTCCCGATCCGTCCGTGGTGATGTCCTCGGTCTGGAAGGCGCTCGCACGACGGGCCGGAGCAGCCAGCCGTTCCTCACCGGATCCCGTCCTGCACGCCCTGCGGATCCGCGCCAAGCGGGTGCGTTACGCGGCAGAGGCGCTCGCGCCGTTCGTCGGCGACCGCGCCTCGAACTTCGCGACGTCGGCGGCGCGCCTGCAAGACGTGCTCGGCCGGCACCAAGACTCCGTGGTCGCGATCGACAAGCTCTCCGCCGTGGCTGCGACCGACCCCACCCTCGCATTCCCCGCGGGCTGGATCGGTGCCGGCCGCGAACGGGTGCGGGCCGAGACCCGCGATACGTGGCCGGATGCCTGGCGATCGCTCGCGAAGAAGAAGCGGCGGTTCTGGTGAGCGCCGACGTCATCCGTGCGGCGGGTGGCGTGATCTTCCGGCGACGGGCCGGCATCCTCGAGACCCTGATCGTTCATCGCCCTCGGTACGACGACCTCACGCTGCCGAAGGGGAAGGCGCACGACGGAGAGTCGATGGAGGCGACCGCCTTACGCGAGATCCGCGAGGAGACGGGGGTGACGGGCGAGCTCGGACCCGAGCTGCAGAGCGTCAGGTACACCGATCCGCTCGGCCGTCCGAAGACGGTGCGCTACTGGCTGGTCAAGGCCGACGGGGTCGAGGACTTCCAGCCCGATCACGAGGTCGATGCGCTCGCGTGGGTCGCGGTGGGGGAGGCTCCGGCCACCCTCACGAACCAACGCGACCGAGAGGTGCTTGCCGAAGCGGCGCGGCTGGCCGAGCCCCTGTACCTGATGCGCCACGCGAAGGCCGGCTCGCGCGCGCAGTGGCGGGGAAACGATCGTGACCGGCCGCTGTCCGTGAAGGGCGAGCGACAGGCGAACGGGCTCGTGGCGGCGTTCCGTGGCCGGCCGATCGACCGGATCCTCTCGAGTCCTGCGGTTCGGTGTGTCCAGACGGTCGAGCCGCTGGCCCGGGATCGGGGCCTCCCGGTCGAGATGGTCCCCTGGCTCTTCGAAGGGACCGACGGGTCGACGCTCCTGGAGACGATCCGCTCGCTCCCCGGCCCTGCCGTCCTCTGCACACACGGCGATGCGATCCCGAAGATCGTGCTTCCGCTCGTCGAGGATGCGGTGCCGGTCGAGGGGCCGATGGTCTGGAAGAAGGGATCCACCTGGGTGCTGGATCGCGACCTGGGCTTCCCGTCACGGCTTCGCTACGAGCCGCCGCCGCGCGACCGCGCCGGATAGGCTCCCGGGGTGCGGGTCGCGGTCTTCGATCTTGGCAGCACGTCGTTCCAGCTCCTCGTCGGCGACGTCGAGGCCGACGGCGGGCTGACCCCTGTGTTGCGGGACCGCGTCGTGTTGAACCTCGGGGCCGAAGTCGCGGCGACGGGCAGCGTGCCACCCGGCGCGCTGGATCGCGCTTCCCAGGTCGTCCGTCGCTTCCGCGACCTCGTGGATCGGGCGGCCGTGGACGAGGTGATCCCGGTGGCGACCGCGGCGTTCCGCGAGGCTGCCAACCGGCCGGAGCTCGCGTCCACGATCGAGGCTGCGATCGGCACACCCCTGCGGATCCTGTCCGGGGATCTGGAGGCGCGCGCCACCGTCGCGGGCATCCGTGCCAGCGTCATGATCGGCTCCGACCCCTGGATCGCGATCGACCTGGGCGGTGGGAGCCTCGAGGTGGCGCTCGTCGAGGACGGCCGTGTCCGATGGACCGAGACGTTCCCGCTCGGGGCCGCATGGATCACGACCACGATCGTGCGGACGGACCCGATGTCCAGGGGCGGCCGACGTGCGATCAAGACCGAGGTCAAGGAGCTACTGGCTCCGGCGCGTGAGCGTTCCGGCGCTCTCGAGGGCACGCTCTGCATCGCCGCCGGGGGGACGGCGGGAGCGCTCGCCCGGCTGCTGGCCGCCGAGCGGTGGCCCTCGCCGCCGGCCTCGCTGAACCAGTTCGAGCTTCGGCTCGATGCGCTCGATGACCTGGCGCGCGAGCTGGCCGATCTCGACCAGTCCGAGCGCCTGGCCCTTCCCGGGATCGACGAGCGACGTGCCGAGCTGCTGCCGGCCGGCGCGGTGGTGCTCGCCACGGCGCTTGGCGTCTTCGGCGCGGAACGCGCCGTGCACTCCGAGTGGGGGCTCCGGGAGGGCGTGATCCTGGAGGAGATCGGCGCCCCCGCCCCGGCCTCCCCGGGTGACGTCCGCGAGGCGGCCGTCGCTCGGCTCGCGCGGCGCTGGGGACCTGAGGAGGATCATCAGGGCACGGTGCGCGCCCACGCCCTCGACCTGTTCGACGAGACGAAGGAGCTGCACCGCCTGGGAGAGCACGAGCGCGAGCTGTTGGCGTACGCCGCTCGCCTGCACGACATCGGTGTCCGGATCTCACCCGACAAGAGCCATCGTCACGGTGCCTACCTCGTCGAGCACGGCGGGCTCCGCGGGTTCTCGCCACAGGAGGTGGCAATGATGGCATCGATGATCAGGTTCCACCGTGGCGCCGGGTGGCCGAAGCCGTCCTACGGTCCGTTCGCGGGTCTCGATCAGGAGGAACGCGCCGCCTGTCAGGTGCTCACCGGGATCCTGCGGATCGCCCATGGCCTCGGCCGGGCGGACGAGTCCGACGTGGTCGAGATCGGCGCGAAGATCCGGCGCGGCGAGCTCCGGATCTTGGTGTCCGGCTCGGCGAACCCGGAAGGAGCCGTCGCGGAGGCCGAGGAACGCGCCGGCGTGCTGGAGCGGGCGATCGGACGCAGGATCCGATTCGAGATCGTCCCCCAAGGGACCCCCGTCACCCGCCCGGCGTAGGCCCCTTGGTCGAGGCGAGGTACCCGACCGGAACGAACCCCCGCCGTTCGTAGAACCGGATCACGTCGGTCGATCCGGGGTCGGCCAGGAGGTACGGCCCGCGCGCGCCGGCTCGCCGGGTCTCCTCCGTGATCCGGGTGACGATCGCGCCGGCGTACCCTCGTCCGCGCGCGGCCGGATCGGTGGCGACGTTGTCGACGTACCCGTTCCCGGCGAGCACCAGCAGCGTGCCGAGGGAGACCGGCCGGCCCTCGTCGTCCCGCACGGCGAACCAGCGTTTGCCGGCGGCGGCGAGCACCGTTCGTTCGAGCGTCACGAGCTGATCGACGGCCGCCGCCGGCTCGATCGCGAACACGTCGCGCATCGAGCCGGCGGCGGCACTCCACAACTCGTCGCCGGGGGCGACCTCTTCGACCGCGAGGCTCCCGACGTTGGCGGGACGACCTTCGAGGACCATCGCGAGGTCCCAGGAGATCCGGTGTCCGCGGGAGGAGAGCTCCGCGAGCAGCTGGCCGTGCGCCTCGTGGTGGAACGAGACGACGTGCTCCACGCCGATGCCGGCGCGCGCGAGGGCCGGGAGCAGATCGGACTCGACCTCGGCGACGGAGACCTCCGTCGCCACGTCGATGCGGGCGTAGTTCGTGTCCCAGACATCGGGGAACCGAGGGTCGGTCACGACCGCGCCCCACGTCGTCGGCAGGACGTTCGCGACCAGATCGTCCAGCGTGATCCAGAACCGGTGGAGCTGCTCGGGCAGCGGCACGATGCGCGAGGCTATCGCGGGAGGCTGGGGTACGCTCGCCGCCATGATCCGGGCGCACGCGTTCCGAGACGGCATCCCGCTCGAGGGCGAGCTGCTGCTCGGTGACGCGGAACGGATGCTCGAAGACGAGCACGTCTTCGTCTGGATCGACGCCGAACAACCGGACGGCGAGGAGATCGACGCGCTCGGAGCCATCTTCGGGCTCCATCCGGTGACGATCGAAGACGCGCATCACCTGCACCAACGGCCGAAGGTCGAGCTCTTCGAGGGATACGCCTTCGTGGTGGTGCACCCGCTGAAGCTGGGGGCGGAGGGAGCCGCGGAGGAGCTGATCGACCAGGAGCTCCATGTGTTCGTCGGTCGCGGCTACCTCGCGACGCTCCGCCACGGGTCCGACCCCTTCCCGCTCGATGTCGTCAAGCGTCGCTGGCGGGCGCAGCCGGAGTTGGTGGCGCACGAGGGCGGCGGCTTCGCCGTGTACGTGCTGATCGACGAGGTCGTCGACGGCTACCTCTCGATCATCGAAGCCTTCGAGGACCGCGCCGACGATCTGGAGGACGACGTCTTCAGCGAGGGAGCCGCCGAGGACAGCGGGATCGCACTGCAGGAGCGGATCTTCCTGTTGAAGCGCGAGGTCGTTCGGCTCCGTCGCTACGCGGCGCCCTTGCGCCAGGCGCTCGACCTGATCCAGGAGGAGCCGAAGTTGGCCGGATCTTCGCTCGCTCCCTACTACCGTGACGTGACCGAGCACGTGATCCGCGTGACCGAGCTGGCCGACAACATCCGAGACCTCCTCACGTCGCTCCTCGAGGTGCGGGTGAGCCAGGTCGCGAACCGTTCGAACGAGATCATGAAGAAGCTGTCCGCATGGGCGGGGATCATCCTCGTCCCGACCTTGATCGCCGGCATCTACGGGATGAACTTCGAAGGGATGCCCGAGTTGCGCTGGTCCCTCGGGTACCCGGCGGCCCTCGGGACGATGCTGCTTTCCGGCGGGGTCCTGTACCGGATGTTCAAGCGTCGGGGATGGCTGTAGACCGTGTGTCGCGCCGTGAAGGTGCTCTGCGTGGCGACCGACGAGGATGCCCTGGTTCGACTGCGACGAGCGTCGGTCGGGGCGGAGTGGGAGCTGGTTCCGGGAGCGATCGATCTCCGGGGAGCGTTGGATCAGCTGGACGTCGAGCGACCGCACGCGCTCGTCGCGTTCGGTCCGTTCGCCGAGCTCGTGGCCCTCGCGGCGGAGCGCTTCCCGGGGATGCGGATCATCACGGACCGGGAGTCACCCGGGGCGAGCGCTGTCGCGACGTCCCTGGAGGACGTCCGGGGCCTGCTTGCGCAGCAACCCCGCCCGGGTGGTCCCGTCCGCTGACCGGATCTAGCTCCAGGGGGCCCACCCGTACCGGCGAACCATCTTCATCGTCACCATGATGTTGGCGCGGGCGTTGAAGGCCGACCAGCCCTTGAAGCCGTAGTCGTACGCACGACCCGGCCAGTACCTGCACAGGTGCTGGTAGATCCCCTTGGCGCAGCTCCATGCGTTGTAGGCATGGGGATGGAACTCCGACTCCCGATGGGCGATCGTCACCGCCCTGTCGGGGTTGACTCCGTAGTGGCGCGCCGCGCACCGGATCAACCTCTTTACCTGCAAGGTCCCGTCCTGCCACCGGATGGGGCAGATCTTGCGGGGTGTGAACGTGTAGCTGTAGGAAGGGTCTCCCGCCATCGCCGAAGCGTGCACTCCGGAGGAAGCGATGAGGAGTGCGGTCAGGATCAGCGCCGCCGTGGATACGCGGCGCGGCCGGATCGCGTTCGTCATGGGCATCTTCACCCCCGCGGTGGGCGGAGCTGGCAGCTACGCCCGCATGAACCGGCCCGGCGAACCGTTCGCCGCTCTCTCCGGCCGACCCGCGGTAGGTCGTGGGTGTCCGCATCACCTCCTGCGTCCGTCGATCGTCACGTGTGACCTATCCCGTCCCGCGGTCGCCCCCCGTTCCAACGTCCCGACCCCATAGGCGCGCGCGAACCGACCCTGGGAAGGCGGAAGCGCACGCACGGTGCCGGGAAGGAACGGACGGGGGGTGTCCGTAGGAAGGTTGTCCTACCCTAACGACGGACCGAACGTTCCGGCAACGACCGTATGACCGGTGGTCACGGAGGCGCGTGCGAGCATGGTGGCCATGGAGGCCAGACGATGAACGACCGACCGAACCGTCGCGTGGTGCTGCTCGCCGCTCCGCGTGGCTACTGTGCGGGTGTCGAGCGCGCCGTGGAGGCCGTCGAGCGGGCGCTGGACAAGCACGGTCCCCCCGTCTTCGTCCGCAAGCAGATCGTGCACAACCTGCACGTCGTCCGCGACCTTGAGGCGAAGGGCGCGATCTTCGTCGACGAGATCGACGAGGTCCCGGTGGGAGCGGTCACGGTCCTTTCGGCCCACGGGTCCCCACCGTCGGTCTACGACGAGGCCGCCCGGCGTGAGCTCCGGCTGATCGATGCCACCTGCCCACTCGTGACGAAGGTGCACGTGGAGGCCCGCCGTTTCGCCGGCGACGGCCGAACGATCGTGCTGATCGGCCATGCCGGCCACGAGGAGGTCGAGGGGACCAGCGGTCAAGCTCCCGAGCGTACCGTGTTGGTGCAGGACCTCGAGGACGCGGCGCGGGTGGAGCTGCCGACGGGACCGATCGCCTATCTGACGCAGACCACACTGTCGGTCGACGAGACCGGCAAGATCGTCGAGGCGCTCCGGGACCGGTATCCGGAGCTCCAGCCGCCTCCGCGCGAGGACATCTGCTACGCAACGCAGAACCGTCAAGACGCCGTGAAGGCGATCGCCCCCCGCGCCGACGTGGTGCTGGTGATCGGCTCGAAGAACTCATCGAACTCGAACCGGCTCGCGGAGGTCGCCCGGGAGCTCGGGGCCGCGGCGTACCTCGTCGACGACGAGACCGAGGTGGATCCCGCGTGGGTGGTCGACGCTCGGACCGTCGGGGTCACCTCCGGGGCGAGCGCGCCGGAGCACCTCGTGACGAGGATGCTGGCGTGGCTCGAGGAGCGCGGCTTCGCCGACGTCGAATCGGTCCCGATCGCCGAGGAAGGGGTGCGGTTCTCGTTGCCCGCAGGCGTCCGGGAACCCGCCGGTTGACCCATCTCGCCTCGGGCGCGCTCAGCTCCAGGCGCTGAACTGGTCGCGATCCTCCTCCGCCTCGTCGAAGGCGATCGAAACCAACGTGTTCGTCGAAAGCACCCCAGGGATCGCGTGTACCTGCTCGAGGATGATGCCGCTGCCTCGCTCCCACGGTTGCGCGATACAGGCGAGGATGTCCCACCGGCCCGCCAGCAGCGCCACGCCGTCGATGTCTTCCATCCCCGCGAGCGCCTCGCCGATGTCGACCGCCTTCCCGACCGATGCCTTGATGTGGACGTAGCAGGCGTTGGGGAGGATCTGTGGCGGCGCCACCGCGACACCGAACAGTCCTGCGCGATCGGGAGGGACGACCGGGGCGGTGGCCGTCTGCACGACGCCGGGGATCTGATGGACCTCGGCGAGCACGCCGTTGCCGATCTCATCGAGCGTCGCGCCCCTCGCGTACAGCAGCAGGTCCCACTCGCCGACCGTGGGCACGACGCGCTTGATCCCCGGTTTGGCGGTCAGCGCGGCGAGCACGTCCGACATCGACCCCGAGGCGATGCGGATGTAGACGTACGCATCCATCGCTTCGCAGGGTAGGCCCCCCCATGGAGCGGCTCAAGCAGCGTGCCGGCTCACGTCTCGACGGGGACGGGCTGCTCGCCGCAGAGAGCGATCAGCTCGTCTTCGCCTTCCTCGGGACCGATCGAGATCAGCCGGTCGCCCGCCCGAAGCAACATCCCGGTCTCGGTCTCGACCTGCAGCTCCTTCAGCGAACGCCCGTCGGCGGGAGAGCCTGGCTGGACCACCGTCTCGGCGCTCGTCTCCTCCGTCTCCTCGAGCGCCATCTGGACCACCGGATGCAGCGGTTCTCCGTGCTCGACGTACCACGTCATGTCTCGTGCGGCATCGCAGATCGACTCGGATGCACTCGCGAGCCGGATCAGTCCGCGGAGCTCGTCGACGTTGCGAGCCTCCGGCGCGGCCCGCAGGACCCAGGACTCGAGCTCGTCCTCCAGCACGTCGGACCGGGCCTCGAGCACGCCCACCTCCGCTGCGAGCGTGCGGTTGTTGAACAGGATCGACGCGTAGGCGAGCGCCACGGCCGCTTCGGCGAGGTCCTTCATCTCCACGAGGATGTCTACCGCGCGGTCGAGCTCCGACAGCGGGGGAGCGTCGCTCTCCGGCGCCTGGGGGATCGGCGGGGCGCCGGCGAGCTCTCGGACCAGGTTGACGCCCTCCTCCGGACCGCTCACGAGCAGGACGTCGCCCGCGACGACGTGGCGGAGGTCGGGCCGGAGCGCGTCGGGGATCCCCAGACGGGCGGCGATCACGCGGGCGATGTCCGAAGCGGCGTCGCCCACCTTCTGGATCGCATCGGCGATCCACAGGACGCCGGCCATACCCTCGGCGTCCTCGGGGCTCCGGGCCGCCAGCATCGCGATCGTCCGGAGCCTGCGGAGGTACAGCGTCGAGCGCTCCTCGAGCCTGCCGACCTCCTCGGCCAGCTTCTCCTCGTTGAAGAAGACGGCCGCGTACGCCAGGTCCACCATCAGCTCGGAGGCGTCCTTCAGCTCGACGAGGAGGTCTTTGACGGTGTTCGGCTCGTGGTCATCCATGCAGCACTCCCGATGATGTCATGACGATCAGGATCACCGCCACGCCGGCCAGGTCCATCACGCTCGTGATGATGGGAACGCCCTGGTTGTCGGGGTCGAGTCCGAACCGGTAGGTGACGATCGCGAGGTAGTACCCCGCAAGCACCGTGAGCGGGGTGACCAGCAGCCCCGCGAGAAGCGTCGCATCGATGAGCGTCCACACGCCGGGCATGCCGGGCAGTCCGGTCTCGGCCCCGAGCGCCCACGAGATCGCCCCGATCATCGTGAAGACGACCAGCGACAGCCCGAGCACGATCGATCCGTCGACGATCGCCGGCGTGTCGGGACGACCCGACGGGGTGATCACGCCGATCTGGAGCTTCGAGGTGATCCGGGAGGAGAAGATCCCGCCGAGCGCTCCGGCTTGCGAAACGAACGGGGGGATCAGCAACAGCAGGACGGGGACGGCCGTGAGCTCGGCGAGCCGGGTCTGCTGGAGTCCGCCGGAGAGGATGTCGAGGATCGGCGTGAGCAGGATGGTCGCGGTCATCTCGAGCACGATGCGGCGGACGCGTGGATCGCGAGCGACGTACGAGCGGATCGTCGCGGCAAGGGCCACGCCGATCGCGACGATCCCGATCGCCACGGCCACGGCTTCGTTCCGCACCAGGAACGTGGCGAGGAACAGGCTCGGGAGCGTCGTCATGTCGCCGAGCGCGGTCACCATGGGCGTCGACACCGAATCCAGGTCCCACTCCAGCCGGTAGGACAGGGCGGACAGACCGATCGTGATCGTGAGCACCAGGACCGAGCCGATCGCCCCGCCCACGATCGAGATCACGGCCAGATCCCACAGGGAGACCGACGGTTGCCCGAACAGGGCGCCCGCATACCGGGCGAGGAGGGCGAGCCACAGGGAGGACGAAAAGGTCGTGAGGATCGCGACGTCGACGTTGCGACGAAGGACGCCACCGGGCTCCAGGTTGATCTCCAGCACGCCGGCCGCATTCGCGGTCCCGAGGCGTGCCCCGATCGCACCGAAGATGGTGCCCTTCATCCCGACCGCTGCCGGGATCAGGATCAGCAGCCCGGGGAGATCCGCGAGGGTGCCGGTGATGTGCGCGAGCGTCAGCCCGGCGACGAAGCCGGCGGCCGTGCTGATGACGAGCGCGACCAAGCCCTGGCGGAGCGTTCGGGTCTCCGAGCGCCAGTAGCCGAGGAGCCGTCGTGCGCGACGGACGAGGGCTGGGCGTGGTCCGGCCATCGGCACTCCTTCATCGCGCTCGACATCGCTCTGGCACCTCCGGTCAGGCGTTCCCTCGGGGGTTCGGATCCAACGAGGGGTCTTCGGCAGCCCGAGGCAGTATGCCCGTGGCCAAGGTCGAGGGCAACCCCTCGAGCCCGGAACCGGGCTCCGGGGCAACCCCTTTGGAGATCAGGCGGCCCAGTGCTTCGTGACGAAGAGCCAGAAGGCGAGCCCCGCGTCGTCGCCGTAGCGCCGGAACCGCCGCCCGATCTGGGCGTCCGAGGGAAGCTTGCGGCGCCCGGCGGCGCGGACGTAGGCCGGGCGGGACCACGAATCGAGGATCAACCGTGAGCTCCGACCGAGCGTCATCATCACGTTGGCCGCCGCGTACGGGCCGATGCCGGGGAGCGAGCGGAGGAGCGCCTCCACCTCCCCGTCGGGGAGGTCGAGGCGCGACGCGTTCGCCAGACCCTCGAGGTCGACCTCGCCGCCCGAGACCATCTCTGCGAGCCGAACGAGATATGGCGCCCGGTACCCCGATCGAACCACCTGGCGATAGAACCGCTCGTCGCGACCGGCCATCGCGACCGGGGTCGGAAACGCGTTCGCCAGGGGGTCCCCTGCGAACCCGGTGGCCGGCTCGCCCAGCTCGCCTACCAACGCGTTCACCATCGTCGTGGTGAGGCTCCACGAGCAGTTGGTCGTGCAGAGCGTCTTGACCACGTCTACCCACACGGTGGGGGACCGGAGCATGCGTCCGGCACCCGTCGTGACCCACGCCAGCTCGGGATCGCCCGCCGCGAGCGCGTAGAACGCCGAGAGATCCTGGTCGAGCCGAAGCACCCGGGCGACGCCGGCCGTGATCGCATCGCGGGTGGTGACCGAGGTCGCCGGGCGACCGAGGATCTCGACCCGGGCGTGGCCGTCGTCGCCCGCGGAGATCCGCACCCGTCGGGGCATCCCTCGGGGAACGCGCAGCGTGAGGTCGAGCGACCGCGCGACCTCGTCGATCGCCATCGGCGCCAGGTCGTGGAAGCCGTGAGAGATCAGGGTTCGCCACAGGTCGACGCGCTCGCCACCCGCACCGCGGAGCTCCAGTTCGATGAGTTCCGCCGACGTCACGCCGTCATGCGCTCCCGCTCGCGGTACGCACGGACCTTGGCTCGGTTGCCGCAATCCTTCATGGTGCACCACCGACCGGAGCGGTTCTTCGAGCGATCCCAGAACACCGCCCGGCAGGTCGGGCTCGAGCACTCCTTGAATCGCACCCACGAGCCGTCGAGCTCGGCGAGGAACGCGACGGCCAAGATCCGCCCGACCGCACCCCGGACGCCCCTCGCCTCCGGTCGGAGCGCCTCCTCACCGAAATGGACGCTGAGCCCGGTCTCGCGGGCCGCTCGGTCGAGCGCCCGGATCGACCCATGGTCTCGCGCCTCGCCCATGTTCTCGTGCACCCGTGCACGGAGGGCCTCGAGGATCTCCGCGGCCCAGCGGAGGTCGATCTCCTCCGTGGCCTCGTCGGCCTCGACCAGACCATGGTCGTGGAGCCACCACGCGATCGTCTCGGAGCTGGGAGGCAGCGAGTCCCTGCTGCCGTCGGCGTGATCGTGCAACGACAGGAAGCCGCGGACGAGCTCGAGGTCGCCCGGTGCCGGTGGGGTCGTGTCGACGTCGGTGTTGGGGGGTCTCTGCGTGGTCTGCACGAGCGCCAGGATACCCCACGACACCGGATATCTCCACTTGACCGGTTACGAGTGAACCGGTATCTTCTAAGTAACCGGTTACATACTTCTGGTCGGTTACGGAAGGGAGGGAGGACACGATGCGACGCAACATCGTCGATGAGCTTGAGCTCCTTCGGCTGCGGGAGGCCGAGGAGCGGAGCTCGAGGCCCACGAAGCGTTCGCGCAGGCACCTGAAGCGAGCGCTCCGGAAGGCCAGGGCGCAGCTCGGACGCGTCGAGCGGAACCCCGACGCGCGTCCGGCGCTGGATTCGCTCGACGACTGGATCCTGTTCGGACCTCGGATGCACTGAACGGTCGGAACTCGGGACCGCGCGTACCATCGCGGTCATGGTGGAGCTCACCCCACGCGCCCGCGACGCGCTCCTGACCTCACAGACCGCCGCCCGGCGCTTCGATCCGGATGCGCACGTCCGGCTCACCCGCGACGGCCACGCGATACGCGCCGTCCTCGCGTCCCAACCCGAGCCGGACGATGTGATCGTCGAGGTCGGAGCGCTGCGGGTCTTCGTCGCGGCCGGCATCAGGGGCACGGTCGACGCCGGCGAGCACAACGAGCTCACGGCAGGCTGACGGCGGGTGGATACCTCGAGGATCCGCGACACGCTCGTGGAACGCCGCTCGGCGCTCGACGCGGAACTCCGCGAGCTCACGGCGGTCCCGCGCGATCCTGCCGCGGCCGTGTCGTTCGGCAAGCGGATCGGCGACGGGACGACGGAGGCGGTCGATCGCCTGGCCAAGGTGGGCGCGGCCGAACAGCTCGACGCGATGCGCGCCGACGTCGTGCGAGCGCTGCAGAAGTTGGACGACGGCACGTACGGGTTCTGCGATCGATGCGGCCGGCCGATCGCCGACGATCGGCTTGACGCGAGGCCGTGGTCGGTCCTGTGCGTCGGGTGCGCGTCCCTGCGCTGATGTGGGCCCTGCGCTGATGTGGTGGCGACACGCCTATCGGTGGATGTACCGCACGGGTCGCACACCGTGGGATACCGGCGTCACCCCGCCGGAGGTGGTCGACCTGATCGATGGGCCCGATGCGCTCGCCCCCGGCCGGGCACTGGATCTCGGTTGCGGCACCGGGACGAACGTCCGGTACCTCGCCGAGCACGGATGGGAGGCGACCGGGGTCGACGCCGTGCCGGCCGCGATCGGCCGTTCGGCGGTGAAGCTCGCCGGCACGTCGAACGCCCGCGTCCTCCTCGGGGACGTGACCGAGCTCGAGCGGCTCGACCTCGATGGTCCGTTCGAGCTCGTGCTCGATATCGGATGTTTCCACTCGATCGAGCGGCGCCGTCGCCCGGCGTACGTATCGGGCGTGGCGTCGCTCACCCGTCGGGGGTCCCGGCTCTTCGTGTTCGCGTTCGCTCGGCGTCGGGCGCCGTTCCCGCTCGGCGTGACCCCCGGCGAGATGGCGACGCGGTTCGCCCCGTGGTTCGAGCCCGTCGGGAGGATCCGCGGAACGCACCCGCAGGGGGCGGCCTGGTACCTGCTGCAACGGACGCCGTGAGGCCGTCGGGCGGCCTTCAGGCCGACAGGCGCCCGGGCTCGCGCGGCGCGACCCAGCCTCCGTCGCCGGCGGCCAGCTCGTCGCACGAATCCGGTCCCCACGAGCCCGGCGCGTAGGGCTCCACCGGGGGCGGATCGTCCAGCAGCGGTTGAACGATCCGCCAGGTCTCCTCGATCACGTCCTGCCGTGGGAACAGCGTGCCGTCGCCGGCGAGTGCGTCCATCAGCAGACGCTCGTACGGGCCGGGCGCGTCGCCGAGCTGCTCATCGAAGGAGAGATCCAGGTGGACCGGTTGGGTCGCGGGCGCTCCCGGCTTCTTGAGCAGGAGCCCGATGCTCGCGCCCGCGTCCTCGCCGATCCGGAGCTTCATGTGGTTGTGGTGGCGCAGGGCGCGCACCCCGTCCCCGAGCATGATGGCGGGCGGCCTCCGGAACCGGATGTCTACCTCGGTCGCCGTCATCGCGAGACACTTGCCGGCCCGCAGGAAGAAGGGGACACCCGACCATCGCCAGTTCTCGATCATGAGCCGGAGAGCGGCGAACGTCTCGGTCGTCGATCCTGGTGCGACGCCGTCGACCGCGCGATACCCCTCGTACTGGCCGCGCACGTAGTGCGAGGGGTCAGCGCCGGGCATCGCCCGGAAGACGTCGAGGCGGCGGTCGGCCAAGGCTTCAGATCCCCCGGAGAGAGGCTCCATCGCAACGAGGGCGAGTACCTGGAGCAGATGGTTCTGGACCACGTCGCGGAGGCATCCGACCTCGTCGTAGAACCTGCCTCGCCCCTCCACCCCGAAGCGCTCGGCCATCGTGATCTGCACCGACTCGACGTGATCACGGTTCCACAGCGGCTCGAACATCGCGTTGGCGAACCGGAGGTACACGATGTCCTGGACGGGCTCCTTGCCCAGGAAATGATCGATCCGGAAGATCTGCTCCTCCCCGAGGACCGAGAGCAGCTCGCGGTTGAGCTCGCGCGCGGAGACGAGGTCGTGTCCGAACGGCTTCTCGATCACCACCCGCGCCCCCTCGGTGAGCTCGGCCTTCGCGAGCCCGTGAACGACGGTCCCGAACAGCGACGGCGGGGTCTCGAGGTAGAACAACGGATGCTCCGCCCCGCCGAGGGCCTCGCGGAGACGGTCGAAGGTCTCGGGGTCGTTCGTGTCGCCCTCGACGTACCGGAGGCGTGCGAGGAACCGACCGAGGGCCTCCTGGTCCGGCGGGCCGTGTTCCTCGATCGCCCCGCGCGCGTGCGCCCGGAGCTCGGCGTCGGTCCATGCCGTCCGCCCGGACCCGATCACCGGTACCTCGAGCAGCATGCGACGCTCCAGCCGGTAGAGCGCGGGGAAGGTCTTGTGTCGCGCGAGATCGCCCGTGATCCCGAAGATCACCAGTGCGTCGGATGGGCTTCCGTCGGTCATGTCGATCGCGATCCCTCCGGCGCCGTGACACGGCGCCAACCCGAGGATACGGTCCGACGCACGAAGAGCGACGGGAGGGTTCGATGACGACGGCGACACCGACCCAGCTCGGGATGGTGGGGCTCGGCCGGATGGGCGCCAACATCGTCCGGCGCCTCATGCGCGACGGTCACCCCTGCGTGGTCCACGACCTGTCCTCGGAGGCGGTCGCGACGCTCGCCTCCGAGGGCGCGACCGGCGCCAACACGCTCGACGCGTTCGTTGCCGCCCTCACGCCGCCCCGAACGGTGTGGGTGATGGTGCCTGCGGGCGAGCCGACCGAGCACGCGGTCGGATCGCTCGCCGACGCGCTCGCTCCGGGCGACGTCGTGATCGACGGAGGCAACACGTACTACCGCGACGACGTGCGGCGAGCGGGAGCGCTCGCCGGTCGCGGGATCGGCTACGTCGACTGCGGCACCTCGGGCGGGGTCTTCGGGCTCGACCGCGGCTTCTGCCTGATGGTCGGGTGCGACGACGACGCCGTCTGGGACCGGATCGAACCGATCTTCCGTTCCCTGGCGCCGGGCGTCGCGGCTGCGCCGCGGACGCCCGGCGCCGCCTTGAAGGTCGCGATGCAGGAAGAGGGGTACCTCCGGGTGGGTCCGGTCGGCGCTGGGCACTTCGTCAAGATGGTGCACAACGGGATCGAGTACGCGCTGATGGCGGCGTATGCCGAAGGCATGAACATCCTGCACCACGCGAACGTCGGCGGGGTCGCGCAGCAGCACGACGCCGAGACCGCGCCGCTCGGCGATCCGGCCTTCTACCGATACGACATCGATGTGGCGGCGGTGGCGGAGCTCTGGCGACGGGGGAGCGTCGTGTCGTCCTGGCTCCTGGACCTCGCGGCGGCGGCGTTGCACGACTCGCCGACCCTCGACGGGTTCGCGGGGCGCGTCGCCGATTCCGGGGAAGGACGTTGGACCGCGATCGCGGCGATCGAGGAGGGCGTGCCCGCCGACGTCCTCACGGCCGCCCTCTTCGGGCGGTTCTCGTCCCGCGGACAGGCCGAGATGGCCAACCGGCTGCTGTCCGCGATGCGCTGGCGGTTCGGCGGCCACGTCGAACCACCGGCCTGACGGGGATTCAGGCGACCGCGGGCGGCCTGGCACCCGCGTCGTACCGCCGGAGCTCCGGGTAGCGGATGGTGCACGCGAACGCGCCGACGATGCAGGCGAGCCCGCCCGACACGACGCTGAAGGTCGGTGAGACCGCCGCCGCCACGAGCCCGGCCTCCAGGTCGCCGATCCTCGGGCCCCCCGAGACGACGAGCAGGAAGATGCCCCCGAGGCGGCCGCGGAGCGCATCGGGGGTGCTCACCTGGAGGATCGTCGAGCGGAAGATCGCGCTGACGACGTCGGCCGCGCCGGCGACCGCGAGGAACAGGAGCGCCCATCCGAGGTGCGGGCCGACGAGCCCGAACGCCGCGATCGCGGCGCCCCACCCGGCAACCGACCAGATCACGGCCTCCCCCTGCCGGCGGATCCTCGTGACCGACCCGGCCACGAGCAGTTGCGCGAGCGCTCCGACCGCGGGAGCGGCGAAGAGCAGACCGACGACCTCGGGCCCGCGGTGGAACTGCTGGACCGCGAGCACCGGGAACAACGCCGCGGGCATCCCGAAGATCATGGCGATCAGGTCGATCACGAACGTCGACCGGATCAGGCGATGCCGCCCGACGTACCGGAGGCCCTCGCGGATCGCACGGACGCCGACCGGCCGCTCCCCGTCGGCGCTCGGCAGCGGCGGGAGCGGCTGGATCGCGATCGCCGCGATCAACAACCCCGCGTAGCTCACCAGGTCAACCGCGTACGCAGTGGTCGGGCTCGTGCGCGCGATCAGCACGCCGGCGAGCGCCGGCCCCACGATGCCGGTCGTTTGCCACAGGACCTGGTTGAGGGCGACGGCCGAGGGCATCAGCTCCGTCCCGACCAGTCGGGGCGTCGCCGCCTGACGCGCCGCACCGTCGATCGCCCCCAGACCCCACGTCAAGAGGTTCGCGATGTGCAGCAGCACGAGCTGAGGATGACCACCGATCGCGCCGGCAACGAGCCACCCCGACACCGCCATGTGCCCGACCTGTGCCCAGATCAAGACCCGCCGGCGATCGTGCGCGTCGATGAACGACCCACCGATGAACGTCCCGGCGATGTTGCCGACGAGTGCCGAGACGCCGAGCAGTCCGACCTGTGCCGGCGATCCCGTCAGCGCGTAGACCTGGACGTAGAGCCCGACGCGAACGAACTGCGAACCGAACGCCGAGATCAAGGAGCCGGTCCACAGCAGTCGGAAGTCGTGCGAGACGCGGAGCGGCGTCACATCGATCGCGATGCGACGCAGGCGCCCGGACACGGTTCGACGCTAGCAGGGGGGCGGGCGCAGAGATTGCGACCTACGCCAGCGTCACGTCCACCGCGTGCTCGAGCACGTCGATGCCGTCCACCAACAGCGGCTCTTCGATCGTGAGGGGCGGGAGCAACCGGACGACGTTGCCGTACGTGCCGGCCGTGAGGACGATCACCCCGTCCTCGAGCGCGCCCCGCGCGATCCGGTTCATCGTGTCGGCCGCGAGCGGTTCCTTCGTGTCCGGGTCCTCGACCAGCTCCATCGCGCACATCGCCCCGCGGCCGCGGACCTCGCCGACCTGCGGGTGGCGTTCCTCGAGCGCCCGGAGCCGGGCCATGATCATGCCGCCGACGACGTTCGCCCGGTCCAGGAGCGCGTCGCGCTCGATCAGGTCGAGCACGGCGAGCGCCGCCGCCGCCGCAACCGGGTTCCCGCCGTACGTGCCGCCGAGCCCCCCGACGTGCACCGCGTCCATCAGGCCGGCCCGGCCGCTGATGGCGCTGATCGGCAGCCCGCCGCCGAGCGACTTCGCGCTCGTGACGATGTCGGGCCCGCGATGCCCTTCACGAACCCCGGTGCCGGCACGATGAAGCCGCCCTCGCCCTGGATCGGCTCGAGCACGACGCAGGCGATGTTGTCCTCGCCGATGTGCTTGTGCATCTCGTCCACCGCGTAGGCGAGCGCCTCCTCGGCGCAGTGCTCGGGACCGCTCGGCCAGCGGTAGGCGTACGCGAACGGGAGCCGATACACCTCGGGGGCGAACGGCCCCATCCCTTGCTTGTACGGCATGACCTTCGCGGTGAGGGACATGCCCAGCAACGTCCTGCCGTGGAACGCGTGATCGAACGCGACGACCGCCGATCGCCCGGTCGCCTTCCGGGCGATCTTCACGGCGTTCTCCACGGCCTCGGCGCCCGAGTTGGCGAACATCGTCTTCACCGGGCCGTCGATCGGGACGAGCGCGTTCAGCCGCTCCGCGAGCTCGATGTACGGCTCGTTCGCGGTGACGTGGAAACAGCTGTGCGTGTCCAGCTCGAGTTGCCGCTGTGCCGCGGCGACGACCTCGGGCGCGGTGTGCCCGACGTTCAACACCGAGATCCCCGTCGCGAGGTCGATCAGACGATTCCCGTCGACGTCCTCGACGATGGCCCCCGACGCACGTGCCGTCACGATCGGGTGGATGTTGGCGACCCCGGGTGGGATCGCGGAGGCGCGACGTTCGAACAGCGCGCGGCTCTTGGGCCCCGGGACCTCGGTGACGAGCTTGCGTTCCTGTGGGATGTCCATGGAGACAGTCTGCCGGTCCGACGGGCCGGAGTCACCTCGGTCAGGCCGAGTCGGCTCCCGCCGGCTCGGGGTGACCGACCACGTGGATCACGCGGAGTCCGGTCCTGCCCTCGAGCCGGTGGGGAAGGTCGAGCCTGAGCCATCGCGACGGGCCCGGCGGAAGCGTCGAGAGCACGATGGCATCGAACGCCTCGCCCCGAAGCAGGACGTCCTCGACGGCGAGGGCGGGGTCTGCGTCGCCCACCTCGCCGTCCACGTCCGCATCGAGCGCCGCGAACCGGCTGAGCGCCTGCTCCAGCCGGGCGGCCGCGATCGTCCGCGCCTCGGATTCGGTCCACGCGTGGTTCCTCGGAGGCTCGGCCGGGACGACGACGTGGAACGAGCAACGGTCGTGCCGCGTGAGCTCGCTGAGCTGCTCGAACAGGTGGGCGCCCGCCAGCGTCCGATTCGCGACGACCAGGTACCGGTGCATCGGATCACCTCCGGAACTCACCTCCATCGTCCGTCCGGCTCGCCCGGGGGTCAAGCCGGGTGGTGTCGATGCGCTGGAACGCGGGATACTGGCTGTTCGGAGCGGTCGAACGCGACCAGGAGGGCACCATGGCGGACAGCTATCAGATGTTCATCGACGGCGAGTGGGTCGCGTCCTCGGACGGACAGACCCGAGACATCATCAGCCCCCACACCGGCGCCGTGATCGCGTCGGTCCAGGAGGGAACCGCGGAGGACGCGAACAAGGCGGTCGCCGCCGCGAAGCGAGCGTTCGAGAGCACGTGGTTCGACACGACCCCGAAGGACCGCCAGCTCGCGTTGCTGAAACTCGCCGACACGGTGGAGGAGCACGCCGAGGAGATCGTCAAGCTCGAGGCGGAGAACGCGGGTAAGCCCTACGAGCTCACGATGTCCGAGGAGATCCCTCCCATCGTCGACAACCTCCGGTTCTTCGCCGGCGCCGCGCGCACGCTGGAAGGACGCAGCGCGGGGGAGTACATGGCCGGATTCACCTCGTTCATCCGCCGCGAGCCGATCGGCGTCGCGGGGCTGATCGCGCCGTGGAACTACCCGCTGATGATGGCCGTATGGAAGATCGGGCCTTCGCTCGCGACGGGCAACACCGTCGTGCTGAAGCCTTCGGAGCTGACGCCGCTCACGGCCCTCAAGCTCGCGGAGCTGGCGTCGGACATCTTCCCGCCCGGCGTCTTCAACGTGATCACGGGCGACGGGATCCCGGTGGGTGACACGCTCGTGCGGCACCCGGACGTCGGCATCGTCTCGCTGACCGGCGACGTCGCGACCGGCAAACTCATCCAGGCGAACGCGAGCGATACCCTCAAGCGCGTGCACCTCGAGCTGGGCGGGAAGGCGCCGTTCGTCGTGTTCGACGATGCGGACCTCGCCGCCGTCGTCGAGTGGATCTCGATCGCGGGATACTTCAACGCCGGGCAGGATTGCACCGCCGCGGCCCGGGTCCTGGTCGGCGACAAGGTCTACGACAAGATCCTCGGCGACCTCGTTCCGGCCGTCCAGGGTCTCAAGGTCGGCGGCGCCTTCGAGCCCGACGTCGCCGTCGGCTCCATGATCTCGAAAGAGCAGCTCGAGCGGGTCGAGGGGTTCGTCGAGCGGGCCCAGGAGGCCGGCGCGGAAGTTCTCACCGGAGGCAAGGCGATGGGGAACGAAGGCTTCTACTACACGCCCACCGTTGTCGCGAACCCGACGCAGGACTCCGAGATCGTGCAGCGCGAGGTCTTCGGCCCCGTCGTGACGGTCCAGCGATTCAGCGACGAGGAGCAGGCACTCGCGTGGGCCAACGGCGTGGATTACGGATTGGCCTCGAGCGTGTGGACGCGCGACGTCGGTCGTGCGATGCGGATGGCCCGTCGCCTCCAGTACGGCTGCGTCTGGGTGAACACCCACATCCCGCTGACACCGGAGATGCCCCATGGCGGCTACAAGCAGTCCGGTCACGGCAAGGACATGAGCGTCTACTCCCTGGAGGATTACACGAACATCAAGCACGTGATGGTGTCGCTCGACTGAGCGATCGACGAGACGTGGGGCGGGGCGTCCGGGTGGCGCCCCGCATCCATGAGGGATGGTGAACAGACATGACGATCCGTCCGTTCCTCGTGAACGGTGCGTGGCGCACCGGCGAGGGCACCTTCGAGGTGAAGAGCCCGTTCGACGACAGCGTGGTCGCCGAGGTGGGCGTCCCGACCGCAGCCGACGTCGAGGAGGCGATGGCGACGGCCGACGCGACCTTCGAGGAGTCGAAGAAGCTCCCGGTCTGGGCGCGGTCCGAGGCCCTCGACCACATCTCGAAGCGGCTCGCCGAGACGGTCGAGGAGAACGCCGAGCTGATCGCGCGCGAAGGCGGCAAGCCGATCAAATGGGCGAAGGTCGAGGCGACCCGCGCGATCTCGACCTTCCGCTGGGCATCGGAGGTGATCCGCCACGGCGACGACGAACTGATGCGGTTGGACACGGAACGGTCGCTAGGGTCACGGGTCGGGGTGCTTCGTCGGTTCCCGCTGGGGCCGGTGCTCGGGATCACGCCGTTCAACTTCCCGCTCAACCTCGTCGCCCACAAGGTTGCCCCGGCGCTCGGCGTCGGCGCCCCGATCACCGTGAAGCCGGCGTCGGCGACGCCGATCGGGTCGCTCCGGCTGGCCGAGTTCTTCGACGAGACGGATCTGCCCAAGGGCATGTTCCAGGTGCTACCCGTCAGCTCGAAGGTCGCCGACGGTATGGCCCGGGACGAGCGGTTCCGCAAGATCAGCTTCACCGGCTCCTCGGAGATCGGCTGGTACCTGAAGGGCCTCGATCCGAAGAAGCGCGTGACGCTCGAGCTCGGTGGGAACGCCGGCGTGATCGTGCATTCCGATGCCGACCTGGACTTCGCGGCTCAGCGCATCGCGTTCGGCGGCTACTACCAAGCGGGACAGAGCTGCATCAGCGTCCAGCGGGTCTACGTCGCGAGCGACGTCTACGACCGGTTCGCCGAGCTCCTGACGAAGCAGGTGCAGCAGCTGAAGGTGGGCGATCCGCTCGATCCGACCGTCGACGTCGGACCGGTGATCCAGCGTTCCGAGGTCGACCGGATCGGTGGCTGGGTCCAGGAGGCCGTGTCCCAGGGCGCGGAGATCCTCACGGGTGGGACCGGCGAGGGTCCGTTCTTCCAGCCGACGCTGCTGTCCGACGTGACGCCCGAGATGAAGGTCTGCCGTGAGGAGATCTTCGGCCCGGTCGTGACGATAAGCCCGTACGAGACCTTCGAGGACGCGCTCAAGCTCGTGAACGACTCGCGGTTCGGGCTGCAGGCCGGGGTGTTCACGAACGACATCAATCGCGCGTTCGAGGCGCACCGCACGATCGAGGTCGGCGGCGTCATCATCAACGACGTGTCGGCGTTCCGCGCGGACCAGATGCCGTACGGGGGTTCGAAGGACTCGGGCTTCGGCCGTGAGGGTCTGCGATTCGCGATGGAGGAGATGACCGAACCGCGCATCATGGTCCTCTCGCACGTACCGCTGTGAGACCGCCCCCGAGGTCCGTCCTTGGCTGCGGCCCGATGCGCCCGTCGGGGTAGCCTCGGGGTGTGAGCGCGACGTTCGCCGCCGACCAACCGTCGTTGTATACGGTCCTGCCCTTCGTCACGATCGTTGCCCTCGGGGCCGGGTTCCTGATCCTGTTCCGTCAGCGAGCTGCTGCCCGGCGCGCGGCCCGCGCGCAAAGGACGACGCACCCCGCGACCGCTCGCCCGCCCGACGGGGATCCGTCGTTCCCCGGGCGGCCCTGGTGGGGGAACCCGTTGCTCTGGGTCGCCGTGTGCGTGGTCTCCCTCGTCCTCGGGCTCGTCGTATGGCGAGGGCTCTTCGGCGGGGTCTTCATCGTGTTGCCGTTCGTCTGGATCTGGCGCCCACGTCGGGACCGGGGGATGGACCCGCGAACGAACGGTCACACCACGCGTGACGCGGGCACCTTCACCGGGGACTGAGGACCCGGTCGGCGAACGCGCCGACGACCGACGCGGCCTCCTTCTCGCGACGCCAGAAGTAGTGGTCGGTTCCGGGCACGATCACGACCTCGGCCTGCGGGAACTGCGCGCCGTACGCGCGCAGGTCCTCGGGCGGCGCGTACCGATCGTGCTCGCCGGCCAGGAGCAAGGCCGGCCGGGCGAACAGCCGCAGATCCGTCCGATCGGGGAGCGGCGGCATCTCGATATCGCCTGGGCGCAGCGGGATCCCGACGAGGGCGAGCGCGCTCACCCGAGCGTCGTCCAACGCTTCGCGGAGGGCGACGCTCGCGCCGAAGGACCACCCGACGAGGATCGTCGGGTGGTCCTGCACCCCGGCAAGGGAGCGCGCCACCTCGATCGCGGCGCGGGTGTCGCGGAGCTCGTCACGTCCGCCGCCGTAAGTCCCGGCGGACCCCATGACACCCCGGAAGTTGAACCCGAGGACCGCGAGGCCACGCGCGGCGGCGAGATCGTTGCGGATCGCCCACAGGAGCGGGTGATCCTTGGACCCGCCGTGCCGGGGGTGCGGGTGACAGATCACCGCTGCGCCACGAGGGGTGGCGTCGGGCATCCGCAGCTCCGCCTCGAGGCGGATGCCGTCCTCGGTCGCGAAGGTCACCAGATCCATCGGTCTGCCACCATCCGAGCATATGGCCGCCGCCGCCCGGATCACCGGCACCGCGTTCGCGCTCCGCGACCCCTATCCGTGGGGTCACCTGTCCGGACTCGCGCGCATCGGCGAGTCGCTCGGGTATCGGGCCATGTTCATGCCGGAGGTGGGCTCGCGAGATGTGCTCGCCGCGCTCACCGGGATCGCCGGGGAGACCGAAGCGCTGATGCTCGGGAGCGGGGTCCTTCCGATCCCGGCGCGCTCGCCGCGCCTGCTCGCGAAGGCCGGCGCGACGGTCCAGGAACGGTCGAACGGCAGGTTGATCCTGGGCGTCGGGACGGGTCCGGCGGTACGCGGGGCACTCGACCGTCTCCGGGCGACCGTCGAGATGCTGCGAGCGGCCTTCGCCGGCGAGCCGGCCACGACCCCCGAGGGCGAGCCGCTCCGGCTCGACCTCGTTCCCGAGCGGCCCCCGCCGATCTGGGTCGCGGCGCTCGGTCCGAGGGCGACGCGTCTCGCCGGGGCGGTCGGCGACGGGGTGCTCCTGAACTGGTGCACGCCGGGGCGCGTGGTGCGCGCCCGCGAGCAGCTCGCCGAGGGCGCGGCCGAGGCCGGCCGCGACCCCAACGAGATCTCGGTCGGCGTCTACGTGCGCGCGTGCGTGCACGCGGACGCCGCGGCCGCGCGGCTCGCGGTGAGCACGGCCGCCGCCGAGTACGCGAGCTCCCCGGCGTACGCGCGCCAATTCGCGCAGATGGGATTGGGGGAGGAGGCGAGGCAGGCCGCCGCGGCCCACGCGGCGGCCCGTCCGGCGGACGTCCCGGAGCGCTTCGTCCGCGCGGTCGCCGCGCTCGGCGACCCCGCGCACGCCCGAGCCCACCTGGAGGAGTACCGGGCGGCGGGTGCCGACCTCGTGGTGGTCTACCCTTCGATCGTGCCCGGGACGCCCCTCGCCCGCAGCGCGCTGAGCACCCTCGAAGCGCTGGCCCCCAACGGTTGACGGCTCACGACGCGACCGAACGGCCGCTCATCGTCCGAGTCATCCGCTCGACACGATAGGATTTCACCGGTCAACACCGTCGAAACGGGTGAAAAGGGGAACGCGATGACCTACACGATCTGCGAGCCGTGCATCGACGTGAAGGACCGCGCCTGCGTCGACGAGTGCCCCGTCGACTGCATCTACGAGGGGCCGCGCATGCTGTACATCCAGCCGGACGAATGCGTCGACTGCGGCGCGTGCGAGCCGGTATGCCCCGTGACCGCGATCTTCTACGAGGACGATGTCCCCGGCGAGTGGAAGCAGTTCACCCCGATCAACGCGGAGTGGTTCGCAGACTCGGTCTCGGGTCTCGGATCGCCGGGTGGCGCCGCGCAGGTCGGGCCTGCGGCCGTCGACCACCCGG
>WNGD01000492.1_pt1 | contig 41874 bp, 35 predicted proteins | sample 5400671 | NCBI WGS metagenome assembly WNGD01 (sample SAMN13153369, study PRJNA577476) | soil metagenome | isolation source: 40 cm soil or saprolite under grassland replicate 2 | place: USA:California | collected 2016-06-15 | reverse complement strand
ACTGGGGTAGAGTCGTCGCCGTCCTCGCCGTCGCCGGTTGCAGCGGGTCGGTTCCCAATGCCGATCATATTACCGGTCAGAACGTACCGATCCTCGCCAGCAATGTCGCCAGTGATGAAGTTCCTCCCATCGTCTTCAACACGCAGATGCGATCTGACATCGAGGTGCCTGCCTGCGCAACAGAGTCGCAAGGACTCGCTCAGATCAAGATCCTGCAAGACGGCACGATCGAGTCCATGGTGATCCTCAACAACAAGGGGGATGAGAGCGTCCGCTTCGGCCATATCCACCATCTGCCTGCCGGCGCGAGCTCGGGTCCCATCATCTGGTGGCTGTCGAGCCCGGTGGGCGCGAACCTGCACCTCACGGATCGGCACATCGATATCCGGCAAAACGGGATCTTTGTCGCGAATCCACATTTCGCGAGCGCCGCCGCGGCGCTGGCCGAGCTGCTCGCTCATCCCGGCGACTTCTACGTGAACTTCCATTCGGATAACTGCCCTGGAGGATTCGCTCGCGGCTTCCTGCCCTGATGTGATCGGACTGCGGAGGGGCGCGACCAGCCCCTCCGCTTGTTTCTAGGGGGTGCTGTAGCGGTAAATGACGCCCTTATACCCACGCACGCTGTACCCATTCGCGGCGCCGACGACGTACACGAGATGCTCGAGCGGGCTTGGGACCACTGCTGTGGCCACGTAGAGGTATGGAGTCCGCCCAGGAGCATTGAGGACTCCCAGAACGGACCAGTTGCTCCGGTCGATCACGATGAGGCTGGGCTTGTAGGTACTGTCGATAGGTGAATACACAAATGTCGCTGCGTAGAGCCAGGGATGGACCGGGTCAAATGCCACTGGCCCGGTGCTGACGTAATCCGTCTCCCCGTAGAGCGTGTCGATCTGCAAATCGCGCAAAACGCTCCCGTCGGCGGCGCGCAGGAGCATGACGTGCCTCCTGTACGGCGCCGTGTCCTCGATCGCTGTTATCGCCAGCGTATCACCATCAAACGAGAACGCGCCTTCCGGGTCTATTATCCCGGGAATGACGTAGGCGGTATCCAGGGTCCGGCTGTCGAACACGACCGGCTGATAGGCGGGCAGCCAAAGGAAACGGTCCCCGCGGGGTGAAATCGTGACACCATTGGGCCCGTCGGCGGAGTTGAAGAACTTGAAGGCACAGGGTGTGGTGTCACAGATGTAAAAGTTGTTGTGATTATTCCAGTTGAAGATCCAGCGCCGCGGGGACGGCTGTCCACTCGTGTACCAGGTAGCCGAGCAACAGGAGATACTATCGATCAACTGCGGAGATGACGTGATCGTCCACAGCTTCGGCAGCCCGCACGTGCCGTCGGCCTTCTTCCCGATGAAGATGAACCGATCGGTGCGATAGCTCGGCGAAGGACTCCAGATGCAGTCGGGCGAATACAATGATTCGGGGAAGGTCACCGCGGCCGTGCCGGTGCGCAGATCGAACACCGCGGCGCCGGGATCTGATCCGGCCATCACCAGCGGTGCGCCGCTTCCCGGGAGCCAGTACGGCTGTCCCGACATGTTCGCGCCGTACGTCGCGGACTCGAAGCCGTGAAGCGTTACGAGACCAAGCGACAGCGCCTGCCGGCCGGCCAACACACGAATTGGGAAGGTGCCGGCCCGTCTGGGGAGTGTGAAGGTGAAGGTCGTGTCGTCAAATCGGCTCGAGGGCAGCGTGTCCCCGTCCAAAAGCACGATCGGATCCGCGGTGCGGAAATACGCCTCGCTGATTCGCAGCTCGCCGCCACTCCAGAGCTCCCGGGAGGAGAGCACCGGATCGAACGACGTGGGACCAGCGTCGTTCGGTTCCTGGCAGGCAACCAGCACCAAAACCACAGCGCACAACCACTTCATGCTCTGAAGATAAACGAGCTGCTGAGACGGTCGTATCCCCCATCTGCCCGCAGCATCCAGGCGTCTTTGGTCTGCAATTCGGTCGTCAAAAGTGCGTCCAGCTTGCTCCGCGCGGCGGTGTCGAACACCGGCACCATGACCTCCACGCGGCGCCGCAGATTGCGCGGCCGCCAGTCGGCCGAGCCGATGAAGTACGCCTCGCCCGGGTCGCCGCCGTTCGCAAAATGATAGATCCGCGCGTGCTCCAGGAAACGACCCAGAATGCTGATCACGCGAATGCGCTCGGAGAGGCCGGGTACGCCGGGTCGCAACGTGCAGATGCCGCGCACGACGAGATCGACGTCGACCCCCGCCTGCGACGCGCAGTACAGCGCCTGGATCACCGTCGAGTCGGAGAGCGCGTTGAGCTTGGCACGGATGCGCGCCGGCTTTCCGGCGCGCGCGGCCGCGGTCTCGCGATCGATCAGCGCGAGCAGCTGCGCCAGCAAGTCCGCCGGCGCAACGAGCAGGTGCCGCAGCTTCGCCTGCGGCGCGTGGCTCGACCCCGTCAGCTCGTTGAACAGCGCATGCACGTCGGCGGTGATCTCGGGATTCGCGGTGAACAGGCCGAGATCGGTGTAGACGAGCGCGGTATCCGGGTTGTAGTTGCCGCTGCCGATGTGCGCGTACCGCCGCACCTTGCCGTCTGCCATGCGGTGCACTACCAGCGCGAGTTTGGCGTGCGTCTTGATGCTGACGAGGCCGGTCACCACGTGAATCCCGTCGCGCTCGAGACTCCGGGCCCAGCTGATATTCCGCGCTTCGTCGAATCGCGCCTTCAGTTCCACGACGACCGAGACATCCTTGCCCGCCATGGCTGCACGGCGCAGCGCGTCACCGATGGCGGACGCTCCCTCCCCGCCTGGTCGATACAGCGTGAGCTTGATCGATTGGACCGCCGGGTCATCGGCCGCTTCCGAGATGAACCGCTCGAAGCTTCCGGGGAACGAGTCGTGCGGGTGATGCACCAGCACGTCGTGCTCGTCGATCTGCTCGGCCACACTGCGGGCCGGCGCGAAGGGTTGCGCCGGCTCGAGCGGCGGATAATCCGGGAGCGACTCGCCGGATGCGGGGGGAATGTCGCGGAGAGCGCCCAGGTCGACGATGCCGTCCGACACATACACGTCGGCGGGGTTCAACGTGCTTTCTGCTTCGCTCTCTTCGAATCGCAGCTCGCGCTGCAGCAAGTCTTGTAGCCCCGCCGGTGTGCCGGCTTCGAACTCGACGCGCAGGACCGGCTGGCGCTGGCGCTGTGCCAGCTCCTCTTCGATGGCCTGCAGGAAATTAGCGGTCGACGGTTCGTCCAACTGCAGGTCGCCGCTGCGGGTCAACCGGAACGCGTGCGCGCCGGCGATGATCCGGCCGGGATACAGTGCATCGAGATTCGCGCGGACGAGATCCTCGACCGCAATCCGCTTTCCCCTGTCGTCGATCGCAACGAACCGCGGCAGATCCTGCGGCAGCTCGACAACGGCGTAGTGCAGCGGGGAATTCGGTCGATCGCGCAGTGCCACGAGCAGCGCGAGGCGACGGTCGCCCACGCGGGGGAAGGGATGTCCCGGGGCGCGCGTCAGCGCTTTGGGGTTGACGAACGGGAGTATCTCATCGGCGCAGCGGCCGCGCAGCCGCGCCCGTTCCGCATCGGTCAGATCGTCCCAACGTGCGATGGCGAGACGCGGCGCCAAGTCCTGGTAGATCCGGTACTGGCGCATCAGCAACGGCCGCAGCCGCACGCCAAACGCGTCGAGCGTTTCCTGCGGCGTGAGTCCCCCGCCGCTGCCGTCGGCCGCGGGCTCGTTGCGACCCGAGGCGACGAGCTGCTTCAGCGCGGCGATCTGTGTCATCATAAACTGGTCGAGATTGGTCGAAAAAATGCCCAGGAAGCGCACGCGGGCCGCCGCCGGTACGCGCGTGTCTGCGGCGAGCTCCAGCAGGCGCGCATTGAACTCGAGCCAGGAGATCTCGGGGTTGAGAAACTGGTCGCGTGCAGATGCGGCGCGCGCCGGATCCTTCGCGACTTCCGGCAGCACGGGGGCGCGTAGCTCGCTCAGCGTCACGCGGCTCGCGCGCTCGAGCTCGTCCCGCTGCGCGGCCGCCGGTGCGAACGACATTCCCGACCATTCGGGCACCAGCGGAGAGCGAGACGCGACCGTGAGTGCGGCGAGCGTCGCGGGATCACGCAGCACCGGTGAGCCCACGCGCGCGATGAGGTCAGCCGGTGCGAACCATTGCAGCTCCTCACCATTGCCGGAATGGCGGCGCAGCCGGCGCGCCGTCCACACTTCGAGCGGCACGCCATCGCCGGCACGAGGGACGATGCCGAGGAGCCGCAGCTGGCCTTCGCCGCTGCCGACGAGTCGCCGCAGGACGGCGCGGCATGTGTCCTCACCGCTCCCTTCCTGCACCGGCAGGCGTAGCTCGGCGCCGTGACGACGCAGGCCGACGCGGCCGTGCTCGACGGCGATCAGCGCGATCTCGCGCTCGATCGCGGCGCGAGGCTCTCCCGTCATGAGCCGCGCGGCTCGCTCATTGCGGAACCGTGCGGCAGCCGCGCACGAAGTCGCGCTGCACGACCGACCGGTTATCGATGGCGCGGTAGAAGTCATCGAAGTAGTCCAACAGGCCGCGCACATCCTTCTCGCTGAGATCGGGGACGGCGCGAACGGCGGCGTAGATCGAGTCTTTCGCCGCTCGGAAGCGGGCGAACACACTGAACAGGATGCTGTCGGGCTGGCAATAGCCGCGGTACAGCCGCTCACGCACCGAGTGGATCGGGAGCGTTTGCGGCGGGATCGCGTACGGCGCTCCGACCGCGCCGGAGAAGTCGAAATCGTACGGCACCGCGAACAACGGATGCGGCTCCGCTTTCACGCTCACGATCGCGATGTTGTGGCGTGCCCAGACCGACCAGTCGGTGTTGCCGATGAGGTATTCAAAGACCGCGACCAGCGTCATGTACGATGGGTCGGTGACCAGGTCGTGGACATGCGCGGCCTCCACCACCTCGGCGCCGAGACGGCCTGCCAGCTCGCCGTCCGACTCGATCAGGAATGCGTAGCGCGTCACGGTGTCGTGGTGCGCCGAATCGAGATACGTGACGTGCGCGAGCCGCACGCGAAAACTGGTATCGGTGAGCGCATTGAGCACCCGATACAGCGCATACTCCCGCAGCAGGTTGCGCTCGAACGACTGCCCGCTCTGGCAATGCGTGACCAGCTTGAGTTTGTCCTGGCCCGCGAAGGGCGTCTCCTCGAGCTTGTGACTCGGCAAATCAAGGCGAATCGGGGGGAAGCCGCAGCGTGCCAGCCGGAAGATGCCCCGCGTGCGCAGCTTGACGTTCAAGCTGCCCGTGTCTGGCGCGGTCCCGAACCGCAGCGTGGCGGGATGGTCTTTCTTCTGCTCTCCGCGATCGCGAAACAACGCACGGAGATCTGTCTCCAATTGCAGCGTCAGAGCGGCATGGTCGAGGAACAGGCGCGAACCGGAGGTGGGGAGGGCTTGAGCAACCAGCAGGGCGGCCAGAACAAGCTGCATGGGGCGAAGCTACGTCGATACCCGGTTTCGGCCAGCCTCCTTGGCTCTGTAGAGGGCCTTATCCGCCGCCTGCACGACCTGATCGGGAGACGAGTTTCGGTGGTTGCGCTCGGCCACGCCGATGCTCACGGTGATCGTGATCGCCTGGCGGGTCTTCCTTCCTTTATCGTTCTTGGGTTTCACGCGGGGCCGGAACCGCCGGCGCATCGTGAAGTGACTCGTTTCCACCGTCTCGCGCAGCTCCTCGAGATGCGGCAAACACTCATCCTGGCCCTTGCCGGGGAAGACGAGCGCGAACTCCTCGCCGCCGTACCGGTAGGCGGTCCCGCCGCCCGGCGCCTGCGCCAGCCGCGCGGCGACCAGCCGCAGCACGTGGTCACCCGCGTCGTGGCCGTACGTGTCGTTGAAGCGCTTGAAGTGGTCCACGTCCACCATGGCGACGCTGAACTGGCCGCTCAGCCGCGGCAGCGCCTCGTTCAAGGCGCGCCTCCCCGGGAGCTCGGTCAGCCCGTCGCGGTACGCCATCATGTACGAGGATTCGATCACCGCCACGACGAGGATCAAGCCCGCGGTCGACAGCCACAGCTCCTGACCGGGTCCCGCGGCGGGCCACGACAGCACCGCGAACACCGCCGCGAGGCTGTAGACGTAGCCGCGCACCGGCGATTGCGGCTCGCGGAACCAGGCCATGACCAGCAACACGCCGATGGCGAGGAAGGCAATGATCGCGGGCTGCCGGACGGGGGTCCAGGCGGTGAAGCGGGCCGGCAGCAAGTGGGTCGTAAGGAACTTGAGACTCTGGACCGGAAACGACTGTGCGAGAAATACGACGCACATCACCTGCACGCCGAGCAGGACCCAGCGCAGCAGGCCGGCCGCGGTGAGCGTGCCGCGCTCGGGCAGCAGCGCGACCAGCGCGAGGTTGATCGGGAGCAGGAATGCCAGGGCGTGGAAGTAGACGCGGTCGCGCGGTGTGTCGAGGCCGGTCAGGAGGACGTATTCCGTGAGCGCGAGCAGCGCGATCGCAAACACCAGACGCGAGCGATTGAAGCGCCATCCCAGCAGCAGCGCGGCGGCGAGGACGGTGAACGGGAACACGGTCGCCAGGCCCGCGGCGGTGCCCCGCAGCGACGGCATCGTGACGAGCAGTGCCGCCGCGACGAGAATCGGCACTTCGGGCACGAATTTGGAAAAGATGCGTTTCATCGGGCCAGTAACGGTACGTATCCAAACGGGAAGGTCAACTGCCGATCACAGGCTGAAGCCTGCGCTCGGCATACGTTGTCCTTAAGGACAATGTCGGCCGAGCAACGCTTTTAGCGTGTCCATTGACCACCTGTGCGCGGACTGGCGATATTCACCCGCCCCGCCATGGCGGTATCGTCTAGGGGACTAGGACGGAGCCCTCTCAAGGCTCAAACACGGGTTCGAATCCCGTTACCGCTACTCGTCGCCCCCATCGTCTAACGGCTAGGACACCACTCTTTCAAGGTGGGAACAGGGGTTCGATTCCCCTTGGGGGCACTACTCTTCGTCGTGGTATTCCCGCTGTACGACGCAGTTGCCGCCGGAATTCTTTGCCGCATACAACGCATGATCGGCGACCAGCATCAGCTGCGGGCTGGACGCCTGCGCCGCATCACGGGGCAGCTCCACCAGCCCGCCGCTCACGGTCACCATCGTCGAGGCATTCTCGACCAGATGGCGCCGAATGCGCGTGGCCACGATGAGCCCCGCGACGGCATCGGTATCCGGCAGGATGATGGCGAATTCATCGCCGCCGATGCGGGCTGCTATGTCGCTGCCACGCAAGCTTTTCTGGATGGCCATGGCGACGCGGCCCAGCGCCTGGTCGCCCGCATGATGGCCCCAGCGGTCGTTCACCAGCTTCAAGCGATCGACGTCGACGAGCAGCAGTGAGAGCGGCGCCCCGTAGCGGCGGCAGCGCGCGATTTCCCGCGTCATCGTCGCATCGAAGTGGTAGCGGTTGAACAGGCCGGTCAGCGGGTCCGTCACCGAACGGTGTTCCAGCCGCTCGAGCGCCGCATGCTCCACGATCGTGGGTGAGACGAGGTCGCCGCTGATGTTCAGCATGTAGTCCACGGCCGCGACGACGGCGCCGACGTTGCGTCCGAGGCGCGAGCCGAGCTCGCGGCGGTGCGCTTCGATCGCCGCCGCTCGTGCGGCGGCGTCGGTCTCGCTCAGCCGGGCGTGGGGGAAGACGCGCTGCAGGGGCAGCGACCCGGCTTTCACGTCGACCGTGGTGCCGCGGCGGTCGACCCCGGTGCGGCGCTCCAGCCCGCTGCGCCGCTCGTCCACGGTATTACCAGCCGATGGCATAGTTCGAGAGCGTGTGGTGCTGGAAACTCATGCGGTCTCCAGCAAGTCGTCGAGCTTGTCGATTTCCGCGCGTGCCGACAGCCGTTGGAACGAGGAGCGGGCACGCTGGGCGGCAGCCTTCCCGGCGGTCGCGTCGCCCCGTTGGATCAGCTGGTGGGCGAGATCGCGCTCCGCCATTGCGAGCAGCAGGGGACGGCCGTGCTGGGTGGCGCGATCGATGACGTCGCGCAGCAGCGTCTCGGCGTCTTCGTGGCGTCCCGCGAGGGCGAGCGCGCCTGCCTTGATGCGCAGGTCTTCGGCTTCGCGCACGGGGTCCTTGAGCTCGCGGTGCGTCGCGACCGCGCGCGCGATGGCGGCCATCGCCTGATCAGCTTCGCCGCGCGTGACGTGAATTTCGGCGAGGCCGGCGATGGCCTGGGCGGTGAGCTGCTGGTCGCCCAACTGCTCGGCTTCGCGAATGGCGATCTGCGCCATCTCGAGCGCGCGGTCCAGCTGGCCCTGCGCGCGGCACACCATACCGAGATTGTGGCGCGCTTCGGCGACGCCGCGGCTGAAATTCGCCTGCTCGTAGGCGGCGATGGCGCGCGTGTAGGCGATGACCGCGCGGCGGTAGTCGCCCTGCATGTTCGCGATGACGCCGAGGTTGTTGGAGCAGCGGCCGACGGTCGCCTGGTCGTTGTCGTCCGACGCCTCTTCCTGCGCGCGCGTGAAGAAGTACGTGGCTTCGTCGATGCCGCCGCGCTCCAGCGCGATGGCGCCGCACACGTTCAGCGCACGCACTTCCATCATCCGGTCCTTGAGCGAGCGGGCGCGCAGCTGAGCGACCATGGCCCACTGCTGGCCCACCTCGAGGCGGCCCAACCGGCTGTGGGCGATGCCCAACAGCAGCGTGAGGATGGCCGACTCTTCCAGCTCGTCCTTGGAGCGCTGCTCGAGATAGGTGAGCAGCTCGGCGTAGCGGCCGGCGTCGGCGTACTGCTGCGCCACGTGTAGCGGCGCGAGCGTGCCGCGCAGCTGGGCGGCGAACGCCTCGTCCCAGCCCTGATCGGCGAGCTTGCGGATTTCGCCTTCCGCGCCGATGCGGGCGAAGAGGGCCTTGGCGGACTGCGCGGCGGCCTGGGCTTCGTCTTGACGGCCGGCGCGGCGTAGCAACGCGCTCAAGTCGCGGGTCGCTTCGGCCTGGAGCAGGAGCCGCTCGTGGAGCTCGGCGCGGCCAATGACTTCGCGCAGCGACTTCTCGGCGCGCTGCAGATTGTTCTCGGCCACGAGCACCAACGCCAACACGCGGAGATCCTCGGCCTCGGCGACCGGGTCGGGCAGCTCGCCCCGAATAACGCGAACCCGGTCGAGGTCGCGGCTCGCCAGCTCCGGTTCGGAGCGCGCGGCCCGGATTTCGGCGCGGCCCCGCACCGTCGCGGCAAACAGCGTCTCGTCGTGCGCCGCTTCAGCGGCGCCGACGGCCTGGTCGGCGGTGGCGAGCGCCTTGTCGTAGGCAGCCTGCTCGCGGTAGGCGTTGGCGAGGTTGTGCTGGCACTCGGCGAAACCCGCCGGCAAGCCCGCGCGGTGGAACGCCGCGGCGGCGATTTCCCACGATGCGATCGCTTCGGCGTGACGGCCGCGCAGATGGCTGATGATGCCGAGGTTGTTGGACGCCCGGCCGGTGGTGGCATGGTCGCCGTCGCGGCTCGCGGCCATCAGGGCCTGCGTGCAGAAGTCGGCGGCGCCGTTCAGGTCCCCACGGGAGAGGGCGATCGCGCCGCGCGCATTGAGCGCGTGACGCTCAACGCCGTGCTCGCCGTGCGTGCGCGCGCCGGCCAGGGCCCGATCGATCCACTCCAGGCTTTCTTCGTGCCGGCCCAGCCGAGCCTGCGCGATGCCGTAGAGCAACGCGAGGGTCGGGGTGCTTCCGAGCTCGCTCTGATCGTGACTGCCGAGGAACTCGACCAGCGCGGCATGATGCCCGGCGGCCGCGAGTTCGTGGGCTTTCACGACGACCGGTGACGCCTCCAGGAGGCGCTGGTCGCGAGGATTGTTGGTAGGCATGTTGGGCTCGCCGCTTAGTAGCTAATGATCCAGTCTAGCAACTCCGCGACCGCGTACTCACAAAAGTGCGGCAAGCCATACGTGAACGACTTCTCCTCCAGCGACTGGCTGGCGGGAACTGGGGTCCACGGTTCGTCGGACTCGCGATACCACAGACCGAGCAGCTTGGCCTCGATGTCGGCATCGGTGCTGTCGACGATGCCGTCACCATTCATGTCGCCACTGGCGCCGCCGTACCAGATCTGCAGCTGGGCGGCGTCACCGAACTGCAAGCCCGTCGGCTCGAGCCGGATGCCGATCTTGCTCGTGTCGACGGTGACGGTGATCAGCACCGAGTCGCCCACGGCGAGCGCACCGACGCCCGGAACGAATGCGGGATCGGTGGTGGTGAGCGACAGGAATGGATGGGTCTGGTTATCGATGGTGCTGCTGTAGTTGATCTGTACCGACCGAGCCTCGCCGCGTACCGCCCAGAATGAGACCGTGTATTGGTCAAGACTCAGGGGAGGCGTCATGGCCGCCATTCCGGAGCGGCGCGCGCGAGACTCTCTCGATGTGAAGTCTGGAGTGGTACTGCCTGCCCAGCGCAGGAATTGGGGAGCCGCGGGTGCTTTCACCGCTGTGGGTTGGTCCGCGCAGCGCGCTACCGACAGCGCCAGGGCGAACACCATGAGTGAGCGGCGAACGAACATGCGAAGCTCCAAGGGCTGGGCGACTTGACTAGGGCAGTAGGGGATATCAGCTTTGGGCCGGATCGGTCCCTGCTGACTCCTCTGGAATGACACGAAAGTAGGTCCATTTTGTCACCTGTCAAGCCCGAAACAGGCCCGAAACGAGTCCCCGTAGCAGCGCGGTTGGCGGTGCTGCTGGACGTGTTCTCTCCCTGGGAAGGTATCTCCTTGAGTTACCGCCAGTTCGCCGCGGCGCTGGGCTGTGCCGTAACTGAAGCAGCCATAAAGAAGTGGCCCCATCGGGAAAAATTCCCCGCCGACGTCGCCCGACTGATCGTGACCAAGGCGAAGGAGCTTGGCATCCCAGATGTTACGCTTGAGTGGGTCCTGTGGGGGGAGGGACAAGGTCCCAAAAAGGGAACCAAAAAGGTCCCAAACCAGGGACAGCAGGCTGAACATCTAGAGTTAGCGGCGAGCATCGCGGAGGCCCTGCGGACCGACCTGGCCCACAACGAGTTCGCTCAGTGGTCGTCGGTCGAGGTGCAGCGCACGGTGATCTGGTCACTGAAGGATCTGGCCCGACGGCTGTGGGTGCTGCGCTTCCCGATGGCCGAAACCTTCAAGTTGACCGATGAGTGGGGGACGAAAATCGGGCTGCCGACCCGTTCACTTGCTTCGCCACCGGGTCCTGATGAGTTTTCCGCCGCTCCCAATGAGGGCCGATAGCTCAACTGGCAGAGCAACTGACTCTTAATCAGTAGGTTCTCGGTTCGATTCCGAGTCGGCCCATTTGACTTCCGCGAGCGCCGCGGCGCTGGTCCCACCACAAGCCCCACCACGTTCTTGAGCCGCGTCGCGTCCTCCTCGACGAACCGCTCGCTCTCGTGCGGCCTCCGCGATCTGGCGCGAGAGCACGAGGCCGATTCCGGAGCCGTCTGGTTTGGTCGCGAAGAACGGGACGAACAAGTTGGTCGTTTCGGCGAATCCGGGCCCCCCGTCACGAACCCAGACCTCTAACCGACCGTTCTGTGCCGCCCAACCCACCTCTACCTCGCCGTCGCCGTCCAACACAGTATCGACGGCGTTCCGGACGAGGTTGATCAGCAGCTGGTCCAGTTGCGCCCCGTCGGCGCGGACCGTCCGTAGGAGTTACGGGTTAGAAGGTGATCCCTCGCGGATAGTTGAGCGCGGTGGCGTCGCCGGTGATCGTGGCGAGTGGAGTTGCGTTGCCACTCGCGCCCGGGGGGTAGACTGTAATGCTGTTGCCGGGGGTGTTAGCCACATAGAGATTCCCGGATCCATCAACTGCGATACCGATTGGATGGTTGAGTCCGGTGTTGCCTCCAGAGATCGTTCTCGCCGGAGTGACGTCGCCGGTGGCACCAGCGGCATAAACCGAGATGCTGCTAGCACCAAAGTTGCTGACGTAGAGGTTCCCCTGAGCGTCTAGCGCCACGCCGCACGGCGCGTTGAGTCCCGTGAGGTTGCCAACGATCGTGGCAATCGGAAACGCGTTGCCGGTCGCGTGCGCGCTGAAGACCGTTACGCTATTGCCACCGCAGTTCGCGATATAGAGGTTGCCGACGGCGTCCACGGCGATTGCCACGGGGTCGCTCAGTCCGGTGTTGCTGCCAGTAATCGTCCGGACCAACGTCGCGAACCCGGCGGTCACACCGCGAAAGACCGAGATGCGGGGATAGGTCCCCGGCCCGGCGCCGACACTGACGTAGACGTTCCCCGCCGCGTCCAAAGCGACGCCGGCCGGATGGCCGGTTTGATTTGTCGGCCCGACGGTCGAGAACGAGGTCAGCGGACTTGCAGCCCCGCTCGCCCCCACCGCGTAGACGGTTACGATGTCGCGGTCTGGGTTGGTTACGTACAAATTCCCAACGGCATCTCGTGCGATCCCCCAATCCCAAAGTATTAAGGACCTGTGCTCCCCCTCGATGGTGGCTATCGGAACGACGTTCCCGCTCGCCCCCGCCGTATAGACCGTGATCCTCGCAAGAATGCTGCTTATGACGTACAGCTTGCCCGCGGCGTCCCTCGCGATCGTTTCCGGTTCCGCCAGCCCTGTGTTGCTTCCCTGGATAGTCGCCGTTGGTGTTGCGTTTCCCGTGGCGCCCGCCGCGAAGACGGTAATGCTGTTTCCGCCGCTGTTCGCGACGTAGAGCTTACCCTCGGGATCCAACGTCAGGCCACCCGTGCCGTTTACATCGCTGAGTCCGGTGTTGCTGCCCGTTATCGTGCGAATCGGCGCCGCGTTGCCGCTGGCTCCTGGGCCGTAGACCGTGATGAGAGCGGTGCCCGAGTTGAAATTGTTGACATAGAGATTGCTCTGCGCATCGAGTGCGATCCACTCCGGGAAGTGAAGGTCGGTATTGCTGCCAGCGATTGAGTCGATCGGGGCGACGTCCCCACTTGCCCCCGGAGCGAAGATGAGGATCTGGCCGGCAGGGTAACCATTCGCTACATAGAGGCGCCCCGAGGTATCGAACGCGATGCCCGTCGGCCTGCCGAGTCGAGTGTTAGCACCGGCGATCGTAGCGATAGGAGCAGCGTTCCCGCTGGCGCCTGCGGCATAGGCCGTGATGCGCGGGCCCGCGACCAGATTCGAGACGAAGAGGTTGCCCTGATGATCGAACGCGATGCCGGTCGGGTGATCCAGCCCGGTGTTCAGGCCTCCGATCGCGTCAATTGGCATAGCGTTTGGGCTCGCGCCCGCAGCGAAGATTAAGATCTCGTCGCAGCAATTGGCTACGTAGAGACGCCCCGCAGCGTCGAGAGCAGTGCCCCCGGGGGAGTAGAGAGTGTTGACGTCGCTGCCGCGGATCAAGGAACGCGGCGCCGAATTACCCGTTGCTCCGAGTGAATAGTTGGTGATGACATTGTGCAGAGCATTCAGAACATAGAGAGACGCGCTGCGAGGTTGCGGCGCCGTTAGCCGGTCGCCCGAAGTGCACCCGGCTACCAACAGGAGCGACGCGAGCCACGACCGGCAACGATTGGAGGAGGTGGGGGGGAAACCGTTCATGACGCGCCTCCGCGGTGGCGGTCCCGCTTCGTTAAATTCGGCCGCAGCCCGCGTAGCACGCCGGGCCGAGGTTGAGGCCAACGCCCACTGCTATGTGCGCGCGACAGTCGGTGTCGAACCGGGACTGAAGAGCTCGGCCGTCTCGCAACGCACGCAACCACGATACCTGCCCACCGAGCCCGGCGTCGGGTATCGCCTCAGGTTATAGTGACCCGATCCTTCACAGGTTCCGCACCCAGGCCGGATCCGTCAACACAGTGACGACTCCGAGTCCAGTCCCACCACTAATCCCACCACTTTCGGTTCGTCATCGGGGAGGTTCATTCCGTTTCCTTCCCCTTACCTCGTCCGGAAGTGCCCATTTTCCGCGATCTTCCGTCAACGGGTGTTCGAGCGGACTTCCTCTTAATCAGTAGGTTCTCGGTTCGATTCCGAGTCGGCCCATTCGCGCGTCAGCGTCGCGTTAGACTAACCCCAACTTGTAAGAAGCTCACGGTCGCACTGCCCGCCGCCTGGCCACCGTTGAACTTCACATCGCCGCCGAATACGCCGACCGAGTAGAGCACGAACGGCGCGAGCAGCCAGGCCCGGCCCACGCGAGACTCATAGCCGACTCCCATCTGCGGCCCGATTCCCGATGACGTGATGACGTCGGTGCCGTCGCTCGTCCGGTGCATCACCAGCGCCACGCCGCCGCGGAGATACAACCGTCGCGCGGTGTTGGGATACCAGTAGGCCCCGGCGCCGATCGACATCAACGTTTGCGTCACTCCACCATCCCGCTCGCGCCACGCGGCGAGCTCGCCGCCGATGCGGATCGCGCGGCTCGTGCTTCCTCCGACGCCGACAACCGCGGAGAGCCCTGTCTTGCGTTTGCCGGCGCAGATCTGGCACGTGATGCGCGCCCATGCGGGCGCCACGCCCACGCCGTACCAAAAACCAGAGGACGAGCGACGTTGGGCGGTCGCACCGCCGGCGCCCAGCAGCAGGAGGGTGAGCAGAGTCAGCGCAGCTCGTCGCATACCGCCACTATAACTCAACCACCCTGGCCCATTGGGGAGTGACGACGGTCACGAATGATCAATGAACAATGATCAATGATCATTGAACATTGATCATTGGTAATTCCGAGCATGAAACGACTCTGTGCACTTCTATTCATTATCCTCCCGGCATGCGAGGACGGTCCGGCGGCCCCCGATTATGGTGCCGCCACCGGCAACGCCGCGTCGTTCGGAACCTGGACGCCCGGCGCCAACGACGACTGTACCGCGGCGCAGCACGATGCGTATTCCGTCGTCGGTCCTGATCACAAGCGCTATCCGACCTGGCACCCGCCGATCGACCCCGTCACCGGCTGCTCCTTCGGGCATGACCACGGCCGTGACCCCAGAGGCTCGGCGCTGTATCGCGAAGTGGGGCCGATCCCATTCGGGTACGCCAACGAGCAGCTCGATGTGTACGATCCGCTCACGACGCGCCACGAAGATCATTTCGGACACAAGATCGAGTGGCAGAATGACGTCCCGATGCATTTCGGCAGCGCGGCGGCCGACGCGCTGTTCGCGGTGCGGTGCGACGTGCTGACAAAGCTGCATCAGGGCACGCACTCCAAGGACGCGTTCACCAACAACCTGCACGAGCTCGTCTATCACATCCGCTGCAGCGACGGCACGGAGATGCACATCACGATGCTCGCGGCGATCGGCACGCCCGGCGAATTCGTCCGCAGCTGTGACGGTACCACGGTCGTGGTGGGGCCCGCCACGCCCGCCAATTCCCCGGACGGCGGCGGTGAGCGCATCATTGCCGATCGCACCTGTGTGGACCGGGACATCCTCGTGCCGGCGGGACAGTTCTCGCACTTCGGGACGCTGCACGAGAGCTGGCAGACCTCGAATGCGATCCGCGCTGAGGGCGGCCACACGCTGGCGTTCTTCAATCCGTATTTCCAGGTGTCGCTGCCCAGCCGGTTCTACGATCCGGCGCTCGCGGGGATCGTGGGACGGCCGATCGACGTGTGCTACGAAGTCACACCGGCGGGCAATCAGGCGCGTGGCGGCGCCTGCGCGGCTTCCACCAGCAACGGCACGGTACTCGGCGTGAAGTTCGATGATCCCCGATCGGTGTTTGACGGCACGGACCGTGTCGTCGACATCAACTCGAACTTCATCTCTAACAGCGGCGGGCCGGAGATCTGGTACACCGACCCCTTCGGCAAGCACGGCCGCACCGATCCGTTCCCGGGATCGATCCGTCAGTTCATCGCGCGCATCAACAATGACCGCGGTGGGCTCGAGCTGGCGGGGCCGGGTATCGGGGGCGACCGCGATTACGGTGGGCCGAGGGTGCACGCCCCGAACTAGCCTCGTTTGACATCCGGCCGCCCGGCCGGGAAGTTCTGCAGCGGCCCAACCATGCCCACCTTCTTCGAGCGGGTGCGTGCCGCTCTCGCGCCGAAGGGCTACCAGGTCGAACGCGAGCTGGGCAGCGGCGGCATGGGTATCGTCGTCCTCGCCCGGCAAAGGCGACTCGACCGCCTCGTTGCGGTGAAGGTGATTCGGCCGGAGCTGCACACGGCGCTCGCGACCGAGCGTTTCGTGCGGGAGGCGCAAGCCCTCGCCAGCGTTCCCCACGCTCACATCGTGCAGATCTTCGAAGCCGATGAAGTCGACGGCTTACCCTACTACGTGATGCAGTACCTCGACCGGACGACGGTCCAGAGACGCCTGCATGACGGACCGATACCGCCGCGGGAAGTCCTCAAGCTGGGCCGCGACTTGCTCGAAGCGCTCGAGCATGCCCACGCCCACGGCATCGTGCATCGGGATGTGAAGCCCGCCAACGTGTTTTGGGACGGTGAGAACGCCGTCCTGGTCGACTTCGGGGTCGCGAAGCGCGTGGGAACGAGCGGTAAGAAGGAAGAGCCGCTCACCGAGCCCGGCTGGCAGGCGGGTACCCGAGCTTACATGACCCCGGAGCAGCTGGCTGGGGGAGATGCGACGCCGGCGAGCGATCTATATGCGGCCGCCCTCGTCCTCTACGAATCGTACACCGCGCGACATTGGCTGGAGGCGCAGACCGCCCGGCGTCGAGCATGGCGCGGGGTGCCCTGGCTCGTGCGCGGCGTGCTACGGCGCGGCCTCGCCTGGAAGGCCCGAGACCGCTGGTCCGATGCGGCGACGTTCAAGCGCAAGTTTTGGGCGACGCGACGGCGCCGCTTTCAGCTGAGCGCGGCGGGACTGGTTGCCGCCGGGCTGATTGTCGGCACCGTCGTCACCGGCCGCGCAACGATGGACGGATGGCCGTTTCAGCGCGCCGCCGGCCTGCGTCTCGTGGTGTCGGCATTCGAGCAGGAGTGTGGCGCGCCGGCAGATGCGGGGGAGCGGGTCGCCCGCAAGCTGGTGCGCGACTTGCAAGGCTACGCCGACTTCGCGGTCTCGGGTCCGAGCCGTGCGCCCTGGTTCCGGTCGCGCTCGACAGTGGTGGTGCGCGGTCAGGTGTGTGCGCAAGGCAACGCGGTGCGCGCCGAAGTCAGCATGTCGGGAGCCTCCAATCCGACAATCGTCGCGCGCGCCGATACCGGCCGCCTGGATGCGCTCGCCGACACGCTCTCCTATGCCATTGTCCGCGAGATCTGGAACCGTGACAACCCGTTCGATCCCGCGTTGCCGACGAAGGCGCTGCCGCGCAGTGCGCGCGGGTTGGCGGCATGGCTCGCCGCGGAGCGACACTTTGCGCAGGCGCGGTGGGGCTCGGCCGACAGTGCGTACGCCGTCGCCGAGGCGGTCGACTCGACCTGCTGGCTCTGCGCCTGGCGCCACGCGGAAGTGGAGAAATGGCTCGGCCGGCCGTTCGACGAGACGCGGGCAGCACGCTACCTCAGCCACATCGATTCATTCCCGCCACACTACCAGGCGGTGATCCGTGCGTCCCGCCAACCGCTCGTCGCATCGCTCGCCACGCTCAAGGAAATCGTCCACCAGCGGCCCGGTTTCCTCCCGGCGCTGTTCATGCTGGCCGACGAGACCTACCACCGCGGGCCCTTGATCGGCCTGTCACGCCGCGATGCGATTCAGGCGCTGCAAGCCGTCGCGCAAGTGCGGCCCGATTTTCTTCCCGCCGCGGAGCATTTGACGTGGGTCTTCACGGCCGATGGCCAGGACAGCAGCGCCCGCGCTGCCTTCCGCAGTCTCGAGCAGTCGGGTCTGCCACGCGATTCCTATTCGCAGGAGGTGCGCGCGCTCCTGTCGCTCGGCTTGGTGTGCCGCTTCGATGGCGGTGCGCGGTGCGGGCAGGCACTCGATGCGGCGCTGGCACAGATGGGGGCGCTGCAATACCCGGATCTGGCTGCGGGGCCGCGCTACCTCCTGACGTTCGACGCGCCGGCCGGCGCGGTCGATTTTGGGCGCCGCTTCGCGGCGCAGACCGACGCCCCGGCACTGGTCGAGTCCGGGTTAGTGGCCGAGATGTCCGGTTACCTGGCACTGGGCCTGCCCGATTCCGCGCGCGCCGCGGCGCGGGCGCTGCACGGACTGGGGCGTCCCGAGCTGACGGTGCTCCCCGCCGAGCTCGCGGGGGCGCTCGTGCTGCTAGATCCGTCGCACGGTGACGGACGGTCACAAGGGGAGGAGATCAGTCGCGGGCTCGTCGCACACACGCGTTCGAGTGTCAGCACGACGGCCACGCGACGGCGCGCCGCGTGGATGTTGCTGCTGTTGGCGCGACGCCGGGGTGGATTGCCCGATTCGAGCTCGTACGTCCGGCTGCTGGACGGTGAGCCTGGTCGTCGACCGCTGACGACGCTACTCGCCGCCGATGCCGCGGCGCGGCAGGAGCGGCCGGCAGAGGCACTGCAACTCACGGACGAGCTCACGCCGTTGCAGACCGACAGTCTCGGCGACCCCGAAGTCGTCGATCCGTTCTTTCGCACGGTGTTGCACCTGTTGCGCGCCGATTGGTACCAGCGCCGGCAAGACAGGGACGGCGCGGAGCGCGAGCTCCGCTGGTATCAGAACAACGACTTTGGCCGGCGGAGCGGACCCCCACAGGTCGCCGATGTGGATTGGGGATTCGGCACGTTCGCCCGCTGGCGGCTGGCCCTGCTGCTCGACAGTTCGAACGACAAAAGAGCCTGCGATCTCTACCGCGAGGTCCGACGCGCCTGGGCTGGCGGCGAGGCGCAGTATCGCGCTCGCGCCGACAGTGCCGCCGCTCGCACAGCCGCGCTGCAATGCCCTCCGAGAGCATGATGTTTTGTCAGACGTTGGGCCCGCCACTCGTTCGGCTGGCGGACGGGACGACGCCGACCGATCTGCAATGGCAAAAGAACCTCGCGCTCCTCGTCTACCTCGCCCGCTCCCCCAAGCGCACCCGCACGCGCGATCATCTGATCGGACTGCTGTGGGGGGATAAAGAGGAAGCGAAAGCGCGGCATTCACTCACGCATGCGGTGGCGACGCTGCGGAAGTTCGCGCCCGGCGCGGTGAAGTCGACCCGCACACACGTGCGGCTGTCGGACTCCGGCGTGACGCTGGATGTGGAGCAAATGGAGGCGCTGGCCGCGCGCGGCGACTACGCGGCGGCGGCCCGGCTGGTCGTCGGTCCCTTTCTCGACGGGGTGCGCATCGACGGCGCATCGGAATTCGACGACTGGATGTCGGCGGAGCGGGCGTATTGGCAGCGGCGCTCTGTCGAGGTACTCGTGTCCGAGTCCGGCAAGGCGCTGTCGAGCGGCGACCTGGAGACGGCGGAGCAGGCGGCGCGGGCCGCCGAGGAGCTCGATCCGGCTTCCGGCGTCGCCGTCCGGGCGTTGTTGCGCGCGCTCGCCCTGGCCGGCGATCGGGGGCGCGCACTGGCGACGATCACCGCATTCGCCGAGCGGCTCAAGCGGAACGGTGAGACGCCGGACGCCGAGACCGAGGCGCTGGCGGCCCGCATTCGTGACGACCGGACGCTGCGCCTGCAGGCGCCGCGCGCCGAATCGCGTCGCGCGCCATTGGTGGGGCGCAGCGCCGAGCTCGACCGGCTCGTGGGCACGTGGGACCGCTGCCAGCAGAGAGGCCGTGGCGGTGTCGTGCTGATCGAGGGCCACGGCGGTACGGGAAAGAGCCGGCTGGCGGACGAGCTCGCCGGGCGCGCGCGCCTCGATGGCGCGGTGGTGACCGCCGTGCGGGCGGTGGAAGCCGATCAGACGGATCCGTGGAGCGGCGTTCTGGGCATCGCGCGCGGTGGTCTGCTCGACGCGCGCGGCATCGCGGCAGCCTCACCAGGAGCGCTGGCGGAGCTGCGAAGCACGACACCGGCCGGCGCCCCGGCGCGGGCGTTGTCGGAAGCGATGCTGGCGGTTGCCGACGAACAACCGCTGCTGGTCGTGGTGGACGACGCGCATTGGCTCGACCGCGAGTCGCTGCTCGCGTTGGGGGCGGCGGCACGGGACGTCGCCCGCGCGCCCGTGTTATTCGTGCTCACCGCATCACCGCAGCTGCGTCGGGGCGAGCTGGATGAAATCCGGGCGCACATCGGCCGTGAATTGGCGGGCGCCGTCGTCGTGCTGAGTGCGCTCGCCGGCGAGGATCTGCACGGGCTCGCGCGCTGGGCCGTGCCCGCCTACGATCGCGTGCAGCTCGAGCGCCTGTCCCGCCGCCTCGTCGCCGATTCCGCCGGCATTCCGTTGCTGGCCGTTGAGCTGCTGCACGCCGTGACGCTCGGCCTGGACCTGCAGCAGATCACGGGGGCCTGGCCGGAACCGCTGCGCACGCTCGACCAAACGCTTCCCGGTGATCTACCCGACGCGCTCACCGCGGCCATCCGCGTGAACTTTCACCGGCTCTCGACCGGCGCGCAGCGCGTGCTCGTCGTGGCCGCGGTGCTGAATGGCCGTGTGTCGCCCGCACAGCTGGCGCAGGCGTCGGGCATTTCGGGCGAAGCGCTCACGGCCGCACTCGACGAGCTCGAGTGGCAACGCTGGCTCGCCGCCGAGGCGCGCGGCTACTCCTTCGTTGCGAAGATCGTGCGCGACGTGATCGACCGCGACATGGTGCTGTCTGCCGAGCGGCAGCGCATCATTTCCTGCGCGCCACCGTCCCGATCGCGTTGATCAAGTCGCCCAGGTCGTAGGGCTTGGTAACGGAGGGTTGTCCGCAGCTCTCCAGGAATGCCCGCGTCTCGCCGCGGGCCTGATCACCGGTGACGAACACGAAGCGCTTGGCGACCAACGGCCGGCTGTTGACCAGCTGCTCGTACATCGCGCGGCCGCCGAGCCGCGGCATCTGCAGATCGGTGACGACGGCGTCGAAGGCGGTGTCGCGGTCGCCTAACCGTTCCATCGCTTCGAGGCCGTTTTCCACCGCAACCACCTGATGCCCTTCGCGCTCGAGCAGCAGCACCATCGCCTGCCGGTTTACGGCATCGTCGTCCACGACGAGAATGCGCATGCGCGGCAGGGTTTCCGCCGGTGCGGCGAGCGGCGCGTGCGCGCCGAGCACGCTGCGTGGCAGCGTCACGACGACTTCGGCACCCGTGCTGCCGCCCCGCGGCCGCAGCCGCAGGTTGCCACCCGCCGACTGCGCGAGTGCCCGGGCCAGCGCGAACTCCACCTCGCCACCGCCGCCCGACTGGGTAAAGCGGAACGGCGACGTCAGCCGCTGCTCCGCTTCAACGGCCAGGGGCGTCCCGGAATCCCACAGCGAGGCGACGATCGACGGCCCCGTCGCGATCACGTCCAGCCGCAGCTCGCGCGGCGGCTGAGCGGCGCGCAACCGGCGCAACGAGAAGTCGAGCAGTTTGGTCAACATCTCCGTGAGCTGCGCCATCGGGCAGGCCACCATCGGCAGGTCACCGGGAACCGAGCGCAGCAGCTTGACGCCCAGCTCGCGGAAGGTGGACTCGCGCTCCGCCAGGACGCCGTTGATCACGACCGCCGCATCGCAGGGCTCCGCGGCGCCCGCCGGGTGCGCGGCCAGCTCCAGGAAATGGCTCGAGATCTCGGCCGCGCGCCGCACTTCGCCGTGCAGCAGCACGAGGGCGCGGGCGCGCTCAGGATCGAGGGGAGTACCGTGGAGCAAATCGGCGAGAGCGCCGATGGCGGCGAGGCGGTTGTTCAGGGCGTTCAAAACGTTTGCCGAACCCTCGTCGAGGACGACGTGCTTGATTGAATCCGCGATGGAGGGTGTGGAGGACGGTGGAGGTTGTGATCGGGGCGCCGGACGTGCGAGCGGCGCGGTGGGACGCTGCGTCTGCCGTCCCAGCACATAACCGATCAGCGCCCCGACCGCGGCGCCAAACCCGAAGGCAACCCATAGCTCCATGCGGACAAGCTATGCGCCGTGCGAATTTGCGCGAGCAGTCGGGCGTCACGGTAGGCTGTACTTGACCGCGAAACGTCTCTATTTTTCGTCGCCCGCCCTGGTGGTGAAACTGGTAGACACGCTGTCTTGAGGGGGCAGTGCCGCAAGGCGTCTCGGTTCGAATCCGAGCCAGGGCATTCTACCGCTTGCTTCTCGTCCTACCCAAATCGCTTCGCGGCCCGTTCCCGCGCCTTGCGGGCTTCCTCCTCACGATTCCGAGGAGGTGCCTTGACGGTGAGAGAATCAATCAACCGTCGAGCGATCAGCGTCACGTCATCCACCGCGGCATGGAATGCCGCCTCATTGGCATGCGACGGGTGCGTCGTGCCGCTGAGCTTGCGCACGAATTGCAGCGCCGAAGCGCGAATCTCGTCGTCGGTTGCCGGCGGCGCGAAGTTCGCCAGCGTCTTGATGTTTCTGCACATAACGTCCCTCACAGGTGGAAGCCTGAGTCTAAGGCGTAAGTGGGGCTACCACAATGAGATTCCCCTGTGTCGATTTCGCCGGGGTCCGTTCGTCGCCTGGATGACGACAGACGAACCAGACCTGAACCCAAAGACGGAAAGTGAGACGGCGATGCGATTCATCGTGATGGTAAAGGCCAACAACGACTCCGAAGCCGGCGTCCTGCCGACCGAGGCACAGTTGAAAGAGATGGGCAAGTTCAATGACGAGTTGGCGAAGGCGGGCGTCATGCTCGCCGGCGAGGGCCTCCAAGCGAGCGCGAAGGGTGCGCGCATCACGTACGCTGGCAGCAAGCGCACGGTGCGTGACGGCCCCTTCGCGGAGACCAAAGAGCTCGTCGCCGGGTTTTGGATTTGGCAGGTGAAGTCGAAGCAGGAAGCACTCGAATGGGCGAAGCGCATTCCGTTCAAAGACGGGGAGGAAGTCGAGATCCGTCAGGTCTTCGAGGCCGAGGATTTCGGCGCCGAGTTCACGCCCGAGTTGCGGCAGCAGGAAGAGCGGCAGCGGGCCGTGATCGAAAAGAACAAGCAGCGCGCGGGGAAATGACCATGCGATTCATGACGATTGTGAAGACCCGCGAGACCGGCGCTCGACCCTCACCGGCGCTCATCGAGAAGATCGGCAAGCTTGGCGAGCAAGCCGCGAGGCAGGGTAAGATGGTCGGCATGGGCGGCCTGCTGCCGACTGCGACGGGCGCGCGCGCCCGGCTTGCCAATGGGAAGATCACGGTGACCGACGGACCGTTCACCGAGGCGAAGGAAGTCATCGGCGGCTACGCGATCTACGACGTCGCCTCGAAGCAGGAAGCGATCGAGTGGACGAGGTCGTTCCTGGAGGCGCATATCGGACTCTGGGACCAGGAGCTGGAGGTGGAAGTCCGGCAGATGATGGATGCCCCCGCAGCAGGCTGCTGAGGCCATCGATGCGGTCTGGCGGATCGAATCCGCCAGGCTCATCGCGGGGCTCGCGCGGATCGTGGGCGACGTCGGTCTTGCGGAGGACCTGGCGCAGGATGCGCTCGTCGTCGCCCTGAAACAGTGGCCCGCGTCAGGCGTCCCGGACAACCCGGGCGCCTGGCTCATGGCCACGGCGAAGCACCGGGCCATCGACCACCTGCGCCGCCGCAAGATGCAGGACACCAAGCACCAACATCTGGGCCGCGAGCTCGCGGAACGGCAGGTGAGCCCGGAGGGGGACCTCGCCGCGGCGCTCGACGATCAGGTCGGCGACGACCTGCTCAGCCTCATCTTCACCGCCTGCCACCCGGTGCTCACGAGGGAAGCCCGCGTTGCGCTGACGTTGCGGCTGCTGGGCGGCCTGACCACGGAAGAAATCGCGCGCGCGTTCCTCGTTCCCAAAGCGACGATCCAGCAGCGCATCGTGCGGGCGAAACGGACGCTCGCCGCGGCGCGCGTGCCGTTCGAGGTGCCGCGGGGTGCGGAGCTGGCCGCGCGCCTCGAGTCGGTGCTCGAAGTCATCTACCTGGTTTTCAACGAAGGCTACTCGGCGACGGCGGGCGACGATTGGGTGCGGCCGGCGTTGTGCGAGGACGCGCTGCGCCTGGGCCGCATCCTGGCGGAGCTCGCGCCGGCGGAGCCGGAGGTACACGGGCTCGTCGCGCTGCTGGAGATTCAGGCGTCGCGCATGCGCGCGCGTGTGGGACCGGGCGGCCAACCGATCCTGCTGCTCGATCAGGACCGCGGCAAGTGGGATCATTTGCTCATCAGCCGCGGGCTGGCGGCACTGGAGCGGGCCGAAGGGTTGGGTGGAACGTACGGGCCCTACACGCTGCAGGCGGCGATCGCCGCCTGTCATGCGCGTGCCCGAACTGCGGAAGAGACGGACTGGACGCGGATCGTGGCGTTGTACGACGGCCTCGCGCAGCTCATGCCCTCGCCGGTGGTGGAGCTGAACCGCGCGGTGGCCCTCGGGATGGCGTTCGGCCCCGCGGCGGGACTCGAGCTGGTCGATGCGTTGACCACGGACCCGGCGTTGGCGGGTTATCATCTGCTGCCGAGTGTGCGCGGCGATCTGCTCGCCAAGCTCGGCCGTTTCGAGGAGGCGCGCGCCGAGTTTACGCGGGCCGCATCGCTCACGCAGAACTCCCGCGAGCGGGAGCTGCTCCACAAGAAAAGGGAGGCCCTATGAAGAAGGAATGGTCGCCGCAGCTGCTCAGCATTCTCAGAATCGTCGTGGCTTTCCTGTATTCCCAAGTGGGTTCGGCCAAGTGGTTCGCCTTCCCGGCCGCGATCATGCCGGGCGGCGGCACGGCGCCGGTGGGATCGCTGGTGTGGTTCGCGGGGGTCATCGAGGTCGTCGGGGGCACACTCTTTTTCCTGGGCCTGTTCACCCGTCCCGTGGCGTTCATTCTCTCAGGCGAAATGGCGTTCGCATACTTCATCGGCCATGCCGGTCATGGCTTCTGGCCGGTCCTGAATCAGGGAGCGCCGGCCGTCTTCTACTGCTTCACGTTCCTCTATTTCTCAGCAGCCGGGCCGGGGCCATGGAGCCTCGACGCGCTGCTCGCGCGGCGCCGCACCGCCGTTCCGGTCAGCTGAGTGACGGAGACCGTCTCACGCTACGATCGCTCGATCGTCGCAGGACCGCTCCGGGCCGCGGTTTGGAAGATCGCGTGGCCGACGATGCTCACGAACGCCATCGGCGGATTGCAGGGGATCGTGGATCACGTGCTGGTCGGCAATCTCGTCGGCTATAAGGCGAATGCCGCGATCGGCGTGAGCTGGCAGATCTTTCTGGTCGTCATCGTGTTCATTTCGTCCCTGTTCACGGGCATGAGTGTGCTGGTGGCGCGCTTCGCCGGGGCGGGGGATGGCGAGAAGGTCGACCGCGTCGTCTATCAGGCGTTCTTGACGGCGATCGGCATCTCGCTGCTGGTGATGGCGCCGGTCGGGTATGTCGCGACGCCCTGGCTCCTCGACCTCGTCAATGCCACGGACGCGGTGAAGGCGGAAGCGCAGCCATACCTCCGCATCTTGTTCGGCTTCTCGACCGGCATGCTGATCTTCTTCATGTTCAGCGGCGCACTGCGCTCGGCGGGCGACGCGCGGACGCCGATGATGCTCGGTATCGCGATGACCGTATTGAATCTCGTGCTGAACATCGTGCTGATTCGCGGCCTGGCGCCGATCCCGGCCTTTGGCACGCGCGGCTCGGCGATGGGCACGTGCATTACGGCGTGGCTGCTCGCCGTCTTCGCGCTGTGGAAAATGTGGATGGGGGGTTGGGTCGTCGCGTTTCCGAAGGGACGCGGCCTCGGACCTGACTGGGGAATCATCCGCGAGCTGTTTCGTTTTGGCCTGCCGACCGGCATTCAGGGAATCGCGATGAACGTCGGCGGCGTGCTGATGCTGTCGTTCATCGGATCGCTGGCACAGAGCGCCGCGGCGCAGGCCGCATTCGCGGTGTCGTATACGGAGCTGTTCTCGCTGATCACGTGGACGTCGGTGGGATTGATGGGATCGGCGGCGGCGGTGGCGGGACAGAATCTCGGGGCAGGGCATCCGGACCGAGCCGATCAGGCGGTCCACATCGCGGCTCGCTACGGACTCTCCGTTGCCACGTTCGTCGGATTGTTCTTCCTGTTCTTTCCACGGCAGCTGCTGGCGATCTTCGGGATGCATGATGCGGTCGTCGTAGACGTCGGCGTGCAGCTGCTGCGTGTGCTGAGCGTGTCGGGGCTGTTCATCACGGTGGCGCTGGCGTACACGGGTGGCCTGCAGGGAACAGGTGATACGAAGAGTCCGTTGTACATCTCGATGATCTCGCAGATTCTTGTGCCGCTGGGCATCTGCTTTGTGATTCGGCAGACCGGTACGCTCGATCCGCTCGACATCTGGCTCGCGATTCTCGCCGGCCACGTAACGCGCTGCGTGCTCAGCGTATTGCGATTCCGGCAAGGGAGGTGGCGCACGATCGCGGTGCGCATCTAATGGGCTATCGCTATGTGATCGTAGGCGGCGGCATGACCGCCGCCGCCGCCGTCGAGGGGATCCGCAGCGCGGATCCGGACGGCACGATCGGGCTCATCTCGGCGGAGCAACATCCGCCCTACGCGCGTCCGCCGCTGTCCAAAGCACTCTGGAAGGGCGAGCCGGAATCGAGCATCTGGCGCGGGACCGACAAGCTCGGCGTCGACCTGCGGCTGGGCCGAAGCGCAGCCACGCTCGATGCGCGCGCCAAGACCGTCACCGAGACCCTCGGCGACGTCGTCTCCTACGACAAGCTGCTGCTCGCGACGGGCGGCACGCCGCGGCGCCTGCCGCTCCAGACGGACGAGATCATTTACTATCGCACCTACGACGACTATCGAAAGCTCCGCACGCTCGCGACTGAGAAGCGCCGCTTCGCCGTGCTCGGCGGCGGGTTCATCGGGTCGGAAGTCGCCGCGGCGTTGCGGCTGGTGGGCCGCGACGTGACGATGGTGGTTCCCGAAGCGGGGATCGGCGCCCGCGTCTTTCCAGCGGACCTGTCGCAATTCCTCGTGCAGTATTACCGCGAGCAGGGAGTCGACGTCCGGACGGGCGAATCGCTGACCGGTCTCACGCGCAGCAAAACTGAGCTGACGCTTGCGACGAAGGGCGGGCAGGAATTCCGCGTGGACGCCGTCGTCGGCGGGATCGGCATTCAGCCGAACGTCGATCTCGCCGTCCAGGCGGGTGCGCGCGTCGACAACGGCGTCGTCGTCGATGAGCTGCTGCGCACCAGCGTGCCGGACGTCTTCGCGGCCGGCGATGTCGCCAACTTCTTCAGTCCGGCGCTCGATACGCGGCTGCGTGTGGAGCACGAGGACAATGCCAACACGATGGGCGCCGCCGCGGGCCGCGCGATGGCGGGCGACAAGACGCCGTATACGCACCTGCCGTTCTTCTATTCGGACCTCTTTGCACTCGGCTACGAGGCGGTCGGGGAGCTGGACGCTCGGCTCGAGACCTTCAGCGACTGGAAGCAGCCGTTCCGCGAGGGGGTCATCTATTACCTCAAGGACGGGCGCGTGCGCGGCGTACTGCTCTGGAATACGTGGGGGCAGGTGGATGCGGCGCGTGCCCTGATCGCGGACCGGCGCACGGTGCGCGCCGAGCAGCTGCGGGGGCGGCTCGCAGCCGCTTAATCCGTCAGAGCGATGCGGCGCGCCCGGTCCCACAGCCCGGGCACCGAAAGCCGGCGTGCGACCTGCTCGAATGCCGGGGTGGGTCCTTGCCAGCGGAGGTCGGCGACCGTTCCGACCGGCACGTCGGTCCGGAGCGTCGCTAGCGTGCGGAACAGGAGCGCCAGCTCGCGATGCTCCAGCAGTGCGGCGGCCAGGCGCGCCGCGCCGCGCACCGGGACTTCCCACTGCTTGGCGTTGGCGGGAATCCGTTCGAGGTGCGCGTAACGTCCCAGCACCGCGCCCGATGCTTTTTCGCCCCATCCCGGGACGCCGGGAAACCCGTCCGCGGAGTCACCGACCAGCGCGAGATAATCCGGAATCGATGACGGCTCCACACCGAATCGCGCCACGACACCGGGCTCGTCGCGCAGCTCGCGCTTGCGGCGATCGAATTGCACGACGCGCTGTCCCACGACGCACTGGCTCAGATCCTTGTCGGGCGTGCAGATGATGACCTGCTCGACGCCCGCGGTTTCGGCGGCGAGGCGCGCGGCCGCCGCCAGGGCGTCGTCGGCCTCGAATTCCTCCATCGCCCAGACAACGACGCCCATGGCGCGCAGCGCGTCTTCCAGCGGATGGAACTGCGCCAGCAGCTCCGGCTCGATGCCGGCGCTGGTCTTGTACCCGGCCCACAGATCGTTCCGGAACGACTCGATGACGTGATCGGTGGCCACGCCGAGGTGCGTGGCGCCGCCCTCGAGCATCCCGAGCACCGATCCCAGCACACCGATGATGGCGGCGACCTCGCGGCCGTCCTTGTCCTGCTGTTTCGGCATCGCGTAGAAATGCCGGAACAGCTCGTAGGTGCCGTCGAGGAGATGGACTCTCAACGTTGCTGCTGCCGCCGCAAATCGGCCACGAGTTGATCGCGCAGCGCGCCGATCGCTCGGCCGCGGATGTTGAGGATGCCGCCCGGCAGATTATCGAAGCGATAGCGGCGCAGGATGAGCAGATAGATCCCCGTCCCGCGATCGATTGCCGAGGTGAGATCGACGGCCGCTTCGAAGTAATGGTTGGCGTAGAGCTGTTTCGCGACGACCAGCGTCATACCGGGAAGCTCCGGCGGCGTGTAGACGACGAGATGCGTCACACCGAGAATCGGCCGGAGACGGGGGAGGACGTCTTCGGACCAGAAGATGATCTCGGAGGCTCCCGGCAACGAATCGTGCGGATAGCCGGCGAGATACTTCTGGAGCGAGGGCACGGCCTGATACACGAACCGCGATTCCGCGAGCTGCGCCGCGAACGCCTCGCTCGCGTGCACGTTGAGATTGCCGCGATCGTCGTAGATCGCCATCGCCGAGTCGCCGCGGGTGCGGTAGTCGGTGACGTACTCCACCAGCCGCCGCCGCGCGTAGGCGCTCAGCTGCGCCTGCAGATCGGGCGCGGGCGCCGACCAGTTCATCTGGTCGTGGATGCGGCGCATGTCGGTGGCGGGGAGCTTCACCACGCAATCGCCCGGCTTGCAGTCTCGCATCTCGCCGACGTCGCGGCTGCTGATGGTGACCGCGGCAACATCGCCCTCGGTGGCGGGATTGCCGAAGATGCCGAGCTGCGTGCGATTCGGGGTGCGCAGCGCAGCGGGAAAGTTGCGCGCGGCGCTCGTCCAGGCGTCCCGCGTCATCGCGACCGTGATGATGCCGAACACGGCGACATCGCGGCGGTCGCGCGCTTCGAGGACCTTGACGACCGGCTCGCCGCGCTCGACCGCCGCGAGCTGCGCGCTGTCGAATCCGATGCTGTGTTGCAGGAATTCCGTCAGCCTTGGCGGTGCAGTTGTCTGGAGTAATAGAAGAAGGGGCAGCATGCGCCTCCTTTAGATCAGTGAATCGATGGGCAAGTGCGAAAACAGTTTCGCGCCGATCGGCCGCCAGAATCCGGCCTCGGGTTCGTCGGTGTAGCCGCCGGTCCATTGCAGGCCGCCATTCCTGCCCCGCGTCACTTCGTACGCCAGGGCGGGGCTCGACCACCGTTCGAACAGCTCCGCCACGTGGCCCGCGAGCTCCGCGCTGCTGACGAGCACGCCGACTTCCGTATTCAATTCGAGCGATCGCGGGTCGAGATTGACGGAGCCGATAAAGACCGACGTGCGATCGAAGACGAACGTCTTGCCGTGCAGGCTCGCCCGGGAGGAGCCGATGAGCGCCGTGGCCCGCGGTCTCGGTCCTCCGCCTGCGGCCTCGGGCCGCAGCTCGTACAGCCGGACCCCTTCGTCGAGCAGGGGGCGCCGGTACTTCATGTAGCCGGCGTGGACCAGCCACACGTCGGTGGCGGCGAGAGAGTTGGTCAGTACGCGGACGTTGACGCCGCTCTTGCGCCGCTCCCCGAAGAATGCCACGCCCTCCTTGCCCGGTACGAAGTACGGCGACACGACGAGCAGGTCGGACCGCACGGCGCGAACATACGGGGAGATCTGGCCGCCGAGATAGGTCTCACTCCGCGTGCCGACCGGTTTGGTGAGTTTGTCGGGAGGGTCCGCGATGACCTTCGCCTCCGCCCAGTCGAGGTGCAGGGTGTGCGTCCGCAGCTCGGTCGCGAGCGCCGAGCCGGCGAGGGCGCGGGCGTATGCCGTTTCCTGCAGCAGCTCGCAGCGGTCGCTGAGCTGCCGCCGGCGAGTGGCGAACGCAGCGGTGTCGGGCGTGAATGTGCCCAGCTGAGCAATCGGAATGGCGAACTGGCTGTTCCAGTACGCCTCAAAGCTGCGCGTCGATTGGTCGGCGACTGGGCCGCCCGCCAGGACGTCCACGTCCTGAAAGTCGAGCTCACCGAGGCTGAAGTATTCGTCGCCGATATTGCGCCCGCCGAGCACCGATGCGATGCCGTCGGCGATCAGCTGCTTGTTGTGCATGCGGCGGTTGACGCGGGTGAAGCTCGTGAGCAGCTCGCCCAGCCGCAGCAGCCCCGAGCGGTGCACGTACGGGTTGAAAACGCGAATCTCGATGTTGGGATGCGCGTCGAGGCCGGCGACGTCCTCGTCCTTTTTCTCGAGCGTGCCCCAGTCGTCCAGCAACACGCGCACACGCACGCCGCGGTCGGCAGCGGCGATCAGCCGGTCGATCACGAGCGAGCCGGTCGTATCGGCGTGAAAGATGTAGTACTGCAGGTCGAGCGTCTGTTCGGCGAGCTCGATCAGGGTGGCGCGCGCTACGAATGCGTCGAGGCCGGTGGGCAGGAGCCGGAATCCGGACTGCCCGCCATGCTCGGCGACGCGGGGTTCAATCGAGCGGTGAAGCAGAGTCATTTAAGGAACGCGGTCGCGCTCTCTCCATTGCCCTCGGGTTCGGACCTGCCACCCAGGTATTTGGCCAGAAACGCTTCCGCGGCGGCCGTGAAGATCAGGTTGTTCTCCGGTCGCGCGAACCCGTGGCCCTCATCGGGGAAGACGATGTACACGACGTCACGGCCGTTCTTGCGCATCGCCGCGACGATCTGGTCGCTTTCCGGCTGCTTGACGCGGACATCGTTCGCTCCCTGGATGATCAACAGCGGCGCCCGGATCTGGTCCGCCTTGAAGAGCGGTGAGCGCGAGCGCAGGAAATCGGGCTCATCGAGCCGCCCCATCCGCTTGTCGAACACGGCGCGGAACGTCGTCCAGTACGGCGGAATGCTTTCCATGAGGGTGACGAGATTGGAAGGCCCGAACAGATCGATCCCGCATGCGAACAGGTCCGGGGTGAACGCCACGCCGACGAGCGTGGCGTAGCCGCCGTAGCTGCCGCCGAAGATGCAGACGCGGCGCCGATCCACGTATCCCTGCTGCACGGCCCAATCCAGGCCGTCGAGCAGGTCCGTCTGCATCTTGCCCGCCCATTCGCGGTCGCCGGCGTTCAGGTATTTCTTGCCGTAGCCGGTCGAGCCGCGGAAGTTGACCTGCAGCACGCCGTACCCACGATTGGCGAGCCACTGAACGAAGGGGTTGTAACCCCAGTCGTCACGTCCCCATGGACCGCCGTGCGGGAACAACACCAGCGGCAGATCCTGCGGCGCTTTGCCCGGTGGCAGAGTCAGATAGCCGTACAACCTCATCCCGTCGCGCGCCGGGAACGTGACCGGCTGCATCTTCACGAGCGAATACTGCTCGAGCTTGGGGCGATTGCTGAACAGCAGGGTCGCGTGCCTGGTGCCGCGGTCGTACAGGTAGAAGTAGATCGGTCCATCCGAGACGACGTACCGCACGATCCAACGCCGGTCATCGAGGCTGCGGCTGTCGACCGTGAAGTCGCCGTCGCGCACGCGCCCCAATGCTTGGAAGTCGGCGCGGATCGCCGGATCGACGACCTGCCACTCGAGCCGCAGCCGGTCGAACGAAACCGCCTGGAGGGCGTGAGTCCTGGGGTGGGTCAGGATGCCGTTGACGTCGAATTGCGAGTCGGCGGCGATCACCCGGGAGGTGCCGCTCTTGAGGTCGAGCTGGACCAGCCGCGCGGCGTTGGCGTCGACGCTCGAAATCAGCCACACGGCCTGGTCGTCCGGCGTGAAGGCGGCCACGCCGCCAAACGTCTCATCGGGGCCCTCGTGGCGGATCGTCTTCCAGTGATTCGAATCGTCGCGCACCCGAATCTCATTGCCGCCGTCGGGGAGCGATGCCTGCGCGACGCGCACGCGAAAGGCGTTGTCGGCGGAGTAACCCGCGACGTCGCCCGGATTTTCCACGAGCAGCGTCAGCGCGCCGCTGGCGAGGTTCAGCCGGAAGGCGTCGTGGAAGCGCCGGTCCCTCCGATTCAACGCGACGACCAGCTCGTTCGGCCGTGACGGATCGACCGCCAGGATCTGGGCCGTGACGCTGTCGAACGGCGTCAGGTCGCGCGTGCCTCTGGTTGCCACGTCGGTCTGGAGGACGTGGTAATTCTCGTCGCCGGCTTTGTCCTGCAGGTATAGCACGTGCTTCGAGTCGCCCTGCCAAAAGAAGAAACGGACCGGCCGGGCGCGATCACGGGTGACCGGCCGGTCGTCCGTGCTCCCGATGGTGCGCACCCAGACGTTCAACACGCCGCTGTCGGGAGCGAGATAGGCCAGCGTCTGCCCGTCGGGTGAAATCAGCGGCCCGGTGCGCTCGGGATTGCCGAACAGCACGCGGCGCGGGATGAGCGCCGGATCCTGCACCGCCCGCGCGACGGCCGGCCAACAGGGGATGGGAAGGGCGAGCGAGACGACCAACAACGCGCGTGACCGCATGGCGAGCCTCGGGAAGGAGCTGTGGAGTGATATTTAACAGCAATCACGCCGGATCACCTCTTCGCCCGGTCGTGAGTGGACTCACATCGGCAGCGCGGCGCCCGGCATGACATGCGGACCGTGCCGCGGGCGAATGCGTAGGAACAGCATCCCTCCGACCGGAGTCCGAGATCCGTAGAACGGCTGGAGCTCCGTTGGCACCAGGTTCAGCGTTGCCTGGAATCCCATGCCGAGCGTTGCGTTGGACGTCTGAACCACTTCGCGCATGTATCCGACCGACAACGCGCTGACCGTGAACGTCGAATCAGGTGCGAAGCCTCCGGGTCCGGAAGGCAGGACCAGATCCTCGGCCGTCTTTTGAGCGAGCTCGAGACGACCGAAAACCGTATTGCTGCGATCCAACACCGCTTCACTTTCGGCCAGGGCGGAATGCGTGGTCCGTCCAGACCGACGGTTGGCTCCCCAAATGACCGCTGTCGCGATTTGACCGTGCATCCCCAGTTTCCGGCCGTGTAATATGGAGGCGGTGACGCGGTGCTCGGACTCGGACGGATTCAACGCTTCAGGACTCTTCAGGAAGCCGTATCCTGCCGCAACGACCCAGCTCGAATCGAGGTGTGCGGTGAATCGTCCGGCGTAGGAATCCAATCGCAGCTGATCGAACCCCCACCGTTTTTCATTCGGCTCGCGGCCATTGAAGGCGGAGCCTTCCAGTTTCCAATGGTGTCCGAATACCCCAGCGGTCAGGACGCCGAAGCTGATATGCGTGGCATCTTGCCAATGGTGCGATAGCGGCGCGGCCAGATTATCCATGGCCGACGGCCGGTGCATGAAAGCGACGGGGCCGAGCGCCGGCTCACCGGAAGGCGCGGCATAGACCGCTACGCCGATGTTGCGCGACAGCCCCCGCTCGTACATCACCGCCAATTCCATCCAGAAGTCGTGTGGATGCTGGCGATCGACCAGCGGCTGGCCGCGATAGCTCTCGCCGCTTTGCAGCAGCAGCGGATAGCCACGGTTGGTGACGGTGGCGGGGTCGAGACTCAGCATTGTTCGCGCCTGAAATCGGCCGCCGAGCAGGTCCCGGCTCGCCATGAGCATCGCCCAGTTGAGCGAGCCAAATTGGCCGGCGCCGCGCGGTCCCCCCTGCTTGTCATACTGCATGAATCCAAAACCGTGCAGCATCATGAGCCATGACCCGACCATTTTATGGCGTGCCGGCAGCGGCACCGCGTCGGGGATCCACGTCGTACCCGAGCCCATGCGTTCCATGGAAATGCCGAGCGGATCGGTCATCTTCATCGACATCGCTTCGGGATGCTGCATCGCCAAACCCAACAACACGAGAACGGTGAACATGGATGCCTTTAGGTTGACAGCCAACGTCTGGAGTTTCGCGGCGAGCATGAGGCTCGCTGCGAGCGAAGGTGCCACCGCGTTATCGAGACCTAGACTCTGGGAGGCTGTGCTTCTGGGCCGGCTCTAGTCACATCGACCGCGAGCGCGCAAGATGTCAGTGCTTGACAGCCAACGACATGCCTCAAGTTAAACGCGAGGACCCATGGAAATACAAGCGCACACGATTCTCTCGCAGTGGGAAAGCTTCTACGTCATCGTCGGCTCCTCGGCCGGCGGCCTGACAGGCCTGATGTTCGTCGTGATCACCCTGGCCGCGGACTCGAACCTGCCGCGCACCGAGGAATCGCTCAACGCGTTCGGCACGCCGAACGTGATCCACTTCGTGGCCGCGCTGCTGATTTCAGCGGTGCTCAGCGCGCCCTGGCATCAGCTCCGGGATCCCGCCCATGTCATCGGCGCGACCGCGATCGCCGGAGTCGTGTACGTCTTGATCGTGCTGCGGCGGATGCTGAAGCAAACGGGCTACAAGCCGGTGCTCGAGGATTGGGTGTGGCACCAGGTGCTGCCGATGATCGCGTATGTGACGCTCTTCGTCGGCGCCGCGGGCATGTCGCACGACCAGACGTGGGCGTTGTTTACGGTCGGCGGCGTCGCGTTGTTCCTCTTGTTCATTGGCATCCATAACGCGTGGGACACCGTCACCTACATTGCTGCCACCCGCCAGCAGGAAACGCGCACCACGGAGAAGGCTCGATGATACAACGCCGCCAGCTGCTGAAGACCCTTGTCGCGGCTTCGCTGTTTCGCACGATCGGCCGCGACCGGATCGCGGCCCGCATTGCAGAATTGAACGCGGCGTTCCGCGATGGTGCCGCACGCATCCCGGGTGTTACGCTGCACACGCCCCGCGATCCAAATTTGAGTGCCGGGATTTCCTGTTTTGAAGTTCGCGGCATGGCCGTCGCTGAGGTTGTGGCGCGGCTTGCCGCAAAGAAGATTCGTACCCCACCACCTCGCCGTACAAGGTCTCGTACGCGCGCGTTGCGGCGGGGATCATGAATCGGCCGGACGAGGTCGAGCTGGTTCTCAGGGAAATCAGAGCGCTGATCTAGAGGAGGAATTGTGCAGGCTCAGAACTACGATGCCATCGTGGTCGGGTCCGGGATCTCCGGCGGCTGGGCCGCGAAGGAGCTCACCGAGAAGGGACTCCGCGTGCTGCTGCTCGAGCGCGGCAAGAACATCGAGCACATCAAAGACTACGTGAATGCGACCAAGGCGCCGTGGGATTATCCCCATCGCGGCAGACGCACGCGGGCGATGGAGCTGGCATACCCGGTGCTGAAACGCGACTACCCGCTCAACGAGACAAACCTGGATTGGTGGGCCTCGGACCAGGAATCGCCGTACACCGAGGTGAAGCGGTTCGACTGGTACCGCGGCTACCACGTGGGCGGGCGATCGTTGATGTGGGGCCGCCAGAGCTATCGCTGGAGCGACTTCGACTTCGAGGCCAACGTGCGCGACGGCATCGCGATCGATTGGCCGATTCGCTACGCCGACATCGCGCCGTGGTACGACTACGTCGAACGCCACGCGGGCATCTCCGGATCGCAAGAGGGAATGGCGCAGCTTCCGGACGGGCAATTCCAGCCGCCCATGCCGCTGAACTGCGGTGAGGAGCTGATCGCCGGACGACTCAAGCAGCATTTCGACGGCCGCCGGCGGATCATTCCGGGGCGCACGGCGAATGCCACGCTGGCGCTGCCGGGACGCTCGCCCTGTCAGTACCGGAACGCCTGCTGGCTGGGCTGTCCCTTCGGCGGGTATTTCAGCACCCAGTCGTCCACGTTGCCGGCAGCAGTCGCGACGGGACGGTTGACGCTCAAGCCCTTCGCGATCGTCAGCGAAGTCCTGTACGACCGCGACAGGAAGCGCGCGACGGGCGTGCGCGTGCTCGATGCCATCACCGAGCAGACCACCGACTACACCGCTCGCGTCATCTTCCTGTGTGCGTCCACGTTGAATTCCACGTGGCTGCTGCTCCGCTCGGCGACGAACGTGTGGCCCGGCGGCCTCGGCTCGAGCTCCGATGCGCTGGGGCACAATCTCATGGATCACCACTTCCGCGCGGGCGCGTCCGGGAGAATCGACGGGCTCGACGACAAATACTCTTACGGGCGGCGCCCGACGGGATTCTACATCCCGCGCTATCGCAATCTCTTCGGCGACAAACGGGAGTACCTGCGCGGCTTCGGCTACCAGGGCGGCGCGAGCCGTCAGGGATGGTCGCGCGCCGTCGCCGAGCTCGGCGTGGGCGGTGCGTTCAAGGACGCCGCGGCGCAGCCGGGTGCGTGGACGATCGGCGGGACCGCGTTCGGGGAGATGCTTCCCAATCCCGCGAACAAGGTGTCTATCGACACGTCGAAGAAGGACAAGTGGGGGCTGCCGGTGCTCGCCATCGACTGCGCCACCGGCGAGAACGAGCGCCTGATGCGCAAGGACATGATGAACGACATGGCGGAGATGCTCGAGGCTGCCGGCGTGAAGGACGTCCGCACGTACGACAACGGCTACTGGCCGGGGATGGGGATCCACGAAATGGGGACGGCGCGCATGGGCCGTGATCCCAAAACATCGGTCCTCAACTCGCACAACCAGGTGTGGGACGCTCCCAACGTCTTCGTGACGGACGGCTCTTGCATGGCATCGACCGCTTGTCCGAACCCATCGCTCACCTACATGGCGCTCACGGCGCGCGCGGCGGACTTCGCCGTCGCCGAACTCCAGCGCAATAATCTCTAGAGGCTCTCATGATGAATCGACGCGAGGCGATCAAGCAGGTGACGGCGATGCTCGGTGGAGTCGCGCTCGCCGGAAGCAGCGGTCTCCTGACCGCAGTCGAGCGAGCCCATGCCCGGGCCGCGACGGCGCGCGCTCAGATCGGCAGCTTCACCGCGCAGGATGTCGCGTTGCTCGATGAGGTGGCAGACACGATCCTCCCCGAAACGAAGACCCCGGGGGCGAAAGCGGCGCACGTCGGTCCGTTCATGGCGCTGATGGTGACCGACACCTACGACGATCAGCAACAGGCCATCTTCCGCGACGGAATTCAGAAACTGAACGCAGCCGGCTTCATGGCCCTGGCGCCGGCGCAACGTCTCGCCTTGCTCGAGCAGCTCGACCGGGAGCAGAAGGCGTACATGGATACGCGCGCACAGGGAGCGCCTGCCCACTACTTCCGCCTGATGAAGGAGCTGACGTTGCTCGGCTACTTCACGTCGGAGATCGGCTGCACGCAGGCGATGCGCTACCGCGAGACGCCGGGGCGGTTCGACGCATGTGTGCCGTACACGCCGGGCGAGACGACGTGGGCGGGTCACGCATAGCATTTGGAACAGGGGCAGATTCGCCGCAAATAGTCGTACGAATACACACCCGACGCGTGGCCGTCGCTCCACTGGAGTTGGATCGCGTACTGGCCGACGGCAGTGATCGCAAGCGGGTGGACGCCCGCGTCTTCAGGTAGGTCAGTCTGCTGACAAACGGCACACGGGCACCGCTGCCGGAGATACGCCGCTGGGTAGACGGCATCGTGTCCGTCACTCCAGCGGACGCGCACGTCCCACTCGTTGGCGCGCGTGATCTCGAGCGGCACGGGCTTAATGTCGCCGGCCGAGTTGCCCACTGGCCCACAGTCCGGCCTGCACAGAAGTCTCGGCCGTGGGACCCTCGAAGCGACTCACGAGGATGGCTGGCCGGCCTTCCCTGATCACGGCGACGAGATGCAGGATCGAGATCGTCCCTTCGGTCGGGGTGTACTTGAGCCGGAGCTGCGCGCCTCCCGCCTCGCCGCCCGAGGCGAGCGCGATCGCACCGCGCGCCCGCGCGTTGTAGTCGTCCACCCACGCCTGCAGCACGTCCATCGCGTCCTTCAGACCTGACTCAGCCATGCCTCTGCTCCTTCTCGATCTGGAAGCAATCGAGGATCATGTCCGCCCGTCCCGCTTCGAGCAGCCGGGCCCGTGGCTCTCCGGTGACGTCGCGATCGACGAGCTGCGCGAGGTACGTCGGCAGCCAGGCGGGGTAGTGGCCCCCCCCCGGGTCGCTCCACCCGCTCGTGTCGTACGCGGTGCGGCCGTCGACCACGCGCAACAGGGCTACGCCAGCTTCTCGCGCGGCCGCCAGTGCATCCGTCCCGAAGTCGGCCGTGGCGAAAACGAGACTCACATCGGCGGGCACCTCGGGGAGCCGCGCCTTGACGGAATCGATCACGTCCCGCTCGAGCGTACCGGCCTGGTGGCGGCAGGCCACTAATGCCCGCCACCTCGTGCCTGCCCGGGCGAGCGGTACCGCCAGCTCGAGCACGAATCCCCGTTCCGGTTCGGGTAATTCGGACCGGCGGTGGGTCCGCACGGTGCCGACATCAAACCCTACCTTGCGCAGCTCGCGGACTATGAGGATTTGGAAGGACTCGCGCGTCATCGCGGGGAGCGGTTTCATACCGCTAATCGTACAACTGTGGCGCGGACGCAGCGACCCTTGACTGGCAATGTCCACGTGGTGATGGTGAAAGCGGATCGCGTCGGCTTCTCTAGGAACTGCGACCGGGGAGCGCCCACGGCCGATGGCCGGCGTCGAGATTCGGCACCTGAGCAAGAGCTTCGGGCAGCTCCACGCGGTCGACGACGTGGACCTCTCGATTCGCGAGGGCGAGTTCCTGGTGCTGCTCGGCCCGTCCGGATGCGGCAAGACCACGCTGCTTCGCATGATCGCGGGACTGGAGCGGCCCACCACCGGCGAGATCTATATCGGCGGCGAGCGCATGGACGACGCCCCACCCCGCGCCCGCGGCATCGCGATGGTCTTTCAGAGTTACGCGCTGTACCCGCACCGCACCGTCTCCCGCAACATTTCGTTCCCCCTCGAGGCGCTCCGGCTGCCACGCGCGGCGATCGACGAGAAGGTGCGCTGGGCGGCGGAGATGTTCGGCATCGGCCGCTATCTCGATCGGTATCCGCGACAGCTCTCCGGCGGAGAACGGCAGCGCGTCGCCCTGTGCCGCGCCCTGGTGCGCGACCCCAAGGTCTTCCTGCTCGACGAGCCCCTCGCCAATCTCGACGCCAAGCTGCGCAACACCGCGCGCGACGAGCTGAAGCGGTTCCAGCGACAGGTGAAGCGCACGGTCGTCTACGTCACTCACGATCAGGTGGAGGCGATGGGGCTGGGCGACCGGATCGTCGTGATGGATCGCGGAAAGGTTCGTCAGGTGGGGACGCCCCACGAGGTGTATGAAGACCCGGTGGACACGTTTGTCGCGACCTTCCTGGGTCAGCCGCCGATGAACCTCGTCGAGCTGCAAGGCGCGCTGCTCGGCTTTCGCCCCGAGCATTTTCTCCCGGTCGCCCACTTCGGCGCGAACGAAGCGCTCCGGACATTCCCGCTGTCGGTGCGCCGCGTCGAGTACCTGGGCTCGGACCGCTACGTGTACGGCAGCGTCGGGGGCGCGGGGGCGACGGTGATCGCGAAGCTGCCGGCGACCGTCGCCACGGAGATCGCGGAGGGGAGCGACATGGAGTTCGCGGTGCCGGAGCGGGCGCTGTGCTACTTCGACGCCGCCACGGGGGCACGGCAACGACGGTGAAACGCAGCCTCGCCGACCGTGAGAAGGTCTTGGGCGCTGCCTTGTTGGCGCCGGCACTCGCCTATGTGCTCCTGCTCGTCGGCGTCCCGTTCGTGCTGGCGATCGTCCTCAGCTTCAGCACCGCCACCGCCGGCAGTCTCAGCTTCGGGTGGGCCGGGTTCGCCAATTACCGTGCGATTCTCGCCGATCCCGTTTTCCGGCGCGCCCTGGCCAACACCGCGATCGTGACGATCGGATCGCAGGTGATGGTGGTCGTGCTGGCGACCGCGGCGGCACAGGTGTTCCGCGCCGCGTTCCACGGCAAGCGCACCGCGCGTTTCGTCCTCCTGCTGCCGTGGGCGGTGCCCGTCTCGCTCGCCGCGATCGCCTGGACGTGGATTTTCGACTCCACGTTCAGCGTGATCAACTGGACCCTCAAGGTCGCCGGCCTGCTGCACGGCTGGCTCTACTGGCTGGGGCAGCCGGGGCTCGCGCTGGTTGCGATCATCATCGTGCAGGCGTGGCGCATCTTCCCCTTCGCGACCGTCATCGTGCTCGCGGGGCTCGCCTCACTCCCGCAGGACGTAATGGAGGCGGCGATCGTGGACGGCGCCGGGTTCTGGCGGCGGCTGTTCCAGGTCGAGCTGCCGCTCCTGCTCCCCGTCGTCGCGGTCGCGGTCCTGTTCGGCGTCGTCTACACCGCGACCGATTTGGGCGTCGTGTACATCCTGACGGGGGGCGGGCCCGCCAACACCACGCACGTCCTTCCCACGCTCGCCTTCCAGCGCGGTATCCAGGGCGCCGACCTCGGCCAGGGCGCCGCCATCGCCGTGTTTCTGCTCCCGTTCCTGATCGTGGTCGCGATCGCAATGCTGCGGCTGGCACGCCACACGGAGGTCGGGGGTACGTGAAACGCATCGCGCTGTATGCCGCCGCCCTCGGTTTCATGGCCTTCGCCGGCTTCCCGTTCTACTGGATGCTGGTCACCGCGTTCAAGCAGAACCGTGACCTCTACGTCGGCGCGTTCGACACGCGGCACGTGCCGTGGATCTTCAACGACCCGCCGACGCTGGAGCACGTGCGGCTGCTCTTCGGGCAGACGTACTTCGTGCGCTGGATCGCGAACACCCTGATCGTGGTCGTGGCCGTTGTGGTCATCACGGTTGCCGTAGCGGTGCCGGCGGGTTACAGCCTGGCCCGGCTCACGGGCCGCTGGGGCGAGCGGCTCGGCATGGGGATCTTTTTCACCTATCTCATCCCGCCGACGCTGCTCTTCATCCCCTTCGCGCGCCTCGTGGCGCTGCTCGGCCTCCAGAACTCGCTCGGGGCTCTGATCCTGATCTATCCGACCATCACGATCCCCTTCTGCACGTGGCTGGTGATGGGGTTTCTGCGTTCGGTGCCCTGGGACATCGAAGAGCAGGCCATGATCGACGGCTACAGCCGGCTCGCCGTGATCGTGAAAGTCGTGCCCCGGCTCATCGTTCCGGGGATCTTGACGGTGATCGTGTTCAGCTTCACGCTGGTGTTGCAGGAATTCGTGTACGCCCTGACTTTCATCAGCTCGGTCGACAAGATGACCGTGAGCCTGGGCGTGCCGATCGCATTGGTGCGGGGCGATGTGTACCACTGGGGGGCTCTCATGGCCGCGGCGCTCTTCACGAGCATTCCGCTGGCCATCGTTTACAACCTCTTCATCGATCGCTTCATCCAGGGGTTTACGCTGGGAGCGGTCAAGGGATAGTCCCATGGCCAAGCGAAAGGGGATGGATCGGCGGCAGTTTGTCACGACGACGGGGGCCGCGGCTGCGACGGCGGTGCTCGGGCCGACGAGTTGGGTCAAGCGGCAACAGAAGACGCTCAAGATCATCCAGTGGAGTCACTTCGTTCCCGCCTACGACGCGTGGTTCGACAAGTACGCCAAGGACTGGGGCACCGCCAAGGGCGTCGAGGTCACCGTGGACCACATCTCCCTCGCGGATCTCACGACGCGCGCCAACGCCGAGGTCGCAGCCCAGCAGGGCCACGACCTCTTTCAGTTTCTATCGCCGCCGGGCGCGTTCGAGCCGCAGGTGCTCGACATGGCGGACGTCGTGAAGGAGGCCGAGCGCCAGCACGGGCCGCTGGTCGACCTGTGCAAGCGCAGCACCTACAACCCGGTGACGCGGAAATGGTTTGGGTTCAGCGACAACTACGTCC
>WNGD01002082.1_pt1 | contig 41885 bp, 43 predicted proteins | sample 5400671 | NCBI WGS metagenome assembly WNGD01 (sample SAMN13153369, study PRJNA577476) | soil metagenome | isolation source: 40 cm soil or saprolite under grassland replicate 2 | place: USA:California | collected 2016-06-15 | reverse complement strand
GGCGTGGCTGTTGTGATGGTGGTGTCGCGGACCTGGACGCTGGGGTAGCGGTCCAGCTCGCCGCGCGCGATCCGGCGCAGCTCGGCGGGACTGGCACCGTCACGGGACAGGAACCCGTGCACGGCCGCCGAGGTGCTGTTGCGAGGCTGGCCGTCGTCGGCCAGCAGCACCGTCCGGCCGGCTCGGCCCAGCATCAGCGCGGCGTTCAGCCCGGCCGGGCCGCCGCCCGCGATCACCACATCGAGCATCACGGCTTCCTCACCCTCGGCCCGCGGTGTCCCCGGACATCACGAGCCGGGGGTCTGACCGGGCAGTGGGGTATGCAGGCTCTTCCCCGCCGCCATCGGCGCTCCCGGCACTGGTTGCGGTCCCGGCCCTGCGCTGCTGGACCTGATCCACGATGTAGGCGGCGTCGTGACGGACCCAGTAGATGAGCGAGGAGCCGCGCGAGTACTGGTTGTGCATGCCCAGGAAGTACAGCCCGGGAGACTCTGTGACGCCGCGCTGGTGCCGGGGAAGGCCGTCTGGGCCAAGGGCCGGTGGGCGGATCCAGGAGTACTCCGGGCGGTAGCCGGTTGCCCACACCACGGTGTCCACGTCGAGTTCATGGCCGCTGGCAAACCGGATGGTCCGCCCAGCGGCGCCGGTGGCGCGGCCGAGGAGCTGGATGCCGTGGCGCCGGGCGAGCTGGCGCAGGCTGGCGCCGACCAGCAGGTCGCCGCGCTGGGTGCGGCCCCGCCAGGTGTCGAACGGGGCGGGGATCAGCCCGAGGTGGTCGCCGAGTGAGTGGATGGGGATGCCGAGGATACGCCGCGGCAGCCGCCGGATCGGCGCGCCCCCGGACAGCCAGACGCGGTGGGTTCCGGCGAGGTCGGCGGCGATCTGGGCACCCGAGTTGGCCGCCCCGACCACCAGCACCTCGTCGCCTGGGACCTGGCCGGGGTTGCGGTAGGCGGCGCTGTGCAACTGGGTGACCTCGCCGCTGAGCTTGGCCGCGAGCGGCGGGGTCCAGGGAACCTGGCAGGCGCCGGTGGCGACGATCACCTGCGCCGCCTCGTACGTACCGGAATCAGTGTCCAGCCGGTAACCGCCAGCGGCGCGGTCTAGCGCGGTGACCCGGGTGCCGTAGCGGATGGGCAGGGCGAAGGCGCGGGCGTAGCCGGCCATGTAGTCGGCGGCCTCGTCCTTGCCGGGGTAATGCCGCGGGTCGCCGGGGAACGGGAGGCCGGGCAGGCTGCTGTAGCGGGCGGGGGTGAACAGCTCCAGCGCATCCCATCGCTGCCTCCAGGCATCCCCGGCCCGCGTCCCGGCGTCGAGGATCAGGAACGGGATCCCGGCCTGGGCCAGGTAGTAGCCGGCGGTCAGCCCGGCCTGGCCGCCGCCGATCACGATCACCTCGGCGCGCCCGGCGGTGGCGGTCATCGCGCGCCCTCCTTGCTGGCGGCGGGCAGCCTCGTCGGCCGGCGGATCGCGTGCCGGATGCGCTCCCGCCACCCGGCGGGAACCGCCCGGGCCAGGAACGCCAGGGAAAACCCGCCCATGGCGAGCATCATGACGATCATTGCGGTGATCATCACCGCGCCGCCCATGTCGTGTGCCATCGGAAGCCCCTTCCGGTTCCGGATCGCCGCTCATGTCGAGAGCGCCGATCTCTCCTCTTCGGATAATGACACGTGAGAGACGCTCATGTCAAGAGCAGTGCTCGCAAAGTTTGCATCGATCACAGTTCGGTGGCATGCTGGCAGCGTGAGCGTTTCTCCACCCGCGACCCGCCGGGCCCGGCAGCGGCAGGCGACCGTCGCCGAGATCAAGGCCCTGGCCCGCGCGCAGCTCGCCGGCGGCGGCACGGGCGCGGTCAACCTGCGGGCGATCGCCCGCGAGATGGGCACCGCATCATCGGCCCTGTTCCGCTACTTCCCCAGCCAGGCCGACCTGATCAGCGAACTGCTCGCCGACGCCTACGCCGCGGTCGCCGGCGCCGTGGCCGCCGCCGTGGACGCCTGCCCGCCGGGCGACCATGCCGGGCGGTGGGCCGCCCTGTGCTATGCCTACCGGGAGTGGTCGCTGGCCAACCCGGCCGAGTTCGCCCTCACCCACGGCACCCCGGTCCCCGGCTACCAGGCACCGGTGCAGGCGACCGGGCCCGCCGCGGCCCGCACCATCACCACCGCGCTCGGGGTGTACGCCGCGGCCGTCCAGGCCGGGGCCGCCGACCCGGACCGCTCGGCCATCCCGGCAGGCATCCAGACCGGCCCGCTGTGGGCCAGCATCCTCGCCGGCCAGGCGCACGACTACGAGCCGCGGCTGGCCGGGATCATCCTGACCGCCTGGGCCTCGGTGCTCGGCTACCTGTCCGCCGAGATCTTCGGCAGCCTCACCGCTCTGGTCGCCGACACCGGCCTGCTCTACCGCGCGCACATCCGCGCCGTCATGACCGGGATGGGATACGACCCCGGCCTCGCCGGGGCGGCGACCGCATAGCCGGGCACGCGTGGCCCCCAGGGGTGGGTCACCGAGCGGCGGTGACCAGCCAGGCGGCCGACCCCAGCACCACGCCCTCGGCGCGCTGGCGGGGGCGCAGCGCCTGGCGCATCGCACTGAGGACCGCCTCCTTGGTGTGCTCGTCGCTGGCGGCGATCAGCTGCCGGGCGAACGGCATCCCGGTGTAGTAGCCGATGACGTCGTCGACGTCGGCGCCCATCCACCGGTCCCCGTCCACTGGCTCGATGCCGATGCGGCCGAACCCGGCACCGGCCAGCATGGCGCGGATGCGCCGCGGGTCGGCCAGGGAGAACGGGCCCGGCTCATCCGCTGCGGGCAGCTCGGGCAGGGTGACGTGCGCGGCCACGGCTGCGAACGGGACCGTCAGCCACTCGTTGGCTGTCATCTCCTGCCAGCACAAGAAGGCCAGCCGCCCGCCGGGCCGCAGCGCGGCTGCGATGTTGGCGAACGCCGCGTGCGGGTCGGCGAAGAACATCACCCCGAAGCCGGAGATGGCCACGTCAAACCCGGCCGCCGGGAACGCGTGGACCTGCGCGTCGGCCTGCTCGAACCGGGCGTTCCGGACGCCTTCCCGCCCGGCGAGCCGACGCGCCTCGGCCAGCATCACCGCCGACAGGTCAACCCCCAGCGCACGCCCGGACCGGGCCGCCCGGGCGGCGCCGATCGTGGTCTCCCCGCAGCCACAGCCCACATCCAGCACCACCTCCGCGGGGCCGATCGCCGCCGTGGCCAGCAGGCGCGCGGTGTGCTGCTGGCCCATCCGCTCGTGCCGGGCCCGCTGCGCTACGAAGTACTGGCCTTCGTCTCCGTTCCACGCCTCCGACTGCGCCGTATTCGCCGTCATGACACTCCCAGATTTCTACTATCGGTTGATAGTAGAAATGAGTCTAGCAGGCTGACCCTGTTGCTACTATCGGCTGGTAATAGGAGAGGCGGGAGGTCTGGGATGGCCAGCGAGCTGGACCGGGCGGCCGGGCTGCTCGGCCCGCTGGAAGGGCGGATCATGCGGGCGGTGTGGGCCGGGCAGGTGCCCGAGGTGTTCACCGTCGGCGACGTGCACGCGCTGCTGCCCGGCCTGGCCTACACCACGGTGATGACCACGCTGCGCCGCCTGGCGGACAAGGAACTGCTGGCCGCCCGCGCCGAGCCCGGCCGCAAGGCCCACCTCTACCGCGCCGCGCTCACCCCGGCGGGATACCTGGCCGCGGCCAGCGCCCGCGAGGCCGAGGAGATGACCAGCCGGTACGGGGAGGCGGCGCTGGCCGCGTTTGCCGCCCGGCTCGCTGCGCTCACCCCCGAGCAGCGGCAGCGGCTGGAAGACCTGCGAAACCAGTGATCACCGCCAGCAGCCCGCCCCGCGCAGCTCCCGCCACCCGCGGGCCGGGCGCGGTGCCGGCCCCGCCACGGCAGCCCAATACTGGCAGCCGCGCGTTCTGGCTGATGACCGCGCTGGCCGGCGCCGCCCGCGCACTGATCATCGCAGGTTCGTGCTGCCTGGTCACGGTGATCGCACGGCAGGTGACCGGGCACGGGATCAGCGCCCTGTGGGAGACCTATCCCAGCCTGCTGCCAGCCGCCGCGCTGCTGGCCGTCACCGGCGCCGGGCTGGCCCGCGGCACCTGGTCGGCCGCCCGCGCCCTCGGCCAGACCACCGCGTTCCACCGCGGCGCCCGGGCCCGGCGCGTCCCCGTTCCGGCCCGCCTCGCCCGGGCCGCCGCCCGGGCCGGGATCCCGGCCCGCCGGCTCGCCGCTGTCACGGCGAGCGCTCCGTTCGCCCTCACCTATGGCCTGTTCCGGCCGCGGATACTGGCCTCCACGGCCCTGGCCGCGGACCTGGACGGCGCGGAGCTGGCCGCCGTGCTCGCCCACGAGCGCGAGCACGTTCGGCGCCGCGACCCGCTCAAAGACCTCATCGCCCGCATCCTGCCCGCCCGGTTCTTCTACCTGCCCTGGCTCGCGCACCTTCAGGCCCGGTATGCGGCCGGGCGGGAACTGGCCGCCGACCGCGCCGCGCTCGCCCGCCACCCCCGGGCGGCGCTGGCCGGCGCCCTGCTCAAGGTCTCCGCACCCCCCGGCTGGGCAGCCGCGCCAGCCGCCGCGATGAGCACCGCCGCGCTGCTGGACGCCCGGATCACCCAGCTGGAAACCGGCACCGAGCCCCCGCTGCCCCGCGCCCGCCCCGCCGCGGCCGCCGCCAGCGCCGCCGCCACCGCCCTGACCGCCGCCGCCGCGGGCTGGTCCGCGCTGGTGATCGCGCACTACATGCCCCTGTGCGCGGCCATGCTCACCTGACCCGGCCGGGAGTCCGGCACTGCGGGCAGCAGGCCTGCCGGTGGCCGCCTCTGGCAGCCGACGCGGTCCGCTACGGCCAGAACGGCAGGCGGGCCGGCGTACCCCGGCCGGCGCTGCGCCGCCCCCGGCATGAACCGGCGAAGGGAGTGCGGGGTCACCTGGTACCCCACCCGGGGTGGGGTAGGGTGGAGATGGCGGAGGAGGTTCCCGGTGATCCCCAGTCACAAGCGCGAGGCGCTGCAGCGGCTCAAGACGGTGCGCGGCCACATCGACGGCGTGATCGGCATGGTCGAGGACGAGGTGTACTGCCCGGACCTGATGAAGCAGGTCGCCGCGTTGCAGGCGTCGCTGGAGAAGGTCAACCGGGTGCTGCTGCGCAACCACCTGGAGACGTGCGTGTCGGAGGCGATCCGCACCGGGCAGGGCCAGGAGAAGATCGCCGAGCTGATGGAGGCGCTGCCGTATAACTCCGGGCTGACCGATTTCCGGCACCGGGCCGAGCCGCTGCCGCTGGACGGGGCCGCGGCGGAGGGGGCGGGGAACGGGTCGCGGCCGGCTTCGCCGCGGAGGGGGCGGTGAGCACCCAGACCGCGGCGCCGACGCCATCGCCGCTTGCCCGCGAAGCGGGTGCCAGCGGCGGGACGCACCTTACGCTGGAGATCACCGGGATGACCTGCGCGTCGTGCGTGCGCCGGGTGGAGCGGGCCCTGGTAGCGGTGCCGGGCGTGACCGCGGCGGCGGTGAACCTGGCGGCCGAGTCCGCCGACGTCATCCTGGAGCGGCCGGCCGCGGTGGACACACTGATCGCGGCGGTGGCCGGCGCGGGGTACCAGGCGGCGGTCCCGGCCACGGTGCGGGCCGATGACGTGGCCCGGCGGCGGGCGGCGCAGGCCGCCGAGCTGCGCGGGCGGCGGGTGCGCCTGGCCACCGGAGCGGTGCTGTCGGCGGCGGTGCTGGTGGTGGCTTACGGTTTCGGGTCGGCGGGCTGGGCGGGGTGGGTGCAGCTGGCGCTCACGCTGCCGGTCTGGGCCTGGACCGGGGCGCTGTTCCACCGCGGCGCGCTGGAGGCGGCCCGGCACCGCACCACCAACATGGACACCCTGGTCTCGCTCGGGGGGACGCTGGCGTTCGGCTACTCGGTGATCGCCACGATCGCCCTGCCCGGCCGGGCCACCTACTACGACGTGGCCGCGCTGATCATCACGCTGATCGCGGTGGGCAAGTACCTGGAGCTGGCCGGCCGGGCCCGCGCCGGGGCCGCGATCGAGGCGCTGGCCGAGCTGCAGCCCCGCACCGCGCACCTGCTCGCCCGCGCCTCCAGCGGCCAGCGCGGCGACCTCGCCGCCGCGGTGGACGTCCCGGCGGAGACGCTGCGCGCCGGTGACCTGGTGCTGGTCCGCCCGGGGGAGGCCATCCCCGCCGACGGCGAGCTGGCCGAAGGCACCGCGACGGTGGATGAGTCGATGCTGACCGGCGAGCCGCTGCCTCAGCGGAAGGTGCCCGGCGACGAGCTGGCGGGTGGCACCGTCAACGGCCCGGCACCGCTGGTGCTGCGGGTGACGGCCACCGGCGCGCAGTCGGTGCTGGGCCAGATCATGGCGGCGGTGGACGCGGCCCAGAAGGAGAAGTCGAAGGCGCAGCGGCTCGCCGACCGTATCTCGGCGGTGTTCGTCCCGGTGATCCTGGCCGCGGCCGCTGCCACCTTCACGGGGTGGCTGCTGGTCGGCGCGGGTGTGGTGACGGCGCTGATCACCGCGGTGGCGGTGCTGGTGGTGGCCTGCCCGTGCGCGCTGGGACTGGCCACCCCGGTGGCGGTCATGGCCGGTACCGGCCGCGGCGCCCAGGCCGGGCTGCTGATCCGCGGGGGAGAGAGCCTGGAACGCGTGCACGGCCTGCGGACCGTCGTACTCGACAAGACCGGCACCCTCACCGCCGGGCACCCGGCGGTTGTCCGCGTCATAGCGCTAGATGGCAGCGACGGGCTGGGCGCGCTGGCGCTGGCAGCCGGGGCGGAGGCCGGCTCGGAGCACCCGCTCGCCCGCGCGGTCGTGGCGGCGGCGGAGGGCAGGGGCTTGGTCCCGGCGGCTGCCAGCGATGTCCACGCGGTGGCGGGACGCGGCGTTACCGCCGTGGTGGATGAGCGGTGGGTGCAGGCCGGGTCGCTGGCCTGGCTCGCGGAGACCGGTGTCGACATCTCCGCCGCCGGTCAGCCTGGAGCCGAGCTGGCTGACGCCGCGCAGACCCCCGTTGGCGTGGCGGTGGACGGCTGCCTTCGGATGGTGCTGGGCATCGCCGACCCGCTGCGCCCTGACAGCCCCGCGGGCGTCGCCCGGCTCCGGGCGCTTGGCCTGGAGCCGGTGCTAGCCACTGGGGACACCCTGGAGGCCGCCACGGCCACCGGCCGTGCGGCCGGGATAAACAATGTGCACGCCGAGCTGCTGCCGCAGGACAAATCCGCGCTCGTGGACCGGTTGCGCCGCCAGCGCGGTCCCGTTGCGATGGTCGGCGACGGCATCAACGACGCCCCCGCCCTCGCCGGCGCCGATATCGGCGTTGCGGTGGCCACCGGCACCGGCGCAGCCATGGCCGCCGCCGATATCACCCTGGTCCATGGCGGGGTCGGCGCGGTCGCCGACGCGGTCCTGCTGGCCCGCGCCACCCGGCGGATCATCCGCCAGAACCTCGGCTGGGCGTTTGGCTACAACCTGCTGCTCGTCCCGCTGGCCGCCGCCGGGATCATGCCGCCGATGCTGGCCGCGGTGGCTATGGCCACCAGCTCAGTCACCGTCGTCGGCAACGCGTTGCGGCTGCGCCGCGTCCGCATCACCAGCGCACCCAGCGGTCCGGCGGCCCGCCGCGACACGGTCACGCCAGCAGGGCAGCCGCTTGCTGAGGAAGGAGCCAGCCGATGAGCCTTGCCACCATCGAGCTGACCGCGCCGGACATCTCCTGCGACAAGTGCAAAGCCAACATCGAGGGTGACCTGGCCGGCGACCCGGGCGTCCGGCAGGTCAGCGTGGAGGTCGGCACCCGGCGCGTCCGCATCGAATACGACCAGGACCGGACCAGCCCGCAGCAGCTGCGGGCCAGGCTCGGCGAGATCGGATACCCGCCCGGCCCTTGACCGGACGGCCGGGCAGCTTCCCAGACGGGACGGGCGATGAGCAGCAACGCGGCAACCACGGCCAGGCGGGCAGGACTTGCCCGGCGGCTGGGCTGGACCGCAACCCGCTGCGGCGCCGCAGCGACCGGCTGCAGGCCGCCCTCATGGCCGGGCTGCTCGCCGCGTTCCTGGCCGGCGCGCCGCTGCTCACTATCGCCGCCGCCGGCTGGGTGCACGCGGTCGGCACCCGGGAGCGGCACGCCCAGCGGTCATGGCACCAGGTTCCCGTGGTCCTGGCGCAGGCCGCTCCGCGGCAGGCCACCTTCCGGCACTGGTCGCCGCCGGCCCTGGTCCGCGCGTGGTGGACCCCGCCAGGCGGGCCGGCCCGCTCCGCCGAGGTGCCAGCCACGCCCGGCGGCCGCGCCGGCAATACGGTGCGCGTGTGGGCCGGCCGCTCCGGGCCGCCCGCCAGCAGCCCGCTGACCGGTGACGAGCTCACCGCCCGGGTGATCGCCACCGGGATCCTCGTTCCCGCCGCGCTGGCAGTCATCATGCTCGGCCTCGCCGTGGCGGCCCGCCAGCTGCTGGACCGCCGGCGGCTCGCCGCATGGGAAGCCGACTGGACCACAGTCGCACCGCGATGGACCCGGAACCGGTGACGTCCGTGCCCCGCTGTCCTGCCGCCCCCGCGATCCGGCCCATGCCCGGCGAGATGGCCCGGCCTGCGGGAGCGGCGGGGCCGGGGTTCCTGCCCCAGGGTGCTGGACGCGCACCAGCGAGCGACGCGCGGTCTTGCCGTGCCCGCGCCGCCGGCTCCGCGAGCCCGCCGGCCGCCGGGAAGCTGACGCAGGAGGCCCCGGATACCGCGCAACGGGAACGGCCAGATCGCCCGTGGGCAGGCGCCCGCGGCCGGCCTCCCGGCGCGACACCAGCATCGCCCGGCGGCCTTGGGGTCTCACCGATGATGCTTAGGTGATAATAGTGGCCGGGCATCACGCGGCAGCGGCGGGAGGCAGTGTGCGGGGTTTCGGTGACCTGGAGACCGCCATCATGGAACGGGCCTGGGCGGCGGGCAGGCCGCTACTGGTGCGGGAGATCCAGCAGTCCCTCCAGCCGGAGCGGGCCTACAACACGGTGTGGACCGTGACCGAGATCTTGTACCGCAAGGGGTGGCTGACCCGCGCGAAGGACGGCCGCGCCTACCGGTATCAGCCCACGCTCAGCCGGGAGGACTACACCGCCGGCCTGATGGGCGAGGCGCTTGAGGCAAGCACCGACCGGGCGGCCACGCTGCAGCGGTTCGCTGAGCAGATCGGCCCGGCCGAAGCCGAACAGCTGCGCAAAGCGCTGGCGCGGGCACGCCGCGGCGGGGGCCAGGCGTGATCGCCGCAGCCGGGCTGCTCGGGTACGCGGTGCTGCTGCTGGCGGCCGGGGCGCCCGCGCTGGCCGGGGCGCGGTGGCCGGACCGGGCGCCGCGGCTGGCGATCGCTGCGTGGTTCACGGTGACCGGGTCGGCGGTCGCCTCGGTGATCCTGGGCGGGCTGGCGCTGCTGGTGCCGACAGTGCGGGTCAGCGGCGGCCTGGCCCGGCTGCTCGCGGCGTGCGTGATGGCATTGCGCGCCCAGTACGCCCACCCCGGCGGCGCGGCCATGGCCGGTGCGGGAACGGTGCTGGCGCTGGCGGTCACGGCGCGGGTGGGCTGGTGCGCCGCGGCCACCCTGGCGCGGGCGGCGGCCGCCCGCCGCCGCCACCGGCTGGCGCTGCGGGTGGCCGGCCGGCCCGACCCGGCCCTCGGCGCGGTCGTCGTGGACCATGCACAGCCCGCCGCCTGGTGCCTGCCCGGGGCGTCCCGCAGCGTCGTGGTCACCACCGCGGCGGTCGCCGCGCTCGACGATTCCCAGCTCACCGCGGTGCTGGCGCATGAGCGGGCACACCAGCGGGGCCGCCACCACCTGCTGGTGTCGCTGGCCGGATCGCTGGCCGCGGCGTTCCCCCGGGTGCCGGCGTTCGGCCGCGCCCACGAGCAGGTGGCCAGGCTCACCGAGCTGCTCGCCGACGACGCGGCCGCCCGCGTCTCCCACCGGCTGACCGTGGCCGAGGCACTCCTGGCCCTCGGCGCCCCCGCGCCGGCCGCTGCGGCGGCACTGGGGGCGGGCGGGTCCACCGCCGCCGCCCGCATCCGGCGGCTCATCGCCGCGCCCGCCCCGCTCAGCCGGGCCGCCGCTGCGGCGGGGATGCTCACGGTGGCCGCGCTGCTGGCCCTGCCGCTCGCCTTCCTGGCCGGGCCCGCCGCCGCCGCTGCGGGAAAGAACTACTGCCACCACCCACCGCCGGCCGCGGCAGCTCACGCCGCGGACCGCCCGGGAGGCTGCACCCACCCCGCTCGCTGCTGACCCGCCAGCAGCCAGCCGCCGCGTCCCGCCGGGGCAGCACCGGCCCGCTGCACCATGCCCGGCCTGGGGCATGGTGCCTCCTGCCTGCCTGCCTGCGTGCGTGCCGGGCCATGCGCTTTTCATGCCGTCAGGCGCACCTGGCTTAAATACCTAAGGTGCTTAGGTATACGCTGGCCGTCCATTGACTACCGCCTGTAGGAGCTGGTTCCGTGCCCCGTATCAGCACGCGGTGGCCGAGGGCGCGGGGTGCGGGCCGCGCCCCGGGCCAGACCCCGCGCCTGGCTGCCGGTGGCAGCCGCCGGCGCCGCCGTGATTCTCGCAGCCGCCGTGATTCTCGCCGCCGCCGCGATCGCTGGCTTGCGCGGCCTTCTCGGCTCCCGCCATGGCGGGCTGCCCGCCGTCGGCCAGGTCATCCCCGCCGCCGGGCGCCCCGCGCCACCGGACATCTCCGGCACCACCCTGACCGGGGGCCACCTGAACATCGCCCGCTGGCGCGGCGCACCCGTAGTGATCAACTTCTGGGGCTCGTGGTGCGTGCCATGCCGGAAGGAAGCCCCGGTCCTGCGCCGGGTGGCCGAAGACGCGCGCCGGCTCGGCGTGCACTTCGCCGGCATCGACATTCGCGAAGGACCCGCGGCGGGCCTGGCATTCGAGCGCTCCTACCACATCCCCTACCCGAGCATCAGCGACCCCGATGAGCTGATCGGCGCCCGGTTCGGCGCCGCGGCACCCGTGGCCACGCCGTCCACCTACATCCTCGACGCCCGCGGCCGGGTCGCGTGGGCATGGTTCGGCGCCACCACCTACCCCCAGCTCGAAAGCGCGGTGGCCAGCGTCGCCGGATACTGACCCGTGCGGGCCGCGTGCCGCTCGCCTCAGCCCGGCCCGGCAGGCACCAGCCCGAAGCCCTAAGATGCTTAGGTGCAATACCGTTCCGGCAGGGCAGGGACAAGCCGCCGGCCAGCAGCCGGCGCGCAAGCCCGCAGGGTGTGGCGGCTGATCGCTGCCGCTGCCGCGCTGGCAGCGGCGGGTGCCACGGCGGCTGCGCTGGTCATCACCGAGGCCGTGCCTGATCCCGCGCCAACGATGGCAGCGGGCGGGCCCGGTGCCGGGACGGCAGCGAAATTCAGGCTGCTGGCCCACCAGCAGTCGAACCGGTGCTCGCTGATGCCCGGTGAGCTGATGCGTTACCCGCCGGGCCGACGGCTGCAGGGCTCGTGCTGCGCTCCCATGAGCCTGTCCCGGTACCAGCGCCAGGTCGCGGCGCTGCGCCGGTATGCGGGGATACCGCAGATCCCGCCCGACCCCTACGACATCCCGGCCGGGCTGGCGCAGCGGCTGACCCGCTACCAGGAGGCGGTCCGGCTGACCGCCGCGCAGCGCAGCGTTTACCAGGCCGCGATGCGGCTGGCCCCCGAGCGCGGGCCGTGCTGCTGCCACTGCTGGCGCTGGGACGCGTTCCAGGGCCTCAGCGACTACCTGATCTCCCAGCGGCACTGGCCCGCGGCCCGGCTCGCCGCGCTCATCGGCGACCTGGACGGCTGCGGCGGCTCCGGCTGAACACCCTGCATCTCTGGGGTCCGGCATCGCCGCAACCTGAACGGCATGGCGTGGCGTGGCCTGCGATGAGCTGAGGATCACAGGCGGGATGAGTCCCCGGCGCAGTGCGGCAACACGAAGGCCAGGCCGCCGCACGGCCTGGCACCCGGGCATGCGAACATCAGGCTGGCCCGAGAGCCAGCACGGCGATGCTGGCGGCCAGCACCGCCGCCGCGGCGGCCGCGGTCACCCGGCCGCTGCGCGGCGAACGGCGGGGCGGATCGGCGCGCAGGCCGAGCACGAACTGCCGGCCGAGCGTGTAGGCGGCCAGCGCGGCCACGGCTACCGGCCCGGAGCGGGCCAGGCCGAGCAGTAGCACCACGGCCAGTGCCGCCAGCCCGCAGCCCAGCGCCAATGCCGCTTCCAGCGGCTGCACCGGGACCCGGCGGCAGCCGACGCGGCGATCCGAGGACCATACCCCCCACCGGGAAGCGGTCGGCCGGCCGGTGCAGCACCCAGCCCAGAAACACCCGGGCCGGCCGATGCCCATGCCGATCAGCAGCCCAGGGGCCGCCGCCGCGTAGTAGGCCCCGGCCGGGATGCCCGGCCCGGCCAGCGGCGCGGCGGCGGCGAGCGCGGCGGCGCCGGCAACGAATCCCTGGATGCACCAGCCGTCAAACGTGCGGCCGCGGTGCACCGCGATGAACCAGGCCTTGGCCCCGGCCACCCCGGCCGCCACCGCGTACAGCGAGTACACCAGCGCGCCGGCCCAGGCCAGGTTCGCCCGGGCGAGCAGCGCCGCCTGCACGGCCAGCCCGGCGGCCACCCCCAGCGTCACCAGGCCGGCGTAAGCGAACCGGATGATCCCGGGAACCTTCGTGAACGGCAGCACCGCCGTCCGGGCCGTCACCGGCTTGCCGTCCGGGACCGTGATCCGCCGCGGCCACGGCACCCCCCGCCCGCCGGGTGGGCCGGCGCCCGGGCCCGGAGCGTGTGGCCGGGCCGTGCGGCTCCCAGCGCGGGTGACCGGCCGGGCGGTCACGGCCCACTCGCCAGGGCTGATGCCGCGCACCTCCGCGCTGACCGCCACCGGGCCGCTTCCCGGCAGGATCGGCCCGGCGGTGATCTCGCGGGTGAAGGTATCGCCGGGCTTCGGCTTACCGGTCACCCCGGCCCGGCGGCCGGAGAACCAGACCGTCACCCGGAACGGGCCCCCATGCTCCCCCGGGTCGAGCCAGAACGTCGGCGTCAGGACCTCCTGCAGCATGCCATCAGCCCACGCCGAGATCCGGCCGGCAGCCGCCGAGGGCCCCGCCGCGCGCGGCACCCGGATATCCGCCCCGGCCGTCCCGGGCCCGCGCACATCCCGGGCCGGCCCCGGCGCCCCGGGCTTTGGCCGCCGCGCCCTGTTGTTCCTCGTGCCCGCCACCTGTGTCTCCTCCAGTGCCGGCCGGCCGCCGGTCACGTCGCAGCCGCCACGCGCCCCGCCCCCGGAACCCGCGATCGTGCATGTCACCTAAACACCTTAGGTGATTAGGTAAATATGAAGAGTGCGCAAGGCCCGGAGGCGGCAGCGCGACCCGGGCAACCGGAAGCCCATCACCCAGCGGCCAGCGGCCCACTCAATGACCTAAGGTGTTTAGGTGTAAGGTGACCATGCCGTGCTCGCGGCCGGGCTGGGAGGAGGGGCATGCATCAGGTTCTGTTCGGCACTGTGCTGCTGGTCTCGTTCCTGGGCGGGGTGGTGGCGCTGCTGGCGCCGTGCTGCGTATCGGTGATGCTGCCCGCCTACCTCGCCACCGGGTTCGCCCGGCGCACCGGGATCGCCGCCGCGACCGGAGCGTTCGCGGCCGGGGTGGCGACGCTGATCGTGCCGATCGGGCTGGGCGCCTCGGCGATCTCGGCGGCGCTGCCCGCCCACCACCTGCTCATCTTCACCATCGGCGGGGCGGCGATGCTGGCCGGCGGGGCAGCGGTGCTCGCGGGGTGGAAGCCGGTGCTGCCGATGCCGGCGCTGCGCTCCCCGTCCGGGCACGGCTACGGCGCCGCCTACCTACTGGGCTTGTTCTCCGGGATCGCGTCGGCGTGCTGCGCCCCGGTGCTGGCCGGGGTGGTGGTGCTGACCGGGTCGGCCGCCTCGTTCGGCGCGGCGCTGGCGGTCAGCTTCACCTACGTGGCCGGGATGGTGGCGCCGCTGGCGGTGCTGGCGCTGGTGTGGGAGGGCCGGGACTGGGGGTCGTCGTGGCTGCTGCACGGCCGGCAGGTGCGGCTGGGGTTCGGCCGGTTCGCCAGGCGGACGCCGCTGGGCACCGCCGCGTCGGGGATCGTGCTGGCCGGGATGGGGATCGTGACCCTGGTGACCGCGGTGACCGGCCCGTCGATGGGCAGCACGGGGTGGCGGGAGAGCATGACCGCCTGGCTGCAGCACGCCAGCTCGGTCACCGCCCGCGCGCTGTCCTGGCTACCGGGCTGGGCCGTGCTCGTGACTCTGGCCGCCCTGGCCGCCGGGCTGGCCTGGCAGGCCCGCCATGCCCGGCACCGGGCCGCCGCCCGGCCCGCCACCGGGCATGCCGCTGGCGGCGCCGCGGATCACCCTGCGGTGGCGGTGGCCGGGCCGGCTGACGCCATCGCGGGCCAGGCAGAGGCCCATACCGGCGAGCGGCAGGAGGCCGTCACCCATGAGCGGTAGGTCCAGGACCAGGCAACGGCAGCGCAGGCCGATCACGCAAGGCGTGCAGCAGCGCGGCCAGGCCGACGGCCAGCGGCCAGGCAGGCCGGCGCGCCCTGGCAACGGCCGTCCCGCCGGCCAGCTTGAGGCGACGACGGCCGCGCCGCGCAAGGCGGCGCTGGCAGCCGAGCGGAAGGCGAAGGTGGCCGCCGCGCGCACGGCGCAGCGGCGCGGCGCGCTGCGCCGCAAGATCGGCGTCCGGGCCGGCATCGTCGCCGTGGCGGCCGGGGTGGTCGCCGGGCTGTTCTTCATCTTCACCGGGGCGTCGCATTCCGGGGCGGGCGCCTACCCCTACCAGGTGGGCAGCCCCGGCAAGGGCCAGGCCGCGCCTGGATTCACCCTCGCGGCCAGCACCGGCGGGCAGGTCAGCCTGTCGCAATACCGGGGCAAGAGCGTGCTGCTGTTCTTCCAGGAGGGCCTGACCTGCCAGCCGTGCTGGGACCAGATCGCCGACCTGCAGCACCACGCCGCCCAGCTGCGGGCCGCCGGGATCAGCAATGTGGTCTCGATCACCAGTGACCCGGTCGGTGCGATCACTCAGAAGGTCCGCGACATGCACCTGTCCATCCCGGTGGCCTCCGACCCGGGCCTGGCCGTCTCCCATGCCTACCACGCCAACCAGTACGGGATGATGGGCACCTCCCGGGACGGGCACACCTTCATCCTCGTCGGCCCCAATGGACTCATCCGCTGGCGGGCCGACTACGGCGGGCCGCCCAAGTACACCATGTTCCTGCCCACCTCGGCCCTGCTGGCCGACATCAAGGCCGGCGAGCACCCGTCACGATGACCCGGGTCACACTGCTCAGCCAGGCGGACTGCGCGCTGTGCGAGCACGCCAAGAAGGTGCTCGCCCGGGTCGGCGAGGACCACCCGATCGAGGTCACCGAGATCGACCTGGCCAGCCCCCAGGGCCGCGACCTCGCCGGCAGAGCCCGGGTGATGTTCGCGCCCGGCATCCTGCTCGATGGCCGGCCGTTCGGCTACGGGCGGCTTTCGGAGCGCAAGCTCCGCCGCGCCCTGGCCCGCCAGCACACCTGACCTGGAGGTTCACACATGGACAAGCTGCTGTACCTGCTTCCGGCGCTGGGCTGCATGATCCCCTGCGCGGCCCTGATGTGGTTCATGATGCGCAAGCCCGCGCAAGCGGGCCAGCAACAGAGCGCGACCGCCCAGCGAGGCACCCAGGACCAGGAGATCGCCGCGCTGCGCGCCGAGGTGGACCAGCTGCGGGCCGCGCACCGGGACGCCGCGGACACCCAGCCCGGCACCGCCCGCGCCCGGCCTTCCGGCCCGCAGTGAGAATGCCACTGCCCGGCGGCGCACCGAAACGGCCCGAGGAAGCTGGAGGGAGACGATGATTCACAGCGTGCGAGCGGATGATGCGCGCGGCCACCCCCGGGAACGGGGGGCCGCCTGCATGACCAGATGATGAGGGCTCACCGGGCACGACCAGGATGTACGGCGAGATGATGGGCGGCACCGCAGCAGGCATGATGGGTACCGGGCGGTGACCGGCACCCGCCGAATGCAGGGCCAGGGAGTTGCCCGATGATGAGGTGCTGTTTCGATAAGCGGGTCTGGATCGGGCTGGGCGGGCTCGCGGCCGGGCTGCTGGTCTTCCACCCGCGTGTGGGCTGGGTCGCGCTGCCGGTGCTGGCCGGGCTGGCCTGCCCGTTGTCGATGCTTGTGATGATGCGCGGTATGCGGCAGGGGGGCGCGTGCGCGCGCGACCCGGGGGAGCCAGGCCAGGCCGGTGCTGGCCGTGCGGCCGAGATCGACCGGCTGCGCCGCGAGATCGAACTGCTCAAACACCACGCCCGCGGACCCGGTGTTCGCGCGGGTGACGAGGGCACGGGCGGGGGCCCCGGTGAGCCGCTGGTGCCCGCGCGGCGGGACAGCGACCGCACCAGCCTGGGATGAGCCACTCCGCCCGCGCGGGGCATCGCATCGCCCGGCGCCTGAGCGCGCTGGCCGGAGGGCTGGCCGCCGCGTTCCTCACGCTTACCGCCCTGGCACCGGCCGCGTCAGCGCACGCCACGCTGCTGTTCACCTCTCCGGCCGCCGATTCGGCGGTCCCGGTGTCACCCAAGGCGATCACGCTGACGTTCAACGAGCCGGTCACCCTGGCCGGGCCGCCGGTGACGCTCACCGCCGCCGGCGGGCAGAAGACCGGGCTCGGCCCGCCCCGGCAAAGCCGGGGGCGGAGCGTGGTCACCGTGCCGGTGAGTACCCGGCTGGGTGATGGTGTGTACACGGTGTCCTGGCAGGTGATCTCCGCCGACGGGGACCCGGTCAGCAGCTCGTTCACCTTCGCCGTCGGCCCGGCCCCGGAGTCGCTCGCTACCACCGCGGCGGCGCAGCCGTCCACGCCCGGGCTGTGGCCGCTGGCGGTGGCCCGCTGGGTGCTGTTCGCGGCGCTGGCGGCCGCGCTGGGCGGGCTGGCCGCCCGCGCGCTGGCCCGCCGGTATGCCGAGCCCCGGCCCGGCCCGCTGCCGCCGCCGTGGGCGCTGCGCGCCTGCCTGCTGGGCCTGGCCGCGGCCCTGGTGCTGGCGGTCCTGCAGCTCGGCGGGGGCAGCATCGCGGCGGGGCTGGCGCACTTCTCACTGACCCGGCTGGTGGCCAGCGGCCCGGGGAAGATCGCCGTGACGGAGATCGCCGCGTTCGCCGCCGCGGCGGTGGCGCTGGCGCTGCCGCGGGCGGTCCTGGCCGTGGTGCCGCTGCTGGGAGTGGTGGCCGCGGAAGGGCTGCGCGCCCACCCGCAGGCCATCGTCTCCGGCTGGGGCGCCGTGCTGACCATGGCGCACCTGCTGGCGGCGGCCCTGTGGGCGGGCATGCTGTTCAACACGGTCCGCGCCGCGATCGCCTGGCGGGCCGGCCCGGCGGCCGTGCGCGCGCTGGTGGGCCTGTACGCCAAGGCCGCAGCCTGGCTGTTCGCGCTGGTGGTGAGCACCGGCGTGGTCGCCGCCGTGGTGCTGGTGACCCCGCTCAGCGCCTTGTTCACCACCAGCTACGGGCGGGTGCTGCTGGTCAAGGCCGCCCTGGTCGCCGCGGCCGCCGGGCTGGCGCTGGCGGGGAGGTTGTGGCTGCGCCGACAGCCCCGGGCCGGCGCGGGCCCGGCCCTGGCGACCCGCGTGGAATCCGGCACCCTGGCCGCGGTGCTGGCCGCCGCCGGGCTGCTGGTCGCGCTGCCCGCCCCCGCTGCCGGCAGCCAGCCGCTGCCGTTCCCCCCGCCGGCCAGCGGCCCGGTGGCCGCGGTCGCCGACCGGGCCGGGCAGGTCGGCATCTACGCCACCGCCAGCGCCGGGCAGCTGGTTATCCAGCTCTCCCCGCCCCAGACCGGCAGCGAGACGGCGGGAACCGCCGGCGGCAGCGGTGGCGGCACCGCGTCGGTCACCCTGGCCAGCCCGCACCGCAGGCCGCAGGCGCTGCCGGTGCGCGGCTGCGGCCCAGGCTGTGTCGTCGCCCCGGCCCGGTGGGCCAGCGGGGAAAACCTGCTCACGCTGCGGGTCTCCGCGCCGGGGGCGGCCGGCGGCACCGTGTCCATGGGCGTTCCCTGGCCCCCCGACCCCGGTGCCCGGCTGCTGCGGCGGGTCGTCGCCGCCCTGCGCGCCACCCCCCGGCTGACCCTGACCGAGCGCGTCACCAGCGACACCGCCCAGGGCCTGGGCACCCCCCACCAGTACACGATCAGCGGGCGGTTCTTCCTCAGCGCCGAGCCCTACAAGAGCGGGATCGCCCCGGTCGCGGTGCAGGCCCCCGCTGGCGGCGGGAACAGCCGGCTGCTGCTCGGCTACCCGGCCCAGGGCACCTGGGCCGCGCTCACCGTCACCCCGTCCGGCCAGCTCGTGGCCGAGACCCTCACCGACGCCGATCACCTGATCACGCGCGGCTTCGCCTACCCGGAGAAGGGCAAACCCGGCTCCTGACAGGCCGGGCGGGCTGAGGCTTCCCGGGCCGGCCTCACCGCGCGGAACCGGCGGCCAGCCCAGCCGCCACAAGACGCCGGTGCCGCCGGGCACGGCTGGCAGGCCCCGGACCTGGCAGCGCGGTGGCAGAGACTGCTGGTGCCCTCCTGCCAGAACACGGCCTGCCCCGCGTGCTCCCCGGCTGCGCCCAGGCCAGCGGCGGCAGGTGCCGTATCTGGCCCGGGCGCTCACACAGCGAGGCTGGCGCGAGCAAGGCCTGGCCTCACCTGGCCTGGCCCCGGCAGCGGGATCCGGGCCGGGAACGCGCCGGAGAACTAAGTTGTTTAGGTTTTATGGATCTGCGGACTGGTGGCGTGGCGGGAGGCGATCGCCATGGGCGGGATGATGGCAGGCATGGGCGCGTGGATGGCCCTGTGGGCCGTGGCCGGCGTGGTGATCGTGGCGCTGGTGGCCGCCGGCGCTGTGTGGGCAGCCCGCGAACTGGGCCAGCGCGGGCGCGGCCCTGAGCGCGCGGAGCTTCCCGGCGACGCGCCGCAGCAGATTCTGCGCCGCCGCTACGCCGCGGGCGAGATCGACGAGGACGAGTACCTGCGGTGCCTGTCGGGTCTGTCCCAGCGCTGACCCGTACCCCGGCGGGGCCGCGACAGGAATGAGTACCTGTCCGCGATATCGCCTCGCCGATCAGGGAATCCCAGTTCCTTCTACCTTGCTGGCCCGCTCAACTGCAGCGGCGCGGTGGCTGTGGGCGCATCCCGCTGAGGTGGCCGCGCCATTACGGGGCTGGTCCCGCGCTATCGGCCTCAGCATGTGGAACAAGCGGCATCCGGCCTGGCTCAGGCGTCCGCAAGTGCGGGGACCAGAACTGCTGCTACCCGGGCCACTTGACCGACCTGACCCGACGTGGCGGCCTCGTCGGCGCGGTCGGCGGACCTCTGGTGAACCGCCGGGCCGACCGGTTACAGGGGCAGCTGGTAGCCGCCGATCCAGTGGATCTTCAGCCAGGTCATCAGGGCCGTCCACGCGCCGGTCACCTGCAGCACGCCGACGATGACCAGCAGCGCGCCGCCGGCCCGGGTGACCAGCCCGGCGTGCCGGCGGGCGAAGGAAAACAGCCGCATCCCGCGCTGGAACACCGCGGCGACGATGAGGAACGGGATGCCGATCCCCAGGCCGTAGACGAACGCCAGGAACGCCCCGCGGGCCGCCGACCCGGTGGTTACCGCCAGGGTCAGCACAGCGGCCAGGGTGGGGCCGATGCACGGCGTCCAGCCGAGCCCGAACAGCACCCCCAGCAGCGGCGCCCCGGCCAGCCCGGCCCGCGGCCGCACCGAGGGCCGCAGCACCCGCCCGGCCAGCGGCAGCTTGTCGAAGGCCCCGGCAAACAGCAGGCCGAGCAGGATCGTCAGCCCGCCCAGCACCTGGATCAGGATCTGCTGGCGGGCCAGCAGCAGCTCGCCGAGCCCGCCGAACGCGGCCCCGTAGCTGGCGAACAGCGCCGAGAACCCGAGCACGAACAGCGCCGTCCCGGCCACCGTCCGGCCCCGTGCAGCTCGCGTGGCAGCGGCAGCACCGGCGGGCGCGGCCGGCGGGGAGGCAACCGTGGCCACCGCACCCGGCCCGGCGGGCACGCCCGCAGCTGGCGCGCGGCCTGGTTGTGCCCGCATGGCTGCCCCGGCAGCGGACCGCTGCGCATCAGCCCCGGACATCCCCGTCACATAGGACAGGTAGCCGGGTACCAGCGGCAGGCAGCACGGCGAGATGAAAGTGACCGCGCCGGCCGCCAGCGCCACCGGCGCAGCCAGGACCAGCGGCCCGGACAGCACAAGGTGCTCGATACCGCCGCTCACGATGTCCCGGCCTCCGTGCGTCCGCTGGCTCATCCGGTGACATCACAACCTACCGTCCTTAGGTGACCAGGCCACCGGCGGGCCCCTGCCGGCGGCCTGGCCGCACACCCTGCCGGCCTCCTCTGCGGCATCACCCCGCTGGCGCCGAACGCCGCACCGCCTGGCGGGCCGCTGGCGACGCGCCCGCAGCGATCGGTGTCAGCCCTGCCGCCTGCCGGGATCGGCCGCCGCTGCGGGCCGTGTCAGGTCCGGCCGCTGATCAATGCGGTTCCCCGGGTGAGATCGGTCATCGTGACCGCCCCGAAGACCCGTTTGGCGATGCGGTGCCCGGCGTTGAGGAAGAAGGTCTGCGGGATCGCGACCACGCCGTAGGCGTTGTCCGCCGCCGCGTGCGGGTCGAAGCCCACCGGGTAGCTCACCCCGGCGGCGCGTGTGAACCTCAGCGCGGCGCTGGCCTGATCGTTGGAATCGACAGCGGCAGGGCGCGGGCTGCATGACCAGGAGCGCTGACCGCGGCGGAGATCCCGGCGGCCAGCGCGAGCAGCACGGCGGCCGCGCCAAGGGCGATCTTGGCGCTGGGCGGCATGCGGCGCAGCCGGCCAGCCCAGCGCCGCACCCCGAGCCGCCCCGGGCCGGTGCCGCCATTGTGAGGAATGGTCATCGTCGCCCCGTTTCGTGCAGGCCGGCCGCCTGGCACCGGGCGGCCTGCCGTGGCCGCGTGCGCGGCTGCTGGCGCCGGCGATGCGCGATCCGGGCAAGACGCCTCCGGGTACCCAGACACCTAAGAAGTTTAGGTATATCATGGGCCGGTCACAGGCCCGCCGGCACGCGGAGGAACCGCAAGCACGCGACCGCCCCAGCGGTGATGGACCTGGCGAGGCGCCGGCGGCCCAGGCCCCGGCCGCAGCCGGCCCTGGGAAAGGTGAGGCGAGGTGGCAGGACAAAGCCCAGCACGCCCCGGCGGGTCGGCGGCGGGCGAGCAAGCCGCCGGTACGCCGCGCCGGGCCGGGTCGGGCAGGCGGCTTGCGGCTGTGCTCGCTGCCGCGGCCGTGGTGGCCGCGGCAGCGGCAATCACCGTGCTGGTCATCGTGATCCGCCACCACCAGCAGGCGGCACCGGCGCAGCTGCGCCCGTCGGGAATCCCGCCCAGCGTCTCGACCCGCCTGGCCGACCTGATGGCCCTTTCACCGGTGCCCGCGAGCCCGGCACCGGAGTTCAGGCTCACCGACCAGAACGGGAAGCCAACCCAGCTGTCCCAGTTCCGGGGCAAGGTGGTGGTGCTGACCTTCATGGACACCCACTGCGTCAGCACCTGCCCGCTGGTCGCCCAGGAGTTCGCCGACGCCTACCACGACCTCGGGCCGGCCGCGGGCAAGGTGGTCTTCGCCGCGGTCAACGTCAACCCCTACCACGCGCGGGTGGCTGACGTGCTCACCTTCTCCCGCGAGCATCAGCTCGTCACGATCCCCGGCTGGCACTTCGTCACCGGCCCGGCCGCGGCCCTGCAAAAGGTGTGGCGCGCCTACAACATCCAGGTGCAGGCACCGGGCCCTGACGCCGACATCGTGCACACCTCGGTGGATTACTTCATCGCCGCTAGCGGCATCGAGCGGTTCGTCGCCACACCTATGGCCGGCGAGAGAAACGGCAAGAGCTACCTTCCCCCCGGCACGCTGGCGGCCTGGGGCCACGGGATCGCACTGGTCGCCCGGTACCTGGCCCGGTAACCGGCCGGGCACCGGCATGACCGTGATGCCGGTGAGGTCAGGCATCAGCACGTGCACGTCCGCCACCATGAAGGCGCTTGCCCGGCCGCACCGCGCGCATGATGAGGCCCGCGGCCCACGCAGCGCGGCCGGCCGGCGTCGCTGCTCATCCCGCCCCGTCACCTGCGCCGCATCGGCCTGCTAGTCGGCAATCGCAGTCGCAGCAACCAGCAGGCAAATGTACTATCCTTCACTCGTACTATCGATTGATAGTAGATATTGGGAGATGGGTGATGGTGAGCAGGGTGCAGGCCGAGGCTGGAACGGCCCAGACCGGGAGCGTTTCGCCGCCGAGCCGAGCCAGCCCGCCTCAAGCGAGACAGCGACGGTTCCTGGCGCGCCTGCTGGAGGCGGCGGCGATCCGGCAGGGCGGCTCTGTGCTGGACAGTGGGCGCGGCTGCGGCCCCGCCTCGCTGCGGGCCGTTCGCGCCGCCGGGCGCGAGCACGCTCCCGGTGCAAGGCTCCCGCCCGTTTGCTGCCATCGCCGCCCACATGCGCGGCCCCGGGCTTGCCGGGCCGGGCCAGCAGGCTCGTTCTCGCTCGCCGGACCACAGAGCCGCCACCAGGGCGCCGCCAGGGTTACGCCGTAGCTGGCCGGCTGGCTGGTGACCGCCCGTCGCTGACCTTTACCGGCCGGCCAGCCCATCCAGAATGCCGGAAGAGAAAGGAAGGAGCTGCGCAATGACCACGGACCAGGCCAGGCGGGAGCGTTGGCAGCGCTACTGGGACAAGCACTCTGCCTCCTACGACAAGCAGATGCGGTTTTTCGACCGGGTCCTGTTCGGCGACAGCCGGGCCTGGGTCTGCTCTCAGGCCGCCGGGGACACCCTCGAAGTCGGCATCGGCACCGGCCTCAACCTGCCCCTCTACCCCGCAGCGGCCACGCTGACCGGCATCGACATCAGCCCCGCGATGCTGAAGATCGCCGCAGACCGGGCCCGGCAGCTGGGCCGGGAAGTCGGCCTGCGTGAGGCGGACGCGGGGGCGCTGCCGTTCGGCGACGCCTCGTTCGACACCGTGGTGTGTACCTTCTCGCTGTGCGCCATCCCCGGCCACCAGCGCGCGGTCAGCGAGATGCACCGGGTGCTGCGCCCCGGCGGCCTGCTGCTCCTGGCCGACCACATCGCCGGGTCAGCCAGGAGCGTCCGCGCCATCCAGCGGCTGCTGGAAACCGTCACCGTGCCCACGGGCGGGGAGCACTTCCTGCGCCGCCCGCTGGACCAGGTCCGCGCCGAAGGCTTCGCCATCGAGCGCCAGGAGCGGTTCAAGCTCGGCATCGTCGAGCGCATCGCCGCCCGTAAGCCCGCCCTGTCCTGACCCGGCCGCGCCGCGGTCCGCGGGCCGCAGCCCGCCTCACGAGCGGCCTGGGCGGGCCGTCTGGGGCTCGGAACGGAGGCCACGCGCCTTTAGCCGTGACCTTCCCAGGCTTCGAGACCTTCCTTGACGGCGAGGGCCGCGATGACGAGGGCGGCAATAGGGTCGGCCTGCCACCAGCCGAGCCAGGCATTCAGCCCGACACCGGCCAGCGTGGCAGCGGAGGTAGCGGCGCAGAACGCGGTTTCGGCGGAGTCGGCGATCAGGGTCCGGTTGTCCAGGGCGCGCCCGGTGCGGCGCTTGGCCACCGCCAGCCCCGGCATGACCAGCAACGCGGCGGCGGCTATCGCGAGCCCGGGCACCGACTCCTGCGGCTGGGCACCGGTGACCAGGTCACGGATGCCCTCGATCGTGAGGTAGGCGGCGAGGGCGAAGAACGTTATCCCGATCAGCCGCACCGCCCTCGTTTCCCGCTCCTGGCCGGCGATCTCGCCGCGGAGCTGCCAGACCACGACGGCGGCGGCGAACAACTCGATGACCGAGTCCAGGCCGAACCCGGTCAAGGCGATCGACGACGCGAGGATCCCTGCGGTGATGGCGACCGCGGCCTCGGCGGTCATCCAGGCCATGGAGGCGTATTCCAGCCGGAACCCGCGGCGCCGCAGCCGCGCCCGGCTGCCCGCGGCTGCGGTCACCGGGGCTGCCCGTAAACCGGGCAGAGGGCGACTGCGTCGCCGGTCACGGCCAGCACCTTCTCCGCCGCGGCCAGCACCTCCAGCAGCGCGGGGACGGCCAGCGAGTACACTGACGCCCGCCCCACCGCCTGCACACTGACCAGGCCGCAGTCGCGCAGGCAGGCCAGGTGCTTCGACACCGTGGACTGGGCCAGGCCCAGCTCGCCCGTCAGGTCGGTCACCCGGGCCGCCCCGCTGGCCAGGCGGCGGACGATCGCCAGCCGGGCCGGGTCACCCAGCGACCGAAACAGCGCTGCCGCCGGGCCCAGCCCCGCCCGAGACGCCGTGATCAGACCCTCTTGCATCGCCATATGGCGATGATATCGCCCGTTCTAGCGCGGTACAGATGCGGTCGGCTGGTGGCCATGGCAGGGGAGGCAGCGTCGCCGCGGCTCAGCGGTCCCGGCCCTGCTGGGGCCACTGCCGCGGCGTCAGCGGATGCCGAGTTCGGCGTGCATGCTATGGCGCAGGGCCAGGGCCGACGCCCGCACCCGACCGCCTCGCCATGCCCGCCGGCGCGCACCTCGACCGGGCTGGTCGCCGCCGGGGCGGTGGTGACTCCAGGCGGATGACGCCGTCTGCGGTTTGGGTGTGCAGCCAGAAAGGCATCTCCCGGAGACGAACGCGCCCCGCGGTGTGCTCCGTGCCGGGTCCCGTCGGGACCTGGCACTGTGAGCCGTTGCCGCAGATGGCCAGGTGCATGTGGATGCGAACCAGTACCTGCTCGCAGGTTCTCGCACCTCCTGCTGTTCACCAGCGGCCAGATGCCAGCGTCACACTGCCAGCCAGCGGCGCTACTTTTGCAAAGGGGTGCCGACGCCGCCGGTGCACGGTGCGCCGTACTCGGGCGTGTAGGTCCTGGACACGCGGAACTTGCTGACAAACGCCTGCAGCCGCGGGTCGGTGGGCGAGGTGAGCCGCAGCTGGAATCCCCACGAGGAGACCACGACCGGGGCGGGCAGTCCCGGGTAGGGGGTCAGGTCGATGTACCGGGAGCCGGACTGGCCGCCGGGCGACAGGACGCTCTGGCCTTCCACGAAGGCGCGCAGCGCATCCACGTCGCTCTTCGGCAGCGACGGCTGGTAGGTGATCCACACCGCGCCATGTTCCAGGTTGTGCACCGCGTGCTCGCTCGGCACGGGCTTGTCGTAGATGCCGCAGTTCATCCAGGTCGCGTCGTGGGCACCGCCCACCGGTGGGATGACCGAGTACCTCACCGGCCCGGGAACATGGGTGTGCCCCAGCGCGCGGGCGGCCAGCCCGTTGTGGCTGCTGGAGGGCCAGCCCGTGGTGTCGTAGGCGACCACGCCGCGGATGCCGGAGGTGTTCGGCACCGCCAGCGCGGCGGGCTGGACCACCGGCGTTCCGCCACTCACCGTCGGCGGGATGACCTCCTTACTGCTGCCGCTGGAGGGGAGCGCGGCGATGACAATCCCGATCACCGCGCCGACAGCGACCACGATGGCGCCGATGGTGATCAGGTTGCGGCGCCGCTCGGCACGGCGCTGCTGGGCCCGCATCTGGGCGACCTTCTCCTGGGCCCGCTGCCTGTTCCTGGCACCCTTGGACATCAGCGCCTGCCTCTCATCTTCCCGGTCACCTAAGGAGGATAGGTTACCGTCCCAGCCGATGACCCAGAACCCGCAACGGGCTGGATGGCAGCCCAAGCCAGCCGGGATGTTAGCTGGCGTCTGGGCTGAGCCAGCCGCGAGTAGCCTGCTTGGGCAGTCCGCGGTAGCCGCATCCGGGGCCGGCGCCTTCGCCCTGGATGCGGCCTTCATGCCAGCCGTGGACAGCGGCGTGCAGGCCTGCCTGCTCAGCGGTCGCCCGGCCGGACCTGAGGGCCCCGACCGCGCTGGTGACGATCAGCCGCAGGACCGGCGAGTCCGGATTCAGGAACGGCGGCGCGGGCATCGGACTGTGTCGCCTGCCACGGTGGTGGGACCAGGCGACTGCCGGTAGGTGGACCATTGGGTGCCGCGCCGGGTGAGAACACGTTCTCGCTTCCCCGTGGCCCGCGGGTGGCCGTGTGAGACTGGCGGGATGCGATGGTCACCAGATCCGGAGGCGCTGCGGGGCCGCGTTGCGCTGGTTGCGGGGGCTACGCGGGGCGCCGGGCGCGGGATCGCTGCGGCGCTCGGCGAGGCCGGCGCGACCGTGATCTGTACCGGGCGCAGCAGCCTCACCGGCCGGGGCGGATCAGACTACGACCGCCCGGAGACAATCGAGGAGACGGCCGAACTGGTCACCTCCCTGGGCGGCTCCGGGATCGCCGCCCAGGTCAATCACCTCGACCCGGAGCAGGTGCGGCGCCTGGCCGGGCAGGTGCGCGACGAACACGGCCGCCTCGATGTCCTGGTCAACGACATCTGGGGCGCCGAACGGCTCAAGGGCGGGCCCGCAGACTGGAACACCCCCATCTGGCAGCATGACCTGGACGCCGGGCTGCGTATCCTCCGGCTGGGCGTCGAGACACACCTGATCACCTCGCACCACCTGCTGCCGCTGCTGATCGGGCAGCCGGGCGGCCTGCTGGTCGAGGTCACCGACGGCACCACCGAGTTCAACGCATCCCGATACCGGATCTCGGTGTTCTACGACCTGGCAAAGGTGGCGGTCAACCGGCTCGCCTTCTCCCAGGGACACGAACTCGCCGCGCACGAGGCGACGGCGGTCGCGGTCACTCCGGGCTGGCTGCGCTCGGAGATGATGCTGGACAATTTCGGCGTCACGGAGGAGAACTGGCGCACCGCACTGGAACCCGGCCGGGTCGGCGGGTACCCGGCCGCACCGGCTGGGTTCACTTCCTCCGAGTCGCCGCGCTACGTCGGCCGCGCCATCGCCGCAGTGGCCGCCGATCCAGGCCGGGCCCGGTGGAACCAGCAATCGGTCAGCTCTGCCCAGCTGGCCCGGGAATACGGTGTCACCGACATCGACGGATCCCAGCCGGACAGCTGGGCCCGGCACGCGACTGCCTGACCAGACGCGACACGCCGGGCAAAGCAGCAAGGGAGAACACGTTCGCCTGCTCGGCACCCGGACGGCAGGTGGTCCCATCACCGGCCAAGCACTGGTCCTATGACGATGGCAAATGACAGACTGCTCACCCACGACCGTAGCGCTGCGGCACCGGCCGCCGGGCACCAGGCGCCGGCAGCGCAGTGGGTGACCGCCCGCCGGCTGGCAGCTGATCGGGCCAGGCATTACCTGCCATGTACCTGGGCGTCGCCGCCTGGCCAACACCGTGAGGACGTCCGTCATCCATCTTGAACACAGCCGAGGCCGTAATGTCTTGCCCCGCGGCGACAGTTTAGTGAGCATGGCGCCTCTCGCGGTCTGCCTATCAACTCCTCACATTCGGACAGCGGCTGTTACGGAGAGTGAACGCACGGCCAGTGCGGCAGCCGGATACTTTTCGCCGAGTCTGAGTGGCTTTACAGCTGCGCCGGTCAGGCGGGCAGCTGCGCGCAGAACAGCCAGTGCGAGCGGATTCCCGGCCCGTCCGGCCGCGGTGGGTTCGCGCGGCGGGCACTGTTATCGCGTGTGCGTGCTGGGGGCGTGCTCGATGATCTGGCAGACTCCGCCGTTGTCGCCGGCCTGCTGCCGGGCGGCGGCGCGGGTGCCGGCCAGGGTGCGGCGGAGCTGGCGGAGTTCGGTGATGGTGCGGTCGATGTCGCGGATGCGCTGGTCGAGCAGGGCTATGACGTGGCCGCAGGGGGTGATGCCGCCGCGGCGCAGGTCGAGGATGTCGCGGATCTCGACGAGCGACAGGCCGAGGGTTTTGGCCTGGCGGATGAACCGCACGATCGCGATGTCGTCGTCGGTGTAGAGCCGGTAGCCGGCCCCGGTACGCGGCGCTTCGGGCAGCAGGCCCTCGGATTCGTACAGCCGCACCGCCTTGGCCGACACCCCGGCCGCCTGCGCGGCCTTGCCCACGGTCCACGTGTTCGCCGTCTGCGTCGAGGTCATCACGCACCTCCTCCCCTCTGAGGTTACGCGGCTTGACCTTGCCCTAGGGGCAAGCTCATACGGTGGTCCCGGTGCCGGAGAAGACCAGGTCAGGACCGGCTGATCCGGCGAGAGACGAGGACCGGCGATGGGGCAGATCGTGGTCTTGCAGGTCGAAGGCATGGACTGTGGCGCGTGCGGGCGGCGGCTGCAAACCGTGCTCGGCCGGCTGGACGGCGTAGACGCGGTGGAGGCCGATCACGCCAGCGGCCGGGTGCGAGTGCGGTTCGACCCTTCCCGGGTGGCTGGGGACGCGCTGGCCACGGCCGCGAGCGAGCGGATCGGGCAGGCTGGCTTCACCGTCACCGGCCACTGCCAGCAGGACGAGGTCAGGCGGCCATGAGCACGAACACCCGGGCCGGCACGGCGGGTGCCGCGGAGTTGTGGTCGGCCGAGCCGTCCCCGGTCGAAGGGAACGCCCGGATCCGCGCCAGGATCGCGGGCCTGCACTGCTCGCTGTGCACCGGCACGATCGAAAAGGCCCTGGGGCGCATGGACGGTGTCGGGCAGGTGGCGGTGTCGCTGACGCATGAGCAGGCGCTGGTGGACTACGACCCGGAACTCGTCGCGCCGGAGCGGATCTTGTCGACACTGCGGGACATCGGCTATGACCTGTACGATCCGCGCAAGCTGCGCCCCTTCGAGGAAGAAGAAGCCCGGCTGGTCCGGGAGGGGGTGCGGCTGCTGGGCGCGATCACCGCCAGCCTGGCCGCGATCGGGCTGATCGCCACCGTCATCGGGATCGCCTCAATCCTGGTGCCGGCCTCGGTGGTCGTGGTGATGGTGCCGCTGTCGTATGTGATCCTGCGCAAGGCCAGCCACCTGACGGCGCTGCTGGGGCCGGCGGCGCTCGTCGCACCTGGAGTTGCCGCGCTGGTGCTCCGCGCGGCCGGGCTGCTGCCCGCGTGGCTGACGGGCTGGCTGACTGCCGCCGTCGCGGTCACGGTCGTGGCAGGGGTAGCGCATCACATCCTGCGGATGGCCTGGCAGTCGGCCCGCCGTGGGATTCTCAACCAGCACGTGCTGCTGGAGATCGGCGCGTTCGCCGGGATCGTCGGCGGCGCGATCGGGCTGGCCGGGGTGTTCCCGGGATACCCGACGGCGGCGTTCTTCGCCGTGGCCGTGCTGGTCGCGAACTATCACATCTTTTCGGAGTGGCTGTCGTTGCTGGTCAAGACCCGCTCCAGCCAGGCGGTCAAGAAGCTCCTTGACCTGCAGCCGGATCTGGCGCTCCTGGTCCGCGGCGGGGCCGAGGCCGAGGTGCCGGTGGAGCAGATCGCGGCGGGGGACCGGGTGCGGATCCGCCCCGGCGAGCGCATCCCGGTCGACGGGCGCGTGGTGGAAGGCTACTCGACGGCGGATCTGTCGCTGGTGACCGGCGAGCCCATCCCGGCCGAGAAAGCCACCGGCAACAGCGTGGTCTCCGGGGCGCTCAACGGCACCGGCATGCTGCTGGTGCAGGCCAGCGCGCCCGCGCCGGAGAGCTTCCTGGCCCAGGTGGTGCGGCACGTGGAGGACGCCCGTGCCCTCAAGCCGGGGGTTTTGCACCTGGTGGACCGGATCCTGCGCATCTACACACCGACCGTGCTGGCCATCTCGGCGCTGGCGCTGGCCGGGTGGCTGGCGGGCAGCGGGGCGGCCACCGGCCAGGCAGATGTGCAGCGGGCGGTGTTCGCCGCGCTGTCGGTGCTGGTGATGGGCTACCCGTGCGCGGTCGGCATCGCCGCCCCGCTGGCGATCGTGCGCGGCGCCGGGGAGGCCGCCGACCTGGGGATCATCATGCGCACCGGCGAGGCGTTCCAGACCTTCCGGCAGGTCACCCACATGCTGCTGGACAAGACCGGCACCCTCACCGCCGGGCGCCCCGCCGTCACCAGGCTTCACCCGGCGACCGGCGTCACCGCAGATGAGCTGCTGGCGGTGGCCGCCGCCGCCGAGTCGCCGTCCGAGCACCCCCTGGCCCGGGCCATCACCGGCGCCGCGGCGCAACGGGGCCTGGACCTCCCGCCATTGGATCCGGATGGGTTCCAGGCCACCGCCGGGTTCGGGGTCACCGCACGGATCGCCGCGCAGCGAGTGCTGGTGGGCCGTCCCGCCTTCCTGGCCAGCGAGGGCATTGACCTGTCAGCCCTCGGCGAGGTGATCGCGCACCTGGAGGGTGAAGGCAACACGGTGGTCGCCGCGGCACGCGGCACCGGCGTCCTCGGAGTGATCGCGCTGGCCGACACCCTGCGCCCCGAAGCGGCCGAAGCGATCACCGGGCTGCGCCGGGCGGGCGTGACGCCGGTGCTGGTGACCGGCGACAACGCCCGCGCCGCCGCCCACATCGCCGCCCAGCTCGGCCTCGGCGAGGTGCACGCCGGGGTCTTGCCGGATGGCAAGGCCGGGCTGGCCGGCCGGCTCCAGGCTGGGGGTGCTCGGCCGGCGTTCGGCGCGGCGGGCTCAGTGGCCTGCTCCGCCTCCGTGATCCTCGCTGGCGAGGGTGTGGGCGTCATCCCAGTGCTCATCTGAGCCGTCGGCGTCGTGGCAAAACGTCACCTCTTTCTGCCATGCCTCCCAAGTCACACGCTGAAAGTAATCAGCCGTTCACTTTCAGCGTTTAGGGGTGATGGGTCGTGATCGATGAGGGATGCGTGTACCGGCGGTGTGGCTGCACCGACCCGGCCACCGGGCGGCAGTACGGGCGGGCCTGCCCGCGGCTGGCCGCAGGCGGGCGGCATGGCAGCTGGTATGTGCGGCTGGAGCTGCCCGCCGGACTGGACGGGCACCGGCGGCGGGTCCGCCGCGGCGGCTACCCCTCGCGCCGGGCCGCGGTGGCGGTGCTGGCCCGGCTCCGGGCGCCGCGGCGGGTAATCCTGGTGGGCGGTTGCTGACGGTGGGGGACTGGCTGGCGCACTGGCTGGTCTGCCGCACCGCCACCGCCCCGTCCACCGTCCGCGGCTACGGCGCGCACGTGCGGCTGTACCTGGCGCCGTACCTGGGACAGGTGCTGCTGGCTGAACTGTCCGCTGGCCAGGTGCAGGCGATGTTCGCGGCCATCATCCGCCACCACCACGCGCTCGGCTCCCCGATCTCCGCCGCGACGCTGGCCCGGATCCGGGCCACGCTGCGGGCGGCGCTGAACGCGGCGACCCGCCGCGGCCTGCTGGCCGAGAATGCGGCCTGCCAGGCCGAGCTGCCCCGGGCGCGCCGGCCACGGGCGGTGGTGTGGAGCCCGTACCGCATCGAGCAGTGGCGGCGGACTGGGGAGCGGCCCGCGGTCGCGGTCTGGACGGCCGCGCAGACCGCGCAATTCCTGCACAGCATCGAGGGTCACCGGCTGTACGCGGCGTTCCACCTGATCGCGCTGCGCGGCCTGCGCCGCGGCGAGGCCGCCGGGCTGCGCTGGTGCGACCTCGACCTGGACGGCAAGACCGCCATCATCAGCCAGCAGCTCCAGCAATACGACGGCCGGCTGGCCCTCTGCCCGCCGAAAACCCCGCACGGTGCCCGGGTGATTGCCCTGGACCACACCACGGTGGCAGCGCTGCGGGCGCACCGGGACCGGCAGCGCGCCGAGGCCGCTGATTACGGGCCCGGGTACCGGGTGAGCGGGTTCGTGTTCACCAACCTCAACGGGGACCCGATGGCCCCCGACCGGCTCACCCGCACCTTCCGCCAGCTCGCCGCCGAGGCCGGGCTGCCGCCGGTCCGGCTGGATGACCTGTGCCACGGGGCGGCCACCCTGGCCCTGGCCGCTGGGGTGGACCTGCGGATCGTGCAAGAGATGCTGGGGCCTCCTCGGTGGCCGTCACGCAGTCCGTTTACGGGCATCTGACGGCCGCGGACGCGCGGGTGGCGCTGGAGAAGGCCGGATGGTTCACCGGGAAGGAAGTGTCCTGGTGACCGGCGGCCCGGATGCCGCGGGGGCCGTCCCGGGCTCCGGCCGGCCTGCTGGGAAAGCTGATGTCCTCGGTGCGCCCGGAGTTCCGGGCAGGCGTCCTGGTGTTCGGTCCCGCTGACCCGGTGTTCGGCGGCGATGCCTGCCTCGTCCCGCAGTGCGGGCGGACAGCGCGGGCGGCCGGTATGTGCCATGGCCACCACCAGCGGTGGGTCCACGCCGGGCGCCCCGATCTGGGGGCATTCGCCATGTCCGGGGTGGCGGTGGGGCCGTGGTTTGGGCACGCGCCGCTCACAGGCTGCGAGGTCCCTGGCTGCGGGTTCGGCTCGGCCAGCCGGCAGATGTGCTCCCGGCATTTGCGCGCCTGGGAGCGCGCCGGAGAGCCTGAGCGCGGCAGGTGGCTTGCCACGGCGCCGCCCGTGGTCCCGCAGCCCGGGCAGGCCGCATGCCGGATCAGCTACTGCGAGCTGTGGGCGCACCCGGGCGCCGTCTTGTGCTACTCCCACCACCGGCGCTGGAAAGGCCTCGGCCGCCCCGGGCTGGAGGAATTCATCGCCGGATACGGCCAGCCCCCCGACGGGCGGGAACGGGCGGACCTGACCGGCCTGCCCGACCGGCTCCGGCTGGAACTGCAGTACGCCCTGCAATGCCGGCACGACGACAACATGATCAAGACGAGGCCCACCACGATCCGGTCCGTGATCGGCTGGCTGGCCGGCAGCGGCTGTTCCTCGCTGCTCGACCGCGGGGAGCAGGACTGGCGGGCCGCCTGTCCGGCCTATGCCGCCCGGAGCCAGCACCCGGTCGCGCTGCTGACCTACGCGCACCGCAAGGTCACTGCCCTTGCCGAGGGTGAGGGCTGGGACAGCGAGTACCCCCGCGACACCTGGCACCTGCGCCGCCTCGGCATTGACTCCCAGTGCGCGACCCTGCAGTTCGGCGGTATCCCTCAGCCATGGCTCAGGGACCTGGCCAAACGGTGGACCCGGTGGCGGCTGAGCACCGGCTTGGAAGCGCAGACCTGCTACCGCGGCGTCCGGGCACTCACCCGGCTCGCCGCGGTCCTCGCCGAATCCGGCGTCACGCAGACCAGCGGGATCAGCCGGGACGTCCTCGAGCGCTATCTCGCGGACTTGGCCGCCGCGATGGCAGGCAAGAAGGAACACCGCGACCACATCGGGCAGGTCGCCACGTTCTTCCGCGACGTCCGCCGCCACCAGTGGGAAGCGGCCCTCCCCGCGGCCGCGGTGATCTTCCCCGAGGACTACCCCCGCCAGGGCCGGCTGCTCCCGCGGGCCCTGGCCGGCGACGTCATGGCCCAGGTCGAGGATCCCGCCAACCTCGACCGGTGGGAGAGCCCGGCCTACCGGCTGATCACCCTCATCCTCATCCGCTGCGGGCTGCGGATCACCGACGTCACCGCCATCGCCGCCGACTGCGCCGTCCGCGACGTCGGCGGCGCACCCTACCTCCGCTACTACAACCGGAAGATGAAGCGCGAGGCACTCGTGCCCATCGACGACGAACTGGAATCCCTCATCGCCGGCCAGCGGGAACGCAACCAGTCCCGGTGGCCAGGCGGCACCCCGGTCCTGTTCCCGCGCCCCACGACCAACATCGACGGCACCCGGCCCGTCGCCGGCGGCACTTACCGGGAAGCGCTCTGCCGCTGGCTGGAGAGCTGCGACATCCGCGACGAGCACGGCAAGCCCGTGCACCTAACTCCCCATCAATGGCAGCACACGCTCGGGACGATCCTGATCAACCGGGGACGTCCCGCAGCACATCGTGCAGAAGATCCTCGACTCGCCTCTCATGACCGCCCACTATGCGCGGCTGTCCGACAAGACCGTCCGCGAGCACTGGGAAAAAGCCCGCAAGGTCAACGCCGAAGGCCAGTCTGTCCAGATAAGCCCCGACGGCCCGCTCGGCGACGCCGCCTGGTCCAAGCACCGCCTGTCCCGGGCCACCCAGGCGCTGCCGAACGGCTACTGCGAGCTGCCTCTCGTCCGGACCTGCCCGCATGCCAATTCTTGCCTGACCTGCCCGATGTTCGTGACCACCGCCGACTTCCTCCCGCAGCACCATGCCCACCGGCAGCAGACCCTGCAGATAATCACTACCGCCGAGGCGAGCGGGCATGCCCGCGTCGCCGAGATGAACCGGCAGGTCGCCACCAACCTCGACAAGATCATCACCGCCCTCGAAGCCAACGGCGGCGAGGAAGAAAAGCAGGAGGCCGCCGGTGTGTCCTGACCCGCTCTCCGAGGCTGCGGCCCGGCGGCACGAGCTGACCAGGTCCAAGGCCATCCAGGCCCTGCGGGAACTCGACCGGGCCGGCACTCTGGTGACGTTCGCCGGCGTCTCACAGGCAGCAGGGGTATCCTGGTCGTGGCTCTATACCCAGCCCGACATCAGCAACCAGATCCGCAGACTGCGGCAAAAGACAAACGGCGCCGGCTCCGCCGGCGCCGTTCCCGCCGACCAGAGGGCCACCGATGCGTCGCTGCGCGCCAGGCTCACCGCCGCCCTCAACCGAAACAAGCAGCTCGCCGACGAAAACGCCCGGCTCCGCCGCCAGCTCGCCCGTGCGCTCGGCGACCAGCGGTCAGCCCGAACCCGATTAGGTAACAATCCAGCCCCGTGAAACGCTGCAGCGTCAGGCTGCGAGCGTCCCGTCAACGACACTGTCCACGACGCGACGCCGCAGGTCACGACCCCGGCTGACGCGAAAGCTCAAGATAACGAAGCGTACAGGCTGATGATCACCGCGTTGAGCCCGTCGCTGCGGGTCGCCTGCTTCGGCGCCAGCGCCGGGACGAAGCTGCCGTCCCGGTCCCGCGGCACCGCCAGCCGCACCGGCCCCACCTCGGTGCTCAGCGTCTTGGCGCTGGACCCGTTCCGCCGGTTCCCCCCGGCGTTGCCGCCCGCGTCCTCCAGGTGCGCGCCGAGCTCGGCCGCCAGCCCTGCCTGCAGCACCTGCCCGATCACCCCAGTCAGCAGCCCGCCCGGCCCCGTCAGGACCACCGGCTCCCCCGGACCCGGCCCGCTCGGCCAGCTGCCCCGCCAGCGACGCCACCACCTCTTCCGGCAGCACCAGCCCCGGCGCCTCACCCCTGTCCGGGGCCGCCGGCGAAAATCCCGCCGCCGGGTCCTCGACTTCCCCCGCCGGAATCTCTACTGTTGTCATCTTGACCTCCCCATGGCCCAGGCCACCCCCTGTGGCCTGCGGAAACGCTCCTGTCTACCACCCCCCGCACAAAATTTCTGACAGACTCTCGTTCAGCGCGGATCCTTGCCGCTGGTCATGCCTTCGTGCAAAAACTACGTCGCGGGCACTACGAGATCGCGACCGACGCCCCCAGCCGCGGTAGGCTCCGTATCGCCTTTCATCGCCTCGCAGCCGCAATCTGACAGCCGAGTACGCGGATCATTCTCCGACGTTGTCCAGGAATGCCACAACGCAACAGTGCCGTCGCCCCCGCCCGCCGCTCCGCCCACGCCACCGCCAAGGCCGCTGTCCACGCCAGCGCCGACGGCCACGCCCTGCGCAGCTTCCGCGGCCTGATAGACCACCTTGCCACCCTGACCCGGGCCACCATCACCATTGGCGGCGCCAGCTTCGAAAAGATCAGCGACCCACGCCCACCCAGCGCCGCGCCTTCGACCTCATCAAGGCACCAATCCCGCTGACCCTCAGCCCGAAGTAGACAAGACCCAGCCCCGCCCCGGCAGCGAAACCGCAGCCCAGCGTCCCACCGACTCACCTCAGCAGACGAAACTTCGGCTTAACCTGTGGGCGGCACCCGCCCCACCCGGCATCCGCGCAGGTCGGCCCCAAACGTGAAGACCTTCCTTATCCGTGAGGTCTTGAGGCATCGGGATGGCCCCGAACCCGCGTCAGGGTTCGGGCCATCGCTTCAGCCAGCACCGAAGCACACGAAACCGGCTGGCTGCCGAGCGGCGCGGGCGAGGGCGGCCGCGGGAGGGCATCCCGCGACGATCGCCCGGTGGAAGCCGGCCATGGTGTCCGCGGCGGTATCGTCCGCCACCCTGGCAACGCTGGCCACGACGGTCGCTGAGCCCGCGCTGAGCAGCGCGGTGACCATGCCCAGCGTCTCGTCGCCGGGCCTGATGTCGGTCAGGCCCAGATCGCAGGATGACAGCACGACCATCGGCGGAGTATGCGGAATCTGCTGCAGGTCGTAGCCCAGCAGCGGCCCGGCGGTCAGCTCCAGGGTGGAAAAGAGCGCGTTCTCGGCCTGGTGCCGCCCGTGGGCGGCGAGGTGGGCAACGCTGACCTCGCTGAGCGCCGCGAGGGTGGCGGCCGGGGTGGCGCCCGTTCCGAGCAGGACGGCCGCCCGCGGGCGGAGGGCAGCAACCGCCTGTACCTCGGCTGGGCCGCGCGCGTTGCCTGGTCCCGCCACCAGCAGGGTGGCCGCCTGGGGGCCCAGCTCGCAGGAGCCGAGCCGACGCCTGGCCGCGAGCCAGGTGGTGGCCGACGGGGCGACTGTCATCGGGCGCCCGCCGCAGCCGGGCAGGACCGACCAGGGCACCGTCATCAGGATGCCGGTGGGCACCACCACCAGATCGCGGTCGCCGATGACGCTCAGGAATGGGCCGAGTATGGCGCCGCTGAGCGTGTGCGCGTCGCGGGAGGTGGCGGCGGCGACCGCGGTGGCGAGCCGGCCGGAGAGCGCATGGCCGGCCTGCGCATCGAGGTCGGCACGCAGCCGCAGCGCGGCCTCGGCCACGGCGGCGAACTCGCCAAGCGTCACCAGCGACGCGGACCCGCCGGCCACCACCAGCGCCCGGAGCGCGGGCCCGTCCCGCAGGTAGATGACGAGGGCGGCATCGCCGGCCGACTCCTTGACGGCGGCGAGCGGGGCGGGCGCGGGCGCGGCCGCGCCCCGCTTTCCCGGGGTGGACCAGGTGTGCTCGCGGATCGTGCGCTGAAGCGACTCGGCCCGGGAGCGCAGGCCGGCGGCCGGCCGCCCGGCCAGCTCCGCCGCGCGCAGCGCATGCCGGATCTGGCGCAGCTCCTCCAGCGCGGCAGCGGCGGTGGGATCGTCGGGCGGCAGCACCGGCGGAACCAGCAGTGCCTGCGCCCTGACGCGTTCTGACCACCGGTAGATGGCGGCTGGCGATCCGCTGGCAAGGGCCCGGGCGAGCGCGACCCGGGCCAGGTCCCGGCCGTGAACCGCGGCGCCGGTTTGCAGGTCGAGGCAGCCGAACTGGGTGCGGTGCCGGTGCAGCGCCGCCATGCCGGACGCCAGGTGCCGGGACGCCTCGGCGGGCCGCCCGGCAGCGGTGGCGAGTTCGGCCCGGGCGAGCCGCCAGAGCAGGCGGGTATCGAGGCGGTCCACCCGGCCAGGTGGCCCGTAACGATCCGCGATCTGCCAGGCGCGGCGCAGCTGGCCGGTGGACACCAGGGCGCGGGTGGCCTCCAGGGCGGCGGCGCGGGCGTCTTCTGCCAGGCCCAGCCGGTGCAGCCGCACCGCCAGGGACTGTGCGCGCACGGCGATCTCCGCTGGCGGGGCGCCGGCCGCCTGCTCGGCGCGCAGCTCAAGCAGCGATGCCAGGGCAGCCCGCCGTGCGTTGTCGCGGCCGAGGAACCGGCTGCGCGCCTGCCGCGCCCACTGCGCGGCCGCCTGTGGATGGCCTGCGAGCAGCGCGGCTTCGGCACGGACCTGGAGGGCATCGGCGCGGGTGTGGCTCATCCGCTGGTGGGTGGCCTGCTCGATGGCGGCGGCCAGCTCCCGGTCGGCCTCGGCAAACAAGCCGGCGGCCACCAGGGCGCGGGCCCGTTCAACGGCCAGGCTCGGCAGCCGCCCCGGCGCCAGCCTCTCGTAGTCGCCGCGGGCCGCGGTGAAAGCGCCGAGCGCGGCCGGCAGGTCGCCGGCGAGAACGTCCAGGCAGCCGAGATTGACCCGGGAGAGCGCGACGTGGAGGGCCAGCCCATGCCGTGCCGCGATCTGCCCGCACCGGCGCAGGTCGCCGCGGGCGAGCCGGACGTCGCCGGCCTCCAGGTGAACCAGGCTGCGGTTGTTGAGCGCCTTGACCAGATCGAGCGGGCTGTCCTCGCTCAGCAGCGCTACCGCGGCGTCGTACTCCCGCAGTGCCTGATCGTTGCGGCCGGTCCGCTTCAGCAGCAGAGCGCGCTGGCCGTGCAGGACCGGCCGCTGGGCCGCCGGGGTGATCCGCTCAGCCTCGTCGAGCAGCCGGAATCCGGCCTCAACCCGGCCGCGTTCAGACTCCGCCCAGGCGAGGCTGAGCAGCAGCCGGCACCGGAGCTCCAGCAACGCGGGATCATCGCGGGCGGGGCCGCTGTCGATGAGCCGCAGGCCCGCGCGCAGCTGCCGGACGGCGAGCGCCGGCCGACCGTTGTCGCTGGATGTCACGCCGACCGCGTGCAGCCGGGCAGCCCGCGGCCTTACGTCCATGTCACAGGGTGCTCAGCGCCCCTGGCGATGTCATGCGTCCGCCTGAACCCGGCTGCTCGGGCGGGGGTAAACACGCAACAATGCTATGGCCCGTCACCAGCTATCCGCTGCGCGGCGCGGGCGCCGGTTCGCTTCGCGTGTCGTTACGGCAAACCGGAACCCCGTTGCGCTGCCAGTTCCAGATCGGCACCAGCCCCGGCTTGGCGCCAAGCACCGTGACGAGCAGCCGCAGCTGGCTCTCCGGGAGCGGCAACGGCTGATCTTGCGGTGGCGGCACAAAGACGCGCTCGGGCAGGGAACCGCACTGCCGCTCTGATCCCCGCGAGAACGCCTTGAGCAGGTCTGTGGCTGTCCGGATGCCGGCCCGGCGGGGATTCAGGCGCGCGCCACCGCTCCCGATTCTGCGCACGGCCCGGCGAGGGCGGTGGCCCCCTCGTGCTGTCCTTGCCGCCGCACGCCAGATTCCCGCCGAAGTTCGCCGCGGAGCTCGTTCAGCTCCGCCCGGTCCGTCCTGTCCAGGTGGATCAGCAGGAAGACCTGGTCGGCCCAGTCGACGAGGCGCCCCGGGGGCACACGCGTGTGCAAGATGACATCCACCAGGTTCATGGTGGTGAGGTTCTGCATGTCCTCGACGCCTTCCTCGGTGAGCCGTGCCTCATACCAGAGGTTGAGCCCATCGAGCTGGTCGAGGGGTATTCCGAGGTGATCGGGGGAACCACCAGGCGGAGTGCCCTGGACGTCACCCGCTGCAGGAACTGAACGCCCACGAGCGGGAAGAAGCCGATGAGGAAGGCCACCGCCGGCTCAGCGTGGTTCGCCATCGGCGCGGTGCTGCCGGTCACCTGATGAAGAACGGCGACGATGAGCAGCACAAGGATGATCCGGAACACGGCGCTCGCGTAGGCGCTCGGCCGCAGGTCACTTTGATAGAAGCGGCGGATCAGCATGCCGCTCACGAACGCGTAAGCCCCGATGAACCCGTACTTCAGGACATCCCACGCACCATGGGGGGCGCTGACGAACCGGGTGTCCCACAGCACCGCCGACCAGCCGGCTGCAAGCAGCGTGGTGGCGAGAAACACGGGGAACAGGGACTCGCTGCTGACTCTGTACCCGTCGCCGCGCCCCCTGACCGCAGCCGCTTTCATCCGGCGCGGCGGCCGGCCGGTCCTTCATCGCGGCCCGGGGAACGTCGCGGCCGTAATATGCCTCGAACTTCTGGTGGTAAATGCCGTCGCCCGGGAGCCGGGGTCGTTGCCTCTGCTTCCACGGGTCATGAAACTCAGATGCCAGCGGGGGCTCCGGCAGGTTCTCCGGCAGGTCCCAGCCAAGCCTGTGCAGGCTGAGGACGTACTCGTTCCAGAGGGCCTTTGCCCGCATCCCGATGAACCGCACGTAAAGCCACCCGGGCAGGAATGACAGGCACCAGAGCGTGAAGAGCTTGAGTGCCGCGACACCCCAGGTCTGCGGGTACGCCAGTGGTTCTCGGCCAGCAGCCCGGCAGTGGCGGCGGCGACCCCGGCGGCGGCGATTATCAGGATGTTCATCCACGTCGCGACCGCTTTGCGGCGTAGCCACACCCGGGCCTTGTCTCTTGCGAGCCAGGCAACCGCGTTCCCTGGCCAGCGGAATGCCGTGCTCAGCGGGCCCAGCGGCCGCTCAGCTTGAAGATCGATTGTTCCGGGACTGGTGGTCATCGGTCCCCCGCTTCCCTGGGCTCGCGGCGGCCCGCCTGGTCAGGCCGGGGACTGCGGGCCTGACCAGCCGACGCCGGGTGTCACGAGCACTCCTAACGAATCTCGTTCGCGACGGCTGCCACCTTGGTGGCGTAGTCGGGATCCTGGGCCCATGTGCCGGCGAGCCCCTGGAGCGTTGGTGCGATGCCGCGGTATTTCTCGGGGAGCGGCCGGGCCGCTAGCGCTTCTTCGATCAGCTGGTGCTGAGCCTCGCTCTCGACGCCGCTGGGCAGCGCGAATGCCAGCAGCCGGCCGGTGTGCGCACGGACGGCTGTCTTCAGGTCGGGGAACGAGACCCCCGCCCCCGGCTCGCCGGTGACTCCGATGCCCGCGAGGTTCCTGCGCGGGCGCTGGGACCAGAACGAGGTGAGATGACCGGTCTCCTCGGTCATCTGCGCGACGGCCAGCAGCGGGTCAAGGCCCACTGCCTCCGCGGTCGTGTAGTAGAGGCCGACGATGCGGGTGACGTCGTCCGCGCTGTACCCGCCGTGCGGCCGTGCGAGCAGGTACTGTTCGGCCCGCGCGGCCGGCGCTCGCGCGGGTGCCACCAGCCGGCTGTCTGGCGTGACGCCCTGCGTCCCCGGCCGCGGGTGATCTCCATTGGTCTGGGCGGGGGGCTTGAACGGGTGGCCGAGGAAGGCACAGGTGCCCTCGGCGAGGGCCTCTCCCTGTTTCCGGTTCAGCTCGTCCGGCCAGTTGCGCACACGGCGGATTTCCGGGATGAGCGCCGTCATGGTCGTGCTGTTCAGGAAGAAGAGCTCGGGACGGCGCACGTCGGCCGCCCGCGGCATGCCCCGCGCGCGGAACGCCCTCCCGATGTGCTGTGCGAGAGAATGCCCGTCCTCCGCGAAGTAGAGGCCGGAAAATCCGTCCACCCCCTTGGCGAAGTCGAAGTGGACCTCGATGGCGACCCGGGGGTTGAGCTCGTTGGCCCGGTGGGCCGACCCACGGTAGTCGGGGTCGTGCGAGGCGCCCTGGGCGGTCTCACTGACCACCGTGAGCCCTGACCGCCGCATCGCGGCGAGGGCGTAGGTGCAGACCTGGAACGCCTCCAGGTGCTCCTGCCGCCCGTCGTCCCCGATCGCACCCGGGTCGAACACCCCCGAGGGCTCGACCCCGTGGCCGACCGCGAGATAGACATCGAGCCTGTTGTGGTGCTGCATGTCGCTTGTCCTCCCTACTGGCGCGTGTGCCGCGCTGTGCCAGCTATGGGGGCCAGCGCCACGGCCAGATACATGGCCGGGGCACAGTGACTGGCCAGCGGACCGCAGGAGGCTGGACCATGGATGTATTTCGGCGAGCCGTGCGGCCCCCCAGTCATAGGTGGCAGCCGCCGCCCAGGGGAGGGGACTCGCGACATGGAGGCAGCAATGACGGTGGACTACCGGAAAGACCGCATCCTCGTGCCGGCTTCGGAGCTCAAGCCCAGTGCCGTCGACCTGCTGAACAAGATCCTGGAGGACGCTGGGGTTGGCCAGCCGTTGCAGCAGCCCGAGGTCAGCGTCCCGGCGGCCAGCACAAGCGCTCTGGTCGCGCTGCCCGTCACCGGCGCCGACCCGATGGCCATCCGGGACATTGTGCAGGCACACGCCCAGCGGGAAGGTGCCGCCGCTCCCACGGTAGCCCTCGACATCCCCTACAGCGCGGGCACCATCGATACCGGCACGTTCT
>WNGD01000530.1_pt1 | contig 41913 bp, 35 predicted proteins | sample 5400671 | NCBI WGS metagenome assembly WNGD01 (sample SAMN13153369, study PRJNA577476) | soil metagenome | isolation source: 40 cm soil or saprolite under grassland replicate 2 | place: USA:California | collected 2016-06-15 | reverse complement strand
CGAACCTTCGCCGTTGCGTCGAGCAGCCTGGCTCCGGACGCGGCCGGGCTGGAGTATTCCAGCGATCCGGACTTCCCGAGCCCGGCTCCGATACCGAGCTCTTTGGTTCCGACATTGGTCGCCGTCCAGACCAGCGTCACCAGCCCGCTGGAATCCCGGTGCACGGAGTTGATATCGAATCGGAAGTCGTTGATATCCGGGATCACCGACTTGATGTTCGGTCGGATCCCGGTGATGACCGGCAGTTTCCCGTCCGGCTCCCACTGCACATGGGCAGGACCATCGCTGTGTTCCATCGGCTCGGATTCAAGCGGCGTCTCCGCGGCTTGCGGCCCGCTGGACGAGGTCGTCGTGACAGGTGACGCGGGAGTCTTCTTTCCCGAGCCACCGCAGCCGCTGAGTACCAGAGCCAGCACACAGGTCCCAATCGGCAGCAGCCGGCCAATTGGCCGCATGTACAACACCAAGGCAGTTGGCCCCTCTCATCCAGCGGATGGCTGGTTCGACAAACTCGACGCAGCAAGCCGCATTATAGGGAACCTATTTAGGGAACCCGGAGGGATGAAAAGCCTTGCTCGGGTGGAGTGGGCTATTCAAATGAGATTGGGCTTTCAAAGCGTCTGGACGTTTCAAACCAGTAGGAGCGAGCCCAGCTCGACGCCAAAGCGGGGCCGCGACCATCCCAGCCGCCTGGCTGACCGCTTCAGGCTTGGAGCGCGAGCCCAGAGTGCTGCGTGAGGGAGTGGAGTTGCTCGGTGTAGTCGCGCACCTCGGCAAGCGCGGCATGCGGGGCGAGTAGCTCCTGGAGTTGGCGGGCCTTGCGCAGCGGAATGGTCCAGCGTTCCTCGCTCTTGGCCGACTTGCTCGCCTCCAAAAGGCGCGACCCGAGTTGTGCGGCCCGGTCGGGATGGCCAAGTTGCACCCAGGCATGGGTCTCGTCGAAGCGTGCGGTCATGGGGTTCATCATCATCGACGACTCGCTGGTAGGGCCGTGGAGCGCAAGGGCATGCCTCGTGTGGACAAGTGCCTGCTTGGGCTCGCCCAACCACAGAAGGGTTGTGCCTGCGCACTTCTCCAACGCCGCCTCGCCGAAGGCGAACAGACTGGGCTGCTGCTCGCCACGCATCGCCTCGTCAATCTCCCTGGCTCCGGCAGCAAGCACCTGGCGGGCTTCGGCGGGGCGGTTCAGCCGCGCGAGCGCCCGCCCTTGGCCTTCCACCAATAGGCGAACCCGGATTGTTCCCGGCGAGGCGAGCGCAAGGCCGGAACTGGCGAACCCAAGTGAGGTCGTGTAGTCGCCCGCGTAGAACTCGATCATGCTCTGGTTGGCTCGCACCCAGGCGCTCAACTCAACGTCGGCGAGGTGCTGGCCAACCTGCCAGGCGGCCAGGTTGTGGGAGCGGGCCGCGGTGACAGCAATTCGAGGACCGCACCAAGCGACGCCCATTTGGTCCAGTCCAGGAATTGCTGGCGTTTCACGTCGGGCCTCCCATCGCCGAAGCATGGCCACCCATCCGCCCAGTCGTCGTCATGAGCGTACCTGAATGGCGACTCTTGCGTCTCCGGCGTGGTATGTGGCGCTTCAGCTACTTCAGCGGAGATACCCGGCACGTCGAGGTGGCTGTAGTCCGCCTCCACAGGGAGCAGGAGGTTGCTGGTGGTCCGGTAGATCTCTGCGAACCGCCGCAGGGCATGGGCGGGCGGCCGGCGGTCGCTGTGGGGCCAGTTCTCCCAGTTCGACAGGCGCCCAGCCTCCAGGCCGCAGCTCCCGCTCGGGTCCAGGGCGTTGTAGGCCGCGCAGGCCTGCTTTTGGCTGAGGTCGTGGGCCCAGCGGTAGGCGAGCAGGGGGCTGACCCGGAACTCGGCCATCATCGCCTCGGCGATCTGGCGGCCGGTGGCGCCCTGGCGGCGCATACGCTCGCGCAGCTCGGTGCGGATGCGCCGGTGACTCGCACCCGCGCCAGCGTCGGCAGCGGCAACCATGACCCCTCCTCGACGCTGGACGGACGCTCCGCCTATCCGGTCTGGCGACGATACCTCGCTTGTCGCAGATCGGGAAACTGTCAGGCTCATCCCGCTGGAAAGTTGTCCAGCCACGGCCAACCTTTGCGCCTCCCCTGACAACCTACTGGCCAGACGGGTGCTGCGGAAGTTGCGCCTCGCCGACCCTCCCCGCCCTCCGGACCAGGATGCGAAGGTACGTAGCACCCAACGGGGACCTCCGGCTCATATCCGCCTCGTTGGGTCTAGGCCGGGAGGGACGCCGAGCAGGTCCGCCGCGCGTCCCTCCCGGACCTAGACCGGGCCATCGACCCCGGAGCCGCCGCCACAACCCCCGGCCGGTTCCGGACCGGGAAGGCCCCGAGGCCAGGTCGAGCTGGGCTCCCTGGCCTCGGGCGCCCCCGGCCCCGGCACAGCCCGGCCACGCACGCCGAAGCGCCCTCAGCACCCGGGGTTGGACACCGGGGAGGCGCACCGCGCCGCGCCGAAGGCAAGGGGGCGGGACCCAAGCCGCAAGCCGCTCCGGGGGCGGGCCAACAGGCGCGGGCAGCTGACCCGAGCCGCTCGGCCTCTCCCAGAAACGCCCGCACCTGCGATTGTCCTGGAGGCGGACTAGTTTCGTGGTTCCACCCCGAGACCGGGACGACGACGGGAGATGGCTGGTGAGACGCCTGCTGGTGTTGTGGGACGCGGACCATACGTTGGTGGAGCTGCACCGGCTGCACTACGAGCTGTATGGCGAGGCGTTCGAGGCCATGACCGGGCGGGCGCCGGAGCGGCTGGTGGGGATGGCGGGGCGGACCGATCGGGACGGGATGACGGAGATGCTCAGCCTCCATGGGATGGCGGTGACGGAGGAGCAACTGGGGGTGTTCGCGGAGGCGCTGGTGGCGGCGTTTCGGCGGCGGGCGGGGACGGTGGCGACGCTGGGGCATCCGGTGGCGGGAGCGGAAGCGGTGCTATCGGTCCTGCATGCGACGCCGGGAGTGGTGCAGACGCTGCTCACCGGGAACTTGCGGGCATTGGCGGTGGCGAAGCTGGGGGCGTTCGGGCTGGACCGGTTCATCGACTTCGAGGTGGGGGCGTTTGGGTGGGACCACGCGGAGCGGGGGCCGATGGTGGGGATCGCGCGGGAGCGGGCGGGGCGGAAACACGGGGTTGCCTTTGACGCGGCCAGAACCGTGCTGCTGGGCGACACGCCACGCGATATGGAGGCGGCGCGGGTCGGCGGGGCGGTGGCGATCGGGGTCGCCGCGGGGGCGAGCAGCCCGGCGGGGCTGCGGGAGGCTGGCGCGGTGGCGGTATTCGAGGACCTCAGCGATACCGCCGCCGTCGTCGGGGCGATCCTGGGCGCAGGCACGGATGCCCGGGCGCCCGGACGCCGGCCGGGAAGTGGTGACCGAGTTGTAGGGTGGCTGGAAGCCTGATGGGACCGACCGAGGACGAGGAGGGAAATCGTGCCGGCCTGGATTTGCGCCACCTGTGGGAACCATTACCTGGACACGGAGGTGCCACCGGCTGCGTGCATGATCTGCAGCGACGAGCGGCAGTGGGTGCCGCCTGGGGGGCAGCCGTGGACCACGCTGAAGGAGCTGGAGGCAGCCGGGACCCACAGCGAGGTTCGCGAGCTGGAGCCGGGCCTGCTCGGGATCGGGGCGCAGCCGCAGGTGGCGATCGGGCAGCGCGCGCTGCTGGTCAGCACGCCCGAGGGGAACCTGCTGTGGGACCCGCCGGGGTTCGTCGACGAGCAGGCGATCCAGGCGGTCGCCGACGCGGGCGGGCTGCGGGCGGTCACCGCCAGCCATCCGCACTTCTACGGCGCGATCATCGAGTGGAGCCGCGCCTTCGGCGCCGAGGTCCTGCTGCCGGAAGCTGACGCCGCCTGGCTCACCCGCCCGGAACCGGGCACGCCGGTGCGGACCTGGTCGGGGACGCTGGAGGTGCTGCCCGGGGTGACCCTGGTCCAGTGCGGCGGCCATTTCGCCGGGAGCGCGGTCGTCCACTGGGCCCGGGGGGGCGGGGGCGCCGGCGCGCTGTTCAGCGGCGACACTATCTGCGTGACCCCCGGCGAGGACCGCGTCACCTTCATCTCCAGCGCGCCGAACCGGCTGCCGCTGGCGGAGCGGGCGGTCCGGGGGGTCGCTGAGGCGGTCCGCCCGTACGACTACGACCGCATCTACGGCGGCTGGTGGACGCCGACGCTGTGGCGCGACGCCAAGCAGGTGGTGGAGCGTGGCGCCGAGCGCTACATCCAATGGCTGCGCGGCGAGGCGACCGGGGAGGTGCGGCCCAGATGACGCGGCGCTGGTGGGAGCAGGCGGTCTTCTATCAGGTCTACGTGCGCTCGTTCGCCGACAGCAACGGTGACGGGGTCGGCGACCTGGACGGGCTGCGGGAGCACCTGGACCACCTGGTGGACCTGGGCGTGGACGGGGTGTGGCTGACGCCGTTCTACCGCTCCCCCATGGTCGACCACGGCTACGACGTGGCCGACCCGCGCGACGTCGATCCGCTGTTCGGGGACCTGGCGGCCTTCGACCGGCTGGTCGAGGCGCTGCATGAGCGGGGGCTGCGGCTGACTGTGGACCTGGTCCCCAACCACGTCTCCGACCAGCACCCGTGGTTCCAGGCGGCGCTGGCGGCCGGGCCGGGCAGCGAGGAGCGGGCACGCTTCCATTTCGCCGCCGGGCGCGGGCCGGACGGCAGCCTGCCGCCGAACAACTGGCCGTCGGTGTTCGGCGGGCCGGCCTGGACCCGGGTGGCGGATGGGCAGTGGTACCTGCACCTGTTCGCGCCCGAGCAGCCGGACCTGAACTGGGCGAACCCCGAGGTGCGCGCCGACCTGGAGCAGACGCTGCGGTTCTGGCTGGACCGGGGAGTGGACGGCTTCCGCATCGACGTGGCGATGGGGCTGGCCAAGCCGCCCGGCCTGCCGGACCTACCCGCCGAGGTGCTGGAGGCGCTCCACGCGCAGGGCAGCGAGGTGTATGGCGACCTGCGCTTCGACGACGACGAGGTGCACACCCACATGCGCGCGATCCGCACGGTGCTGGAACGCTACTCCGAGCGGATGTCGGTCGGCGAGATCTGGGTGTCCAGCAACCAGCGGCGCGCCCTCTACGCGCGGCCGGACGAGCTGCACCTGGCCTTCAACTTCACGTTAACGCGATGCCCTTGGAAGCCCGATGCGGTGCGGACGGCGGTGGACGCCTCGCTAGTTGCGATGGCGGCGGTGGGGGCGCCGACCACCTGGACGCTGTCCAACCACGACGTGGGCAGGCAGGTGACCCGCTACGGCGGCGGGGCGCTGGGCGAGCGGCGGGCCCGCGCGGCGATCCTGCTGGAGCTGGCCCTGCCCGGGGTGGTGTACCTGTACCAGGGCGAGGAGCTGGGGCTCGGCGACGTCGAGCTGCCAGAGGAGGCGATGCAGGACCCGCAGTACCTGCGCAGCGGCTGGCCCAGCCGGGACGGCTGCCGGGTGCCGCTGCCGTGGTCTGGGGAGCACCCGCCCTACGGGTTCTCCCCGTCCCCGTCCCCGTCCCCGTCCCCGTCGCAGGCGCTGGCGGCGCCATGGCTGCCGATGCCGGCGGGCTGGGCGGGGTTCACCGTGGCGGCGGAGCGCCAGGACCCGGCCTCGATGCTGGCGCTGTACCGGGAGGCGCTGCGCCTGCGCCGGACGGTGCTCGACGGCGAGCCGGCGACCCTGGCATGGCTGGAGCTGGAGGCGCCCCCGGAGGCGCTGGCCTTCCGCCGTGGCGCGGTGGAGTGCTGGGTGAACTTCGGCCCCGACCCGCTCCCCCTCCCACCCGGCGTTGGCGCCGGAGAGGTTCTGCTCGCCTCTGTCCCACTGGAGCCGGCGGGCGCGGCCCTGTCCCTGCCCGCCGACAGCGCCGCCTGGATCCGTAGGCGCAGCGGCTAGAGACGAGCTGAGGGTGGGCTGAGCGCGGTCGGCGACGTCGTCGGGACAGACCACCACGATTGACACGTCCTGCGCGCGGCGGCCGATCCTGGACGAGCCGGGCAGGTCTGTGCGAACATTGATTGCTTGCCGCTGAGGACGTGGAGACCGTGCTGGTGACGGTCGTTGACGTGGTGCGCCACCTCGACGATCGTCGCCCTGCTGCCCCTCCCGCTGGTCTCCGGCCTCACGAAGCCTCCTAGTAGCGAAGCGATTCGGCGATCAACAGGCTATGGCACGAAGCGCTTCGCCAATTCGAGCGAACTTCGACAACGCAGCAGCCCTTCGCACCACCCCGGAGGTGTCCGATGCGCCGCCGCTGGACCACCCGCTTCCTGCTCCTGCTCCCAGAACGCCGGTCAAGTTGTCCCGGCTCACGCCGTTCCGCGCCTCGGTTCCCGCAAGTAAGGAGAGCGCTACGCCGAAACTTGACCGGCGTTCTGGCGATTGCTCTGGTGGTGCCGCTGGCCGTGGCGCCCGGAGCTGCCGCCGCCAGCTCGCCCCCGCCCTACCCGTTCCGCAACCCGCATCTGCCGCTGAACCTCCGCATCGACGACCTGCTCGGCAGGCTGACGCTGGACGAGAAGGTCGGCTTCCTGCATCAGTACCAGCCGGCGATCCCACGCCTTGGCATCAACCTGTTCAAGGCGGGCACCGAGGCGTTGCACGGCGTCGCCTGGTCGAACGACGCCAACAACTCCGGCGCGGTGGTGACCGCCAACGGCACGGTGTTCCCGCAGGCGATCGGGTTGGCGAGCACCTGGGACCCGGCGCTGATCACGCAGGTCGGCAACGCGGTCGGGCAGGAGGCCCGCGGCTTCAATGCCGAGAACCCGGTGGTGTGGGGCCTGAACCTGTGGGCGCCGGTGGTCAACCTGCTGCGCGACCCGCGCTGGGGCCGCAACGAGGAGGGCTACTCCGAGGACCCGACCCTCACCGGCGCCATCTCCAGCGCCTACGGCCAGGGGATCGAGGGCAACGACCCGCGCTACCTGCAGGCGGCACCCACGCTCAAGCATTACCTGGCCTACAACAACGAGGCCAACCGCGACACGACCTCGTCGAACGTGCCGCAGCGGGTGCTGCACGAGTACGACCAGCAGGCCTTCAAGCCGGCCATCGCCGCCAACGCGGCGACCGGGGTGATGGCCTCCTACAACCTGGTGAACGGGCGGCCCGACACCGTCAGCCCCGACCTGAACAGCGTGGTGCGGAGCTGGACGGACAAGACCCTGTTCAACGTCAGCGACGCCTACGCTCCCTACAACCTGACCGGCTCGGAAGGCTACTACGCGACCAACCCGGAGGGCTTCGCCGCCACCGTCAAGGCCGGCATCGACGCCTTCACGGTCGACAACAACGATCCCTCGAACACCGTCAAGTATCTCAAGGCGGCGCTGGACCAGGGCCTGCTGACCGAGGCCGACATCGACAACGCGGTCAGGCAGGCGCTCAGCATCCGCTTCCGGCTCGGCGAGTTCGACCCGGACGGCGGGCCCTACGCCAAGATCACCCCGGCAGTCATCAACAGCCCGGCCCACCAGCAGCTCGCCCGCAGGACCGCCGACGAGGCCACGGTGCTGCTGAAGAACGCCGCCGGGACCCTGCCGCTCGACGCCTCGACCACCAAGAAGGTCGCGGTGGTGGGCCCGCTGGAGAACACCCTGTATACCGACTGGTACTCCGGCGCGATGCCGTACAAGGTGACCCCGCTTGCGGGCATCAAGCAGCGGCTCGGCGCGGGCGCGACCGTCACCGACAGCGAGGGCGTCGACCGGATCGCGCTCAAGGACCCCGCCACCGGAAAATATGTCACCGCCGGCAGCGGGGCGATCGGCGCGCCGATCGCCGAGAGCGCCACCAGCGCCGACGCCAGCGCCCAGTTCGACGCCTTCGACTGGGGCCAGGGGGTGCTCGCCCTGCGCAGCGTGGCCAACGGCAAGTACGTCGGCTACAACTTCACCAACTTCCGCAACGACCAGGACCAGCCGAACGGCTGGTTCGTCGACCAGCAGTTCAAGCTGGAGCAACGGCCGGACGGCAACGTCGTGATCCGCTACGCCGGCTACGAGACCGCCGAGAGCTGGTCCCCGGGCTTCAAGAATCCCTACGTCACCCTGCAGCCCGACGGCACCCTGAACCTGGGCGCCGCCAGCGCCGACGCCGCCACCGAGTTCTCCAGGGAGGTCGTCCGCAGCGGCCAGGACAGCGCCGTGGCGGCGGCCAGGGGCGCCGACGCGGCGGTAGTGGTGGTCGGCAGCATGCCGTTCATCAACGGCCGCGAGGCCCACGACCGCACCACCATGGCGCTCGCCGAAGGCCAGGAGGCGCTCGTCAAGGCCGTACAGCAGGCCAACCCCAACACCGTCGTGGTGCTGGAGAACAGCTACCCCGACACGATCACCTGGGAGAACGACCACGTCCCGGCGATCCTGTGGACCACCCACGCCGGGCAGGAGACCGGCCACGCGCTCGCCGACGTGCTCTTCGGCGACACCAACCCCGCCGGGCGCCTGACCCAGACCTGGTACCGGTCCGAGACAGACCTGCCGAGCCTCCTGGACTACGACGTCATCAAGGACCACCGCACCTATCTGTACTACCAGGGCACGCCCCTGTTCCCCTTCGGGTATGGGCTCTCCTACACCAGCTTCCGCTACGCCAACCTGCGGCTCAGCGCTCCCACGGTCGGCGGGAACGGGACCGTCACCGTGAGCGTCGACGTCACCAACACCGGCAAGCGCGCGGGCGACGAGGTGGTGCAGCTCTACACGCACCAGCGGACCTCCCGCGACCAGCAGCCGCTGCAGGCGCTGCGCGGCTTCCAGCGGGTCCACCTCGGCCCGGGCCAGACCAGCACCGTCAGGCTGCAGCTCCGCGCCGCCGACCTGGCCCACTGGGACGTGACCCGCGGCCGGTGGGTGGTCGAGTCCAGCCTCTACGACCTGCTGGTCGGGGGCTCCTCGGCCGACGTCCGCGCCCGGGCCGCCCTGCGCGTCAACGGCGAGACCATCCCGCCGCGCGACCTCACCACGGCAACTCGCGCGGAGGCGTTCGACGACTACAGCGGCGTGCTGCTGGCCGACGAGAGCAAGGCGAGCGGTACCGCGGTGAGCGCGGGCGCGGCGGGCCAGTGGGTCAAGTTCGCTGGCGCGGACCTGCGCTCCGGCTCCGGCGTCAGCAGCTTCACCGCCAGGGTCGCCAGGGCGAGCGCCGGTGACACCACCATCCAGGTCCGCCTCGACGACCCCCTGCACGGCCCCGTGGCCGCCACCGTCCCGGTACCACCCACCGGCGACAAGTACGCCTACACGACCACCAGTTCGCGAGTGACCGGCGCCCGCGGCGTCCACGACGTGTACCTGGTGTTCGGCGGGGACCTGCGCCTCAGCACCTTCTCGTTCACCGCTGGCGCCGGCTAAGGAGCAAGCCGGCTAGGAGCAACGCGAACAGGTAATTTCGTCCGGACGCCCGGCTGTGGTTACAATTGGCCCCTTGAGTCTAGTACGTGGATTGCTCCAAGTACGGCGTTGCGGAGGGGGTGCCGGTGGACGGCCAGGAGCGACGGTTCTCGTTGGTCTACCCGGAGTGGGAGCCGCCGGAGATCGACACCACGGTGGCCCACCCGGCGCGCAGGTACGACTACTGGCTTGGCGGCAAGGACAACTACCCCGCCGACCGTGAGTCGGGGGACGCGATCGCGGCGGTGTTCCCCACCATCCGGATCACCGCCCTGGAGAACCGCCGCTTCATGTGCCGTGCGGTGGCCTTCCTGACCAGGGAGGTGGGGATCCGGCAGTTCCTCGACATCGGCACCGGCATCCCGACCAGCCCCAACGCCCACGAGGTGGCCCAGTCGATCGCCCCCGCGTCGCGCATCGTCTACGTCGACAACGACCCGATCGTGCTGGCGCACGCCCGCGCCCTGCTCACCAGCACCTCGCAGGGCGCCACCGCCTACATCCATGCCGACCTGCGCGAAGCAGGCAAGATCCTGCAGCACCCGGACGTGCTGGAGGTCCTGGACCTGAGCAAGCCGGTGGCGCTGATGCTGGTGGCGATCCTGCACTTCGTCAAGGACGCCGACGACCCCTATGGCGCCGTCACCCAGCTCGTCGGCGCGATGCCGCCGGGGAGCTACCTGGTCATCTCGCACGCCACCAACGACTACATGCCGCCAGAGGTCGCCGCCGCCGTCGACGCGGCGGACAACGCCCGGCGGGTCCCCTTCCAGTTCCGCACCAGGGAGCAGTTCTCGCGCTTCCTCGACGGCATGGAGCTGCTGGATCCGGGCATCGTGTCGGTGTCGGAGTGGCGCGCCGAGCACGAGCCTCTGCCCCGCCCGACGGTCGAGGACACTGCCGTGTATGGCGCGGTGGCGCGGATCTGACGCGCTCGCGCTACCGGTTGCCCTCCTGGATCAGGTGGTCGAAGTCGCCGTTCTTGGCGCCCTGGATGAGCGCCTCGATCTCGGCCCGGGTGTAGATCAGCGCCGGGCCGCCGGGCTGCCGGGAGTTGCGGACGACGATCTCGCCGCCGGGCAGCTTGGCCATCTCGACACAGCCCCCTCCCTCCTGACTGGAATGGCTCTTCTGCCAGCTTGCCGTCTGTGCCTCCGCCTCCGCGGGCACCGGTGCGGCCGGTCGCTCGGTCTCGGGATGATCTGATCGCATCATGGGTCAGGTCTCCTGGATGATTTGGCGGAGGATGTCCGGGGTGCGCTCGGGCGGCGGGCAGGAGACGGTGAGCTTGTCCATCGCCGCCATGTACCTGTCCACGTCGTCCTGCTTGTCCAGGTAGAGCGCGCTGGTCATCTGCTCGGTGTAGGCGATGTCGGGGACCTCGGGCTCAGGGAACCGCAGGGTGATGAAGGCCCCGATCACCCCGTGCCAGCGGACGTGGAACGGCAGCACCTGCAGAGTGATGTTCGGCTTGGCGGCGGACTCGATCAGGGCCTCGAGCTGCAGCCGCATGACCTTGCGGCCACCGATCGGGCGCCGCAGTCCCGCCTCGTCCTGCACCACCCACAGGCGCGGGGGATCCGGCCTGGAGAGCATCTCCTGCCGCTGCATACGCAGCGCGACCCGCCGCTCGATCTCCTCCGGAGTGGCGTCGGGCAGGTTGCCGCTGAGCATGAGCGCGCGGGTGTACTCCTCGTGCTGCAGCAGACCGGTGACTAGCTGCAGCTCGTAGATGCGGATAAGGCTCGCCGCCTGCTCCAGCCCCAGGTAGGCGTGCACCCAGGGCCATACGACGTCGGTGTAGCGCTGCCACCATCCCGGCTCGTTGGCCTGACGGGTCAGCGCCAGCAGCGCCGTCCGCTCCTCGCGGTCGACCACACCGTAGAGGGTGAGCAGGTCGGCGACGTCGCGTTCCTTGAAGCTGACCCGCCCCAGCTCCATCCGGCTGATCTTGGAGTCGGAACCCCTGATCAGCTCTCCGGCCTGCTCGCGGGAGATGCCCTTGGCCTCGCGCAGCTTCCGCAACTGCGTGCCGAGCAGGATGCGAAGGACGGTCGGACGGGCCACCGTGCCGCCGTTGGGGACGTTCCCGAGATGCTCCGTTGGTTACCTCCACTGCATGCGCGGATGCGGCTTCAGATGCACGTGCATATTCACATGCATCTGCGCTTGCATCTGCACTTGGCATGTCTCATGATGCCACCACATGTCAATCCGGCCCTTCATCGCGAGAGTAACGATGCCTCACGCTGACTCCACCACCATCTCCTCCTGGGAGCTGCAGGTCAGCGGGCGCTGCTGCCCGAACCCGATCGGCCCACTCGGGTCGCACGACGTCCTGGGCACCACCGACGGGCAGCCGCACCAACTGACCGACGCGCAGCGCGCCACCCTGCAGCACATCGCCCGCTGGCCAGGCGGCGTCCTGCACTGCGAAGTGCATGCCGAAGACCTGGTCACGCTGCTGCGCGAGGAACTCGTCCAATTCTGCACCGCCGACATCGTGGAGGTGACTCCCCACGGCCTACAGGTTCTCGGCCGCACCAAGGCCCTGTCAGGTTGATTCACTTATAATCATTAGCCCTGGGATCGACGGGCAGGCCGGCGGAGAGGGGCAGGATGGCGGAGATCGTCGGCGGCGTCGGCGTTCCCCACACCCCGCACTTCCCCACCATGGTCGACCAGGGCGCCCCGCTCGGGCCGCAGATCGCGCGCCTCTACGGGGCAGTCGCCGAGCAGCTGCGCCAACTGGACCCGGACGTCCTGGTGGTGTTCACCGCCGACCACTACAACAACTTCTTCGTCTCCAGCCTGCCGGTGTTCAGTATTGGAGTCGCCGAAGTGGCGGCTGGCCCGAGCGACTACCCGCAGCTGGCCCGCTACCAGGTGCCGATCGACGCCCCGCTGGCCAGGCGGGTCCAGGCCCACCTGGTCCAGTCGGATTTCGACGTCGGGATCACTCAGGAGTTCCAGTTCGACCATCCGGTCACGGTCCCGCTGCACTTCCTGACGCCGCGGATGGACGTGCCGGTGGTGCCGGTGTTCATCGGCGCCCTGCTCCCGCCGCTGCCGTCGGCGCGGCGCTGCCTGGCCCTCGGCGCGGCCATCCGGGAGGCGCTGGAACTGGGAGACGACCACCGGCGGGTGGCCGCGCTCGCCAGCGGGAGCTTCTCGCTGGAGATCGGCGGGCCCCGCATCAGCGACCACTCCCACACCGGGGTGCCCGCACCAGCGTGGTTCGAGGCCGTCCTCGACCACCTGCAGGAGGGGCGCTTCGAGCAGCTGGTGGGCGAAGCCACCGCCCACCAGCTCGCCGAGGCAGGCAACGCCGGCGGGGAGCTGCTGCTGTGGATCGCCATGCTCGGCATGCTGGACCCGGCTCCGCCCTGCCTGCTGGAGGCACAACCCGAGTTCGGCCACGCCTTCGCAGTCTGGCGCCAAGACCAAGGGATCGAGGAGGGGCGGTGAGGTGAGATGAGCCGCTATGCGGTCGACAAGCTCTGCTACCGGGTGACTCACGAGCCCGCCCTGCGCGAGGCCCTCCGCGACGGGCCGGAGGCGGCGCTGCGGGCCGCTATGCCGCCGCTGTCGGAGGAGGAGCTGCACGCGTTCCTCTCCGGCGACGTCGGCAGGCTGTCGCGGCTGGGGGCCAACCACTTCCTGCTGCACCAGCTCGGACGCTGGCAGCTGTTCGGACTGGACCTGCCGACTTATGCTGAACGCATCCGTACCGAATACCGTGATGAGCGAGCGTGGCGCCATGGCAACGCAAATACATAGCCAGCCGTTCGAGCGCAGCGCCCTGATGGCCTCCCGCATGTCCCGGGCCGAGGCACTCGCGCGGGAGCTCGAGGAGGAGATCTCGGACGGGACCCTCGGCACCGGGGACCGGCTCGGGACCAAAGACGACCTGCGCCAGCGCTTCGGGGTGGCCAACGCCACCGTCAACGAGGCGGTCAGGCTGCTGGAGACGCGGGGCCTGGTGGACGCACGGCCGGGGCCGGGCGGCGGGGTGTTCGTGGCCGATCCCCGCGCGCGCATGCGCCAGGGGCCGCTGATCATGGGCTTCGAGTGGATCGAGGCCACCGTGGACGACTACCACGAGGTGCGGGGCGCGCTGGAGCCGCTGATCTGCCGCCAGGCCGCCCGCCACCACCGCAAGACCGACATCCAGGCACTGCACCTGGTCCTCGACCAGATGCGCAAGAACGCCGACCGGCCCCTGATCTACGTCCGCTACAACACCGCCTTCCACCGCCGCATCGCCCGGCTGAGCCACAACGCCCCCCTGCGCAGCCTCTACATCACCCTGCTGGACTTCTTCGAGCACGCCTTTGAATACAAGGAACTGCCGGCGTCGATCCACCCCGAGAACGTCAATATCCACCGCCAGTTGCTGGATGCGATCGGCAAGGGCGAGGGCCCGGCGCTCGAGGCCGCTATGCAGCGGCACGACCAGCATCGGCAGACCCTGGGCATGTTCAAGGTGCCGTCCGAGGCGTCGCCCGCCGCTGGATCCCCCTCCACCCACAACAGCGCCACGTCGCCTTCCCGTAGGGGTCGCCGGTCCCGTGGCACATAGGCTGCGGCTGACCCTGGCGGCCAGCGATTACGACCACGTCCGGGACCTGGCGTCAGGGGAGGTCGGGGTGGACGGGGTGGACCTCGTCTGCCTGACCCTGCCGGTCGAGGAGGTCTTCTTCCGCTTCGCCCGCAACCGGGAGTGGGAGATCTCGGAGTTCTCCCTCGGCAAGTACTGCACCCTGCGGGCCCGCGACCCGGCTGCCGTGACCGCGATCCCGGTGTTCACCTCGCGCTGCTTCCGCCACTCGGCCATCTTCGTCCGCCCGGACGGGCCGGTCGGCGACCCGGCGGCGCTGCGGGGCGCCCGGGTCGGGATCCCCGAGTGGACCGTGACCGCCACGGTGTATGCCCGCGCGCTGCTGCAGGAGGAGTACGGCGTCCACTTCAAGGAGGTCCACTGGGTCCAGGGCGGCGTCAACCAGCCCGGCCGCGTCGAGGGCCTGCGGGATTTCGAGCTCCCCCCAGGGGTGCAGCTGGAGCACGTCGCGGACCGCGCCCTCGGCGACATGCTGATCGAGGGCGACCTGGATGCGATCATCGCCCCCCACCCGCCAGCCGCTTTCGAGGACCGCTCCGGCCGCATCGTGCGGCTGCTCCCCGACTTCCGCACGGCCGAGGAGGACTACTTCCGCCGCACCGGGATCTTCCCGATCATGCATCTCGTCGTCCTGCGCGGCGACCTCCACGCCGAACACCCCTGGGTCGCGATGAGCCTGCTGAAGGCGTTCGATGAGGCCAAGCAGCGCAGCCTCGCCCGCGCCGTCGACGACAACGCCTCCCGCTTCCCCGTCCCCTGGGCCGGTGCCCACGCCCAGCAGGCCACCGCCCTGTTCGGCCCCGACCTGTGGCCCTACGGCCTTGAACCAAACCGGGTCACCCTGCAGGCCTTCCTCCGCTTCGCCCACGACCAGGGCCTCTGCCCCCGCCAACTTGAGCCCGAGGAGCTGTTCGCCCCCGAGGTCCTGAGCGCCTTCCGGGTCTGAGCATGATCTGTGCTGGTCTGAGCACGTCGCTCTCATGAAAGTTGCATAAGGGTTGCATGAGGAGACTGCGCTTTCTTGACGGTTTGTGCTGGAAAGCAACACAATCATTACGCTGAGTTCTCCGCTGCGAGGAGGCCACTCCGATGAGCACCGGGATGAAGGCACGACCGCTCCACATGCTCATGCCAGCGTTGACCATGCTGGCCGCCTGCACGGTCGCCCTGGCCGCCTGTGGTGGCGGCTCCTCTTCCAAGGGCACCGGCGGCTCCGCTCCCGCGACCATGAACATCGGCGTGATCTACCCGTTCACCGGGGCGAACGCGGACCAGGGCGCGATCGGCATGGCCGGCTGCCTGGCCGGGGTCGCCGAGGTCAACGCCGCCGGGGGCGTGCTCGGCGGGAAGTTCACCTGCAAGCCGTCCGACACCAAGGGCGACCCGGCCGACGCGGTGTCCGCCGCGAACCAGCTGATGGCCTCGGCGCAGCCGGTGATGGTGATCGGCGCCTCCGACGACGCGGTGGCGACCGCGCCGATCGTGACTGCCGCGCATATCCCCAACTTCGCCACCATCGGCGACCCCCATTTCGACAACCAGACCAACCAGTACTTCTACCGCCTGACCCCATCCGACGCGCTGCAGGGTGTCGCGCTCGGCTACTGGGCGGCCACCCACGGCTACAAGCACCCGGCGGCGGTCTTCACCAGCGACCTCGGCGCCCAGACCTCGGTGCCGCCGCTGCGCGACGAATTCAAGAAGCGGGGAGGAAGCCTCGCCGCCGACGTCACCCTTTCCCCCGGCCAGAGCAGCTACCGCACCGAGGTCGCCAAGATCATTGCCGCCAAGCCGGATACGCTGATCTCGGAGATGGACCCGCAGTCCTCCACCACCTTCCTCACCGAATACCTGCAGCTCGGCGGGCACCTGCCGGTGGTGCTCGGCACCCAGCGCACCAGCAACAGCGACTGGATGCAGGCGGTGCTCGGCGGGATCGGCAAGGCGACCTTCACCGGCTCGATCCGCTCGATCACGCCCTACGTCGCCCTCAGCGGACCCGGCTACGACCTCTACAAGCAGTGGCTCATGACCCTGGGATCGCAGGTCAAGGACCCCAGCCAGTACGCCGGGCATCCCTACGCGATCTCCGACTACGACGCGGTGAACATCACCGCCCTGGCGATGGTCGAGGCGAACTCCGCCAAGCCCACCGCCTACAACAGCTTCATCACCAAGGTCACCGCCGCCGCGCCGGGCGCTACGGTGGTGCACAACTACGCCGACGGCCTGAGCGCGCTCAAGGCCGGCAAGCAGATCCAGTACGTGGGCGCCAGCGGACCGCTCATCTTCAACCAGTTCCACAGCGCCGGCCGGGCGTTCTCCTACGATGAGTACGATGCGGCGTCGAAATCCATGGTCCCCAAGACCGTCATCCCAGGCACGGCGCTGAACGGCTGACGCGGGGCCGCGATGAGCCAGCTCACGCTCGCGCTCGGCTTCGGGCTCGTCACCTCGGCGATCCTGCTGCCCAGCGCGGTGGGCTTCACGCTGCAGTTCGGCGTCTCCAACATCTTCAACCTCGCCTACGGCGACGTGATGACCGTGGCCGCCTTTGTCGCCTACGTGGTCAACGCCGGTACCGGGGCGGACCTGTGGGTCGCGATGGCCGCGGGCACGGCGGCCGGCGCGCTGCTGTCGGTGCTGCTGAGCCGCTTGGTCTACAGCCCCTTCCTGCGACGGGGGACCAGCCGCTTCACGATGGTGATGGTGTCGCTGGCGGTCGCCGTCATCCTGCAGAACGCAATCCAGGCGGTCGCCGGGGCGGGCTTCCGCAGCTACACCCGCACGGAGGAGCGCCCCCTCCACCTGCTCGGCATGATCCTGACCGCCCGGCAGCTGGTGATCATCGGGATCGCGCTGGCGAGCATGCTGGCGCTCCACGCGCTGCTGCGCTTCACGCGGGTCGGCAAGGCGCTGCGGGCGACTGCCGCCGACGCGGAGCTTGCCCGCAGCTGCGGGATCGCGACCGAGCGGATCGCCACCGTCGCGTGGGCGCTGTCGGGTGCGCTGTGCGGCCTCGGCGGAGTCGCGCTGGCGTCGAACCTGGCCACCTACGACTTCACCTTCGGCAACTCGTTCCTGCTGATCATCGTCGCGGCGGCGGTGTTCGGCAGCGTCGGCCAGCCCTACGGCGCCATGGTCGGCGCGCTGGTGATCGGCATGACCAGCGAGGTCGCCGCGATCTGGGCACCGGCGCTCAAGCAGGTGGTCGCCTTCGCGCTGCTGGTGATCATCCTGCTGCTGCGCCCGGGCGGGCTGTGGCGCGGCGCCTTCGTGCCGAAGACGGAGGCAACCCGCTGAGATGAGCCTGGCCTGGCAGTACTACCTGGTCACCCTGCTGGTGTTCTTCGGGGTGAACACGATCGCCTGCTGGGCGCTGAACCTCCAGTACGGCGTGGCCGGGGTGATGAACTTCGCCTTCATCATGTACCAGGCGGTGGGGGCCTACATCGCCGGGGTCCTGACCCTGGGCCCCTCGACGGGGGCGAGCTTCCAGCAGTACGTCCTCGGCGCCTCGCTGCCGTTCCCGCTGCCGTGGCTGGCGGGCGCGGCGGCGGGCGCGCTGCTGGCGTTGCTGGTGGGCTCGTTCGCGCTCCGCCCCGCTCGGCGCGACTACCAGGCGATGGTCATGCTGGTGGTGTCGATCATCGCCAGCACCCTGGTCGTCTCCGAGGGGTCGTGGTTCAACGGCAAGAACGGGCTGGCCGCGATCCCCAAGCCGTTCGGCAATACCCTCCAGAACCTCGACCAGCTCGGCTACGGCCGCTTCTATGCCGCCCTGACCGCCGCCACGGTGCTGGTCGTATATCTTTTGGTCCACCGCTTGACCGCCTCGCCGTGGGGGCGGCGGCTGCGGGCCATGCGGGAGCATCCCGAGGCGCTGGCCTCGCTCGGCGTCAACGTCCGCGCCGAGAGCACCAAGGTCTACGTGCTCGGCGGGGCGCTCGGCGGCCTCAGCGGCGCGGTGCTGGCGCAGTTCATCGGCGCGTGGTCGCCGGGGTCGTGGGCCACCGGCGAGACCTTCCTGTACTTCGTGGCGATCATCGTCGGCGGTGCCGGCAACAACTTCGGCGCGCTGCTCGGCGCCGCGCTGGTCCTGGGCGTGTTCGAGGAGGCCCCGCGCTACCTGCCGTCCTTCGGCTTCGCAGGGCTCGCCGAGGCGGTCCAGTTCATGCTGCTCGGCGTGCTGATCCTGGCCTTCCTGTGGTGGCGCCCGGCCGGGCTGGTGCCCGAGCGCCGCCGCCGGTTTGGGGCTGGAGGGCGGACGTGACCGCGCCCCCGGCGCCGTCCCCGCGCCCGCCGTCGGCGATCCTGGAGGTCAACGGGCTGCGGGTGGAGTTCAGCGGCGTCCACGCGGTCGACGGTGCCAGCTTCGCCGTGGCGCCATATACGATCACGGGACTGATCGGGCCGAACGGCGCCGGGAAGTCGACCACCCTCGGCGCGGTCGCTGGGTCGCTGCAGCCGACCGGCGGCCGGGTCCGCTACGACGGCCAGGAGGTCACCGGGCGGCCCGCGCACCAGCTCGCCAGGGAGGGGCTGATCCGCACCTTCCAGCTCTCCAGCGAGTTCGCCCGCCTCACCGTGCTGGAGAACCTGCTGGTGGCCGCGCCCGCCCAGCGCGGCGCGAGCGTCGCCGGGGCGCTGCTCGGCAGGCGCTGGTGGCGCGGTCAGCAGGAGGAGCTGGTCGAGCGTGCGCGCTCCATCCTGGCCCAGTTCGAGCTGTCAGTGGCGGCGGACCAGTACGCGGGCGAGCTGAGCGGCGGGCAGAAGCGGCTGGTGGAGATCATGCGCGCCCTGATGGCCGGTCCCCGCGTGCTGCTCCTGGACGAGCCGCTGGCCGGGGTCAACCCGGGCCTGCACGCCACCGTCGAGGAACACCTGGTGCGGCTGCGCGACGAGGGGATGACCATGCTGATGGTCGAGCACGAGCTGGGCGCGGTGGAGCGCTGCTGCGACTCGGTGATCGTGATGGCGCAGGGCCGGGTGCTGGCCGAGGGCTCGATGGCTGCGCACCGGGCCAACGCGGAGGTGGTCGATGCCTACCTCGCCGGCTGAGCCCACGTCCAACTCCGAGCCCACGTCCGCGCGCCCCGCCCCGCACCTGCGGCTGGAGGGGATTGCCGCCGGCTACGGCCCGGTGCCGGTGATCCGCGACGTGGACCTCGGCGCTGGCCTCGGCGAGGTCGTCGCCGTCGTCGGCCCCAACGGCGCCGGCAAGAGCACGCTGCTCAAGGCGATCCTCGGGATCGTGCGGCCGAGCCAGGGTCGCATCACCCTGGCCGGCGAGCCGATCGCCGGGCTGCGGACCGACCAGGTCGCCCGCCGGGGCGTCGGCTACGTCCCGCAGGTCAACGACGTCTTCGAGCCGCTGACCGTGCGGGAGAACCTGGAGATGGGCGCCTACACCCTCCCCCGCCGCGAGGTGGCGGGACGCATGGAGGACGTGATGGGGCGCTTCCCCGCCCTCGCCGCCATGCGCGACCGCCCAGCCGGCTACCTCTCCGGCGGGGAGCGCAAGCTGCTCGCCGTGGCCCGCGTGCTGATGCGGCGGCCGAGCCTGCTGCTCCTCGACGAGCCGACCGCCGGCCTGGCCCCCCAGCTCGCCCATGAGCTGCTGTTCGAGCAAGCCGGCCGGCTGGCCGGCGACGGTATGGCCGTCGTGCTGGTCGAGCAGCACATCCGCGAGGCCCTCGCCGTCTCCCACTGGGCCTACGTGCTGGCCGCCGGCCAGGTCCAGCTCGCCGGGGACGCCGCGACCCTCCTCCAGCGCCCAGACATCGGCGACCTCTTCCTGGGACGGACCGCCGACCCGGGCCCGGACTGGGGCACGGCTACCCGTAGCGGACGTTGACGTTCTTGATCTGGCCGCTATCACCGTTAGGCAGGCAAGAGAAGAACGAGGTCATGGCCTGTCTCCTGCCGGTCGCGATCGGTCGGGACGGGTCGGCTGCCCGGCAGCGGGGCCAAGCGGGCCGTCGGCCGCCCGCCGGACGGACAGTCTGGACGGCCACCAGTTCCGGCGACCGAGAAGCATGGCGATCGCGGGGACGAGCAGGGTGCGCACGAAGAACGTGTCCATGATCACGCCGAAGGCGATGGCGAAACCGAGTTGTTGGTCATTGCCGATCCCGCCGGCCAGGCCCAGCACCACGAAGGTCCCAGCCAGGATGAGCCCGGCCGAGGTCACTGTTCCGCCGGTGACACCGATGGCGTGGGCGAGTGCGTCACCGAATGAGGCCCGCTTGGCCGCTTCCTCGCGGATGCGGCTCATGACGAGGATGTTGTAGTCCTCCCCGACGGCCATGGTGAAGATGAACATGATCAGCGGAAGCACGAACAGCAGGCCGTCGCTGCCGCCCAGGTGGACGAAGACGATCATGGCGAAGCCAAGTGAGGCCAGGTAGGACAGTCCCACGGTCAGGGCCAGGTACCAGGGAGCTACCAGGCTGCGCAGCAGGAGGCTGAGCAAGATGAGGATGAGCATCAGGACGGCGGGAACCACTACGGCGTTGGAGGTGTTCGACAGGGCGCTGACGTCGAAGGCGGAGGCGTCCTGCCCAGCCACCCCGCTTGCTTGCGCCCGCACAACGCGGGCCACTGCGGCCAGTGCGAGATTGGCCTGCGGGATAGCGCTGGCTGCGGCGGTGCTGCCCACGCGACCTGCGCGCAGCACCGCGTAGTACTGCACGGTCCGCCCGTCTGGGCTGATGAACTGGGCTGTCTGCCGGTAGAGCTGATACTGGCCCGGCGGCACCGGGCTGCCGGCCGGGGGTACCTGGGGGAGGGCGGCGGCCGGTCCCAGGGTCGCGTGCAGGCGGGCCAGTTGGGTCGCGGTCACTGCACCATGCGTGGGGCCGAGTGGGCCGGTGATGGCGTCGAACGCCGGGTCAGCGGCGAGCTGGGCCTGCGCCACGGTAAGTACGGCGGGGTGGTCCCATACGGGGGCGGCGAACCGCAGCAGCAACTGGTCGGAGCCGAGGGTGGCCTTCGGGAAGTAGGTGGCCAGCACCTGGGTTCCCGCGGCCGAGTCACTGCCCGCAGGCGCGCTGCTGGTGAAGTCGCCGGTCCGGTATCCGGTCAGGCCCGCAGTGAGGGCGGCGAACAGCACACACCCGGCGGCGAGGGTCAGTGCCGGGTGCCGGACGACCCACGCGGTGACCCGGCCCCATAGCCATCGCTCCTGCTGGCCGGGCCTGGGGCGGGACGGCCAGAACGCCGCCCGGCCGAAGATGGCCAGCAGCGCCGGGATCAGGGTCAGCGCGGCGAGCAGCAGGACGGCGATCCCGATCGTGAACGACGGGCCGATGCTGCGGTACAGCTCGAAGGGTGCCGCGAGCAAGATGAACAGGGACAGGCCGACGGTCAGTGCCGAGTAGCTGAGCACTTCACCGATCCTGGTCATCGCCGCCACGAGCGCCTGCCGCGGATCGCCTGCTCGGGCCAGCTCCTCGCGGAAGCGGAAGGTGAGGAACAGGCCGTAGTCGGCGCCCACCCCGAGCATCAGCACGACGAGGAGGTCTATCACGGCAGCGGACAGCAGCCCGGCCCTGACCGCCTCCGCGATGAGCCGCTGGGCGATCAGCATCGACAGCACCGCCGGGATCAGGGTCAGCAGCGGCCCGAGCAGGGACCGATACACCACGAACAGCAGAACGGCCAAGAAGATGACGGTGAGGATGGCGATGTTGCCCGGATGGACGTTCGTGGCGTCGACGCTCGCGGCGAACGGGCCGGTCAGATGGAACCGCAGCCCCTGGGGCGCCCTCGCCCGGACAAAGCTGGACCGGATCTGGTTAACGATGTTGTCTGCAACAGCCTCCGTCTTCGACGCCGGCGCAGTCACCGTCATCAGGGCCTCGCGGGCCGTGCCATCCGGGTTGGTCCCCTCGTCCCTGACCAGTGAGACACCCGGAACCAGCCGTGCGTCTCGCTCAACGCGGCCTAGCGCCGCGTCGTCCGCGGCGGTGAGCGGGCCGGACGCCCGGTGGGCGACAAGGATCGCCGTCATCGGGTTAAGGGCAGCAGAGCCTGGGATGTAGCCCTGGAAGGGCTCGGCCAGCTGGTCAGCCCGCTGGCTGTGGCTGGACGCGGGGAGAACCTGGACGCTGTTGAAGGTGTTCACGCTTTGCAGGCTTGGGAGCAGGCGGACTGCGCCGATGAGGCCGAGGAGCCACACCGCGACGATCAGCCAGCGGAACCGGATATCGAAACGGGCGATGGCCGCGAACATGAGAATCCTCCTCAGATGTCAGCAAACCGTGGCGGGATAGTCCAGGCCCCTCGGCGCTGCCGTCGCTGCGTCCGTTTCGGACAGCGACGAGCTGCATAATCTGAACAGTTACGTTCAGTAATAGAGACATTATCTGATCGACATCGTTCTGGAAAGCCCCTTAGTGCCGGCGCGCCGACATCAGCCGCAACCCTGGCACCCAGCGGTCCGGCCGGCCGGCAGTGAGTAGAACTGGTCGATGATTCGCCGGACGAGCGCGTCGTCCGCATTCTGCTCGTGCTCCAGCCGCCAGTGCTGCAGCAGCGCCAACGGCAGCGCCGTCAGCAACTCCACGTCGCTGGCTGCCGGAAGCTCGCCGCGCCCGACGGCACGTTCCACGATCACGCGCACGCAGGCCCTCAACGTCCCTTCTGTGCTCCGGCGCCAAGCCTTCCGCAGTTCGGGATTGCTGACGATTTCACCGCTCACCGCAGCCATCGCTCGCGTCGCAGCCGACTGAGCACGCAGCAGACCACGAAGGAACGTGAGCATGTCCTCAGGCAGGCTCCCGGTGTCCGGAACCTCAGGCACCACACCGAAGCAATGCTGGATCGCCTCCGCCACCAGCGCTACCTTGTTCGGCCAGCGCAGGTACACGCTGGCCTTGCCCACCCCGGCCCGCGCCGTGACCTGATCCATCGTCAGCCGCGCATAGCCGACCTCCGCGAGCAGGTCCACTGCAGCAGCCAGGATCGCCTTGTCCACCGCGTGCTCCCGCGGGCGGCCCCGGCGTGGCGGCCCGACGTTGCTGGCGGCTTCGGGCAGCCTGTCCGCGCCATCCTCCATGTAGCCTCCGCGCCCTCAGCGACAATCCATTAACCTGAGAGGATTCTAAATTACCTGATCGACGGCGTTCAGTAAAGTTTTGCGCGCATGGAGGACCCTGGTCCGGACCAGGATTATGAAGCGGCCACGCGGTGGCGTGGGAGCCTACGTGCTGGCCGCCGGGCAGGTCCAGCTCGCGGGCAGCGCCGTCGCGATCCTGGAACGGCCGGACATCGGCGACCTCTTCCTCGGGCGGATCACCGACCCAGAGCCGGACCCGGGCCCGGACTGGGGCACGGCTACCCGTAGCGGACGTTGACGTTCTTGATCTGGGTGTAGGAGGCGAGTTCGTCGAAGCTCTCCTCGCGGCCGACGCCGGAGTCCTTGAAGCCGCCGAAGGGGGCGCCGGGGAAGTGGCGGGAGGAGTCGTTGACCCAGACGTAGCCGGCTTCGACGTCGTGGGCGAAGCGGTGGGCGGTGGCCAGGTCGCGGGTGAAGATACTGGCGGTGAGGCCATAGCGGACGCTGTTGGCGACGGCGACCGCCTCCTCGTAGCTGGACACTGGCAGCACCGCCAGGACCGGGCCGAAGATCTCCTCCTGGGCCAGGCGGGCGTCGGGGCGGACCTCGTCGAACAGGGTGGGGCGCAGGAACATGCCGCCGGGGTGGGCAGGGTCCTCCACCGGGCCGCCGCCAGCTGCGACCCTGGCGCCTTCGGCGCGGCCGATCTCCAGGTACTGGAGCACCTTCTCGTACTGGCGGCGGTGGACGATCGCGCCGGTGTCGGTGGTCTCGGCGGCGGGCGGGCCGGACTGCAGGGCGTCGATGCGGGCGGCGAGCTGCTCGACGAACTGGCGGTGGATCGAGGCGTGGACCAGCAGGCGCGAGGTGGAGCCGCAGGACTGCCCCTGCCAGGTGAAGTTCATGCCGCGCAGGGCGCCCTCGACGGCGAGGTCCAGGTCGGCGTCGGGCAGCACCACGATCGGGTTCTTGCCGCCCAGCTCCAGGGTGACGGCCTTGACCACGTGGATGGCGGCGCGCTGCTGGATGGAACGGCCGATCTCGGCCGAACCGATGAAGGCGAGGCGGCGCACGCCCGGGTGGGTGACCAGGGCGTCGCCGGCCTCCTGCCCGTCGCCGGTGACGACGTTCAGCACGCCGGGGGGCAGCACCTCGGCGGCCAGCTCGGCCAGGCGCAGCGCGGACACCGAGGTGTGCTCCGACGGCTTGAGGACCACGGTGTTGCCGGCGGCCAGCGGCGCGGCGATCTTGCCGGCGGCGAACATGATCGGATGGTTGAACGGGATGATCCGGCCCACCACGCCAAACGGCTGCAGCAGAGTGTAGTCGAGGCGGCCGGGCTCGCTCGGGATGGTCTCGCCGCGCAACTGCAGCGCCAGGCCGGCGAAGTAGCGCAAGAACGCGGCACCGACGCGGGCGTCGCCGCGCATTTCGCGGATCGGGCTGCCGTTGTCGGTCACGTCGAGCATGGCCAGCTCGGCGGCCTGCTCGTCCACCCGCGCGGCGAGTTTGACCAGCAGGGTTGCCCGCTCGGTCGCCGGCAGCGCCCGCCACCCAGGGAAGGCGGCCTGGGCGGCGGCGACCGCGTCGTCGACGTCGCCCTCGCGGCATCGGGGGAAGCGCGCGAACACCACGCCGGTCGCCGGGTTGACCGCGTCGATGGTCTCGCCGTCGCGGGCACCCCGGAACTCCCCGCCAATCAGCACCGGCAGCGTCCTGATCTCGGTGGTCGTCTCCCCCATCGCAGCCTCCTCCCTGATCCGATATCAGCTATCAGATATCAATAGAACGGGTCGCGTGGTTTGAGCGGCAGGCCGAGGCTCATGCGGGCGTAGTGCTCCCCCGCCGCGTTGAAGTTGCAGATGAGATGACAGGCGATCGCCCGAACGTCGCGCCAGCCGCGCTGGATCGGGCTGTCGTCGCGGATGGCGCTGGCGCCCGCGACCTGCATTAGGTCGTTGGTGGCCTGGACGAGGAGGCGGGGCGCATAGGTGATGTCACGCCGGTTGCGGGCGCGGTCCGCCATCGTGATCTCGCCCCCGGCGTCGACCAGCTCAAGGCTGCGGCGCAGCAGCATCTCGGCCAGGTCGATCTTCACCGCGGCCTCGGCCAGCACCAGCTGCACGGGCACCAGACCAGCCGACTGCTCCTCGGTGTAGGAGTGGGCCTTGGCGCCGATGTGCTCCTGCCAGTCCTCCAGCATGCCGTATGCGATTCCGATCGCGGGCCCGACCATCGCGTGCCCGGCCCAGGCGGTGAACGGCTGCCGGTAGAGGTGGCCGGGGTTGGTCCCAGTGCCAGGGGTGCCGCCGTCGCGGAGCGTCTCGACCACCACGGTCATGTGCTCCGGCACGAAGAGATCGGTGGCGATCACGTTGTCGGAGCCGGTGCCGCGCAGCCCGGCGGCCTCCCAGGTGTCGACCATCGTGAGCGCAGCGGTGGGGACCAGGAAGAAGCGGAGCTGGGGCGGCCCGCTTTCGGTGGGGACCAGGCCGCCGAGCAGGATCCAGTTGGCGTGCGCCACGCCGCTGGCCCAGGCCCAGTCGCCGCTGAGCAGCCAGCCACCCTTGGCGGGGCGCACTCGGCCCGCCGGCACGAAGGACGAGGCGATGCGCGCGTCGGGGTCGTCCCCCCAGACCGTGTGCTGCGCCTCCTCGGCGAACTGCGCCACAAAAAACGGATGGTCGATGAAGAACGATGCGACCCAGGCCAGCGAGCCGCAGGCCCGCCCCAGCTCGATCGCAACCTCCATGTGCGTGGTCAGCCCCAGCTCGGCCCCGCCCCAGCGCTTCGGCAGCAGGATCCTGACCAGGCCCGTCTCGTTGAACGCCGCCATCGCTTCGACGGGCACGTGCCGCTCGTCGTCGGCGCGGCGAGCCAGCGACCGCAGCAGCGGGAAGAGGCTACGGGCCCGCTCGACCGCCTCTTCCCGGCTCTGTGGCGGCGCGAGTGCTGGTTGTACCGACACCACCGCTCCTTCTCACACGACCGCATTTGCGGAGGTTGATTATAAGGAATTGTCGCCGAGGCGGAACTAGCGGGCAGCTGGGGGGACCAGGTCAGGGGGGAGGCCCTCGTGCTGGTCCTGGACGACGTCGATCACGGCGGGCTTGCCGCTGTCGAGGGCGCGGTCGAGGGCGGGGAGCAGGTCGGCATCTTTCTCCACCCGCTCGCCGTGGGCGCCGAGCAGGCGGGCGAAGGCGGCAAAGTCGGGGTTGTCGTAGAAGACGCCCAGGTAGCGGCCGCCGTGGGCGGTCCGCTGGCGGTCGCGGGTGTTGCCGAAGGAGAAGTTGTTGGTGATCACGTTGACGATCGGCAGGTGCTCGCGGACGGCCGTCTCCAGGTCCTGGGCGACCATCCAGAAGCTGCCGTCGCCGCTGACCGCGACGATGCGGTCGCCGGGCCGGGCCAGCTGCATGCCCATCGCCGCCGGGAACCCCCAGCCCATGGCGCCGCCAGCGGCGGCGTAGAAGCTGCCCGGCGCGGTGAAGTCGAGGTAGCGGTGGATCCAGGTGCCGAAGCTCGGCGCGTCCTGCACCAGCACGGTCCCGGGACGGGCCATGACCACCCGCAGCGCCTCGATCAGCGCACCTGAGGAGACCTGGGGTGCGCCCGGCGGGGTGGGGGGCAGCTCGGTTTGTTCCCGGTAGCTGGTGCGCAGGGCCGCCAGGCGCTCGCGGCGGCGGGCGGCCAGCTCGCTGGCCCGCGCCGGCAGGGTGGCGGTGGCGGCGAGCAGCGCCGCGGTGGTGGCGGCGGCGTCCGCGCAGATCCCCACCTCGGGGACGTAGTAGCGGCCGAGCATCGCCGGGTCGACGTCGACCTGGAGCAGCTTGGTGTCCGGGGAAAGGAGCGTCCAGCGCCTGGTGGCGAACTCCGAGAACTTGCAGCCGAGCGCCAGCAGCACGTCGGCGGAGCGGACCAGCTCCTCGGTGACCGCCGGGGCGCCATAGCCGAGCGAGCCGAAAAACAGCGGCGAGTCGTTGGGGAAGGCGTTCTTGCGCAGCCAGGTGGTGACCACCGGGAGCTGCAGCCGTTCGGCCAGGGCGAGCAGGTTGTCGTCGTAGCGCCGACCCGGCTGGAGGGCGCCCCCGCCGACGACCACCACCGGACGCTCCGCCGCGCCGAGCAACGTGACCGCCGCCTCCACCTCGGCGACGGCGGGCGCCGGAGCTGCCGGGCAGAAGCGCGGCTGGGGCGCGGTAGCTGCAGCAGGTTCCGCGAGCTGCACGTCCAGCGGCAGCGACACCATCACCGGGCCGGGCCGGCCCGACAGGGCGGTGCGCACCGCGCGCTGCAGCAGCTCGGGGATGCGGTCGGCCTGGTGAATCTCGACCGACCACTTGGTCACCGGCTCGAAGAAGCGGACCAGGTCCATCTCCTCGAAGGCGTCACGGTGGTACAGCTCGTCGGCGACCTGCCCGAGCAGCGCCAGCACCGGCACCGACTCGGCATGCGCGTTGTGCACCCCGATGGTGAGGTTCGCGGCGCCCGGCCCCCGGGACGCCATGCAGACGCCGACCTGGCCGGTGGCCCGCGCGTAGCCGTCGGCCATGAAGGCTGCCACCTGCTCGTGCCGCACGGAAAGGTATCGGATCTGGTCCTGGCGGCTGAGCGCGTCGATCAGGTGCATGATCGTGGTGCCGGGCAGGCCGAAGACGTACTCGACGCCCTCGCGCCGCAGCACTTGGATGGTCAGCTCCGCGCCATTCACCGAACCGTATCGTATACGGGATCGTTCACGCGGCGTCAGCCGTTGTCGCCGCCGTCACCGCTGTCGCTGCTGTTGCCGCTGTCGGCGGTGGTCCCGAGGGAGGCCGCGAGCTGCTGCACGGCCGCCTGGATCTGGTCGGCCCGCTGCTGGGTGGTGATGCCGCCTTCCTGCAGGCGCTCCCCCACCTTGCTGGCGAGCTGGTCGAGCTGCTTTTGGACCTGCTTTTGGACCTCGCCGTCCTGGTTCTGTCCCTGTCCCTGCTGCAGGCGGCGTTGCAGCTCGGCGAGGACGTTGCCGAGGTCGGTGGCGACGTCCGGGCGCACCTCGCCCGCGGCCACCCCGGCGGCGACCGCCTGCCACACCTGCGCGACCGCACCCGTGAGGTCGCCGGGCGCCGCCACCTGCGAGGATGCGGTGGTCGAGGTCGCCGCCACGTTGGTCACCGGTGGCGTGGAACGCGCGGCGACGGCTGGCCGGCCATTGCCACGCTGCCAGGCGGCCGCCACGCCCACAACCACGATCAGCACGAGCAGCCCGGCGGCCATCGCCATACCGAGCCGGCGCTCAACCCTCGGCCGCCGACGCTCTCGCGGCCATTCCAGCACGGTGGTCGCCGAGTCCGGGCCGCCGCCGTCCCCGTTCACGCCGCCTCCCCCCAGGAACAGCTCCGGCAGCGGGAGCCGCGCGGTGTGGGACGGGTCCGCCGCCCCCTCGCCATCGACCGTCGTTCCGGCCGTCCCAACCGCAACCGGGGCCGGGATCGGATCCGGGACCGGCGGCAGGCTCGCACTGGCGGGCATGGACGCGGGCGCGAGGGCCCACAGCGCCTCCGTCAGAGCCGCCGCCGAGGGCCGCCGCGCCGGGTCCTTGGCGAGGGCGGCCTCGCAGGCGGCAGCGAGCGGGCGCGGCACCCCGGCGACCTCGGTCAGCGGCGGCGGCATCTGGGTGGTATGCGCGCTGATCAGCGCCAGCGGGTTGTCGGCCTGGAACGGCGGCCGCCCGGCCAGCGCCTCGTACAGCACCACCCCAAGCGCATACACGTCCACGGCAGGCCCCGCCTCCTGCCCGCTGGCCCGCTCCGGCGCCATATAGGCGGGCGTGCCAACCAGCAGGTCCGGCGATGACTTGGTGGGGTCCCAGCCAGTGGCGGCGATGCCGAAGTCAAGCACCTTCACCCCGCCGCCTCGCGTCAAGAAGACGTTCCCCGGCTTGACGTCCCGGTGCACCACCCCGGCCAGATGCGCGGCTGCCAGCGCGGCCGCCACCTGCGCGCCGACCGTGGCGACCACCGCCTGCGGCAGGGCGCCCTCACGACGCAGCCGCGCAGCCAGGGTCTCCCCCGACAGCAGCTCCATGACGATGAACACCGCCCCGGAGCCGGCGTCCTCGCCGTAGTCATACACACTGGCGACGTTCGGATGCGCCAGCCGCGCCGCCGCCCGCGCCTCCCGCCGCAGCCGCGCCTTCAGCGGCTGATCGTCCCGCAACGCCGGGTCCAGCACCTTGACCGCCACCGGCCGGTCGAGCACCAGGTCGCTGGCCTGCCACACCGCCCCCATCCCCCCAGCACCGACACGCGCGACCAGGCGGTAGCGCCCGCCCAGCAGCGCTCCCGCCCCAATCGCGGTGGTCCCGTCCGTCTGCCCGCTCCTCACCGATCCAGGAAGAACATCAGGTTCATGCGTGATCGTACCCGGGAACGGCTCACATCAAGACGCCGGCGGCGTCACGGGCTGGCGCGGCGTTCCCAGCCGGGCCGGAAGAGGCGGAGCCAGGCGCCGCTGGCGGGGTGTTCGGCGCAGGCGGCGTGGTTCAGGTGGAGGCCGAGGCCGGGACGGTCGGGCAGGGGGAAGCAGCCGTCGGCGGGGTCGACGGTGGGGGCGTGGTCGACCAGGTCGCGGACCCATGGGTCGGCGAAATCGTTGAAGTGCTCGAGGACCTTGTAGTTGGGAGTGCAGACGGCGAAATGGAGGTTGGCGGCGGTGCCGACCGGGCCGCAGACGTTGTGGGGGGCGAGCAGCAGGTGGTAGGCGTCGGCCCAGCCGGCCAGGCGTTTCATGGCCAGGAAGCCGCCGATGTGGGTGAGGTCGGCCTGGATCACGTCGACCAGGCCGCCGGCGATCAGCTCGTGGAACTCGGCGACGGTGTGGACCCGCTCGCCGGTGGCGATCGGCAGGCGGGTGGCGGCGCGGACGGTGCGCAGCGCCGTGGGGTTGTAGGGCGGCACCGGCTCCTCGATCCACTCGGGATCGAATGGTTCCAGCAGCGCGGCGACGTGGCAGGCGGTGGCGGGGGTGAAGCGGCCGTGCATCTCGATCATGAGCTGCACGTCGGGGCCGACCGCCTCGCGCACCGTTGCCACGATCGCGGCCGAGCGGCGCCGCTCGGGGGCGTCCAGCTCGCTGCTGGCGGCGCCGAACGGGTCGAGCTTGAGGCCCCGGTAGCCCCGCTCGACGGCAGCGCGCGCCAGGTAGGCGATGGCGGCTGGCTCCCGCTCGGCCTGGTACCAGCCGTTGGCGTAGGCGGGAACGCGGTCGTGGAAGCGCCCGCCGAGCAGCTTCCACACTGGCACGCCGAGTGCCTGGCCGTTCAGGTCCCAGCAGGCGACCTCGAAGGCGGCGAGGGCGGACTGCGACACCTCTCCGGCGCGGCCGTACTCGGCCCACTGCACGTTCCAGGCGAGCCGCTCCACGTCGAACGGGTCGCTGCCGATCACGTATCTGGCCGACAGCTCCCGCACGCAGGCGAGCAGCGTCTCGGTCTTGTTGACCATGCGGACCTCGCCCAGCCCGACCAGCCCGGCGTCGGTCTCCAGCTCCACGAAAGTCAGCTCCCGCCAGGGCGTGCCGACCACGGTGGTTCGCACGTCGGTGATCTTCACGACAGCGGCCCCTGGCCGTCGCCGTTGGGCTGGATCAGGACCTTGACGGCGCCGCTCTCCCGCGACGCCAGGGTGGCGAGCGCGGTGGGCAGCTCCTCCAGCCCGTAGCGGTGCGTGATCAGCGGGGACGGGTCGAATACTCCCTGCCCGTACAGCTCCACCGCCCACTGCCAGGCGCTCCGGGAGGCGGCGAAGATCCCGAAGATCCGCAGGTGGTTGAGGGCGATGACGTCGGGGTCAATGGTGGCGCGCCCGGCGCCGGAGATGCCGAGCAGGACCGCCGTGCCACCCCGGCGCAGCAGCCCGAGCGCGGCGGCGGGGCCTTCCGGCGAGGTGGTGGTGTCCACCACGGTGTCGTAGCGTCCCTGCTGGGCGGCGAGCGCGTCCGCGTCGTGGGCGTCGACCACCAGCGTGGCGCCCAGCTCGCGGCCCCGGGCACCCCGCGCCGGCCGGCGTGACACCAGCAGCAGCGCAGCCGGGGCGCTGATCCGCAGCAGCAGCAGGGCGAGCAGGCCGAGCGGCCCGTCCCCGACCACCGCGACCCGCGCGCCGGGCCTCGGTACGCCGCCCTCCAGCAGCCCGTTGGCGACGCAGGCGGCCGGCTCGATCAGGGCGGCGGGCGCGACCGGCCGGTCTTTTGGCAGGCGGTGGATCAGCCCGGCGGGCACCACCAGCGACTCGGCGAGCGCGCCCGGAAGGGTGAAGCCGGTCTCGGCGTAGGGCTGCACGCAGAGGTTGGTGCGGCCTTCGGCGCAGCGGGCGCAGACCCCGCAGGAGCGCAGCCCCTCCGCCACCACCGGGTCGCCGGGCGCGAGATCGGTCACGCCAGGGCCGGTCTCGGCGACCCGCCCGGCCCACTCGTGCCCGGGGACGACCGGATATCGGATATAGGCTGGAGGGCGCCGCCCGTCGAGCAACTCCAGGTCGGAGCCGCAGATCCCGGTGGCGACCACCTGGACCAGCACCTCACCCGGCCCGGGGGTGGCCGGCTCGACCTCTTCCACCGCGGACACGCCAGGTTCGCGGACGACGAACGCTCGCATCGCGCTCCCTCTACGATTTCTGATTCGATCAGTTCACGCCTGGGCCTGGGATTGGGAGGGAGATCGCTCCTCTGCCATCCGCCGCGTCCGGGCAGCACGGTACTCGGCGACCACCAGGTCGGTCAGCTCCTGGACCGAGGTCTCGGCGGTCGGCTTGTCATAGGTGATGGTGCCGTGCTGCAGCAGGTTGACCCGGTCGCAGACCTCCAGGATCTGGCCGTAGTTGTGGGCGATGATCATGATCGAGACGTCGCCCCGCTTCTTCAGGTCCCGCACCAGGTCGAGGATCAGTGCCCCCTCCTTGGCACCCATTGCCGCCAGCGGCTCGTCCAGCAGCAGCACCTTCGCCTCGGAGTAGACCGAGCGGGCCACCGCGATCGCCTGCCGCTGCCCGCCGGAGAGCTTGGCGACCTCCACATCGACCGAGGCGATCTCCACTCCCATGTCCTCCAGGTGCTCGCGGGCGAGCTTGCGCATGGCGCGGTTGTTGAGCAGCGGCCAGCGCACCCGCTCGCGGTTGAGGAACATGTTGTGGTAGACGCTCAGCTCGTTGACCAGCGCGAGGTCCTGGTAGACGGTGTCGATGCCGAGGGAGCGGGCGTGGTCGACCGAACGGAGCGTGACCTCCTCGCCGTCGAGGAAGAGCTGGCCGGTGTCGGGCTGGTGGAAGCCGCAGATGATCTTCATCAGCGTCGACTTGCCGGCGCCGTTGTCGCCGATCAGGCCGAGCACCTCGCCCTTGACCAGGTGCATGCTCACGTCGCGCAGCGCCACCAGGGCGCCGAACCGCTTGGCGACGTGCTCGACCCGCAGCGCGTTCTCGGCCATCAGACTCGACCTGCCCTTCGTAGCCTCGCCAAATAGACGTTCAAGGTCATCACGGCCAGGATCGCGATGCCGAGGATCAGGCTGAAGGCGAAGGCGTTGATCCCGATCAGGTTGAAGCCGTCGTGCAGGATCCCGAGCACCAGCGCGCCGACGAAGGCGCCGAGGATCGTGCCCGACCCGCCCGCCAGGGCGGTGCCGCCGATCACGCACGCGGCCACGGCGAAGAACATGACCTCGGTCCCGCCGGCCAGCGGGTCGATCGACCCGACCCGGAAGGCCTCCAGCATCCCGGTGAAGGCGCCGAGCATGCTGGTGAGCATGAAGTTGCCGATCTTGATCCGGCCGACCTGGACGCCGGCCTCGCTGGCGCCGAGCAGGTTGCCACCGACCGCGATGGTGTGCAGCCCCCAGCGGGTGTTGGTCAGCACGATCTGGAACCCCGCCACGATCAGCAGCGCCCAGATGATCTCCGACCAGCTCGCCCCGCCCAGCCAGCGGCCCACCCCCGCCGCCTTGGCCGGGATCAGGGCCGGGAACGCATGGGAGACAATCAGGGTGATGCCGTTGAGCGCGAACAGCGTGCCCAGCGTCGCCACGAACGACGGCACGTGCAGCACCACCGTGACCAGCCCGTTGATCAGGCCGATCCCGGCGGCGATCAGCAGCACCAGCAGGATCGCCGGGATCACCGGGACGTGGTAGTAGTCGATCGCGAAGTGCATCAGGAACGGCGCCAGTGCGTAGACGTTGCCGACCGACAGGTCGATCTCGCCGCTGACCAGCAGCAGCACCTCGCCGGCCGCGATGATGGCCCAGGGGGCGACGTACTGGGACACCGTGACCAGGTTGCCGCGTGACAGGAAGACCGGCTTGGCGACCCAGAAGTAGGCGCCCAGGGCGAGCGCCACGACCGCGATGCTCGCCTCGCGGCGGCGCACGAACTCGTCGGTCGCGCGCCGCAGCAGGCTCCGGCGCGCGACCGGGAGGGTTGCCTCAGCCTGTGCCATGGCTCACCAGGTCACGGGTGGGCGATGGCGCCGGTGCGGTTCATGACCTGCTGCTTGGTGGTCGACCCCTCGAAACGCGACTGGGTGGTGAGGTAGGGGTCGACGTTTTCCTTGGTCACGAACAGCAGGCCGGTGTTGGTCTCCGGCGGCGACACCAGCCCGCCTGAGAGCTTGTAGAGGAACAGGGCCAGCACCGGCAGGAAGCCCTGCAGGTAGGGCTGCTGGTCGATGGTGAAGTCCAGGTTCCCCTGCTTGATCGCCTGCAGGGTGACCGGGACCAGGTCGAAGCCACCGGCGGCCACGCCCTTGGACTTGAGGTTGTGCTTGGCGACGAGCTGCCCGATGTTCTGGGTGGAGCCGGCGTCGACCGCGAAGATCCCCTTGAGGTTGGGGTGGCCGGTGATGTAGGCGTCGATGGTGGTGTTCTCCTGCGGGAGCTTGGCCCCGCTGGCGACCTCAGCGAACTTGATCGACTTGCCAGAGGTGGTGATCGCCTGCTTGGCGCCGTCGATGCGCGGCTGGATGTTGAGCGTGCCGGGGGTGGCGATGAAGCCGACCACGTCGCCGCCGGAGACCAGCGATGCGATCCGCTCGCCCAGCTTGACGCCGGAGGTGAACAGGTCCTGGCCGATGTAGGCGAGCCGGTTGGTGCCCGGGTTGTTGACCGCGCCGTCGGCGTTGTAGGAGACCGCCGGGATGCCGGCGTCCAGCGCCTTGTCGACCGGGTCCTTGAACGCCTTGGTGTCGATCACGGCGACCGCGATCCCGTCCGCCTTGGAGGAGACCGCCGCGTTGGTGGCGTTCACCATGTCGGCCACCACCGAGTTGTCCGACCCGGTCCACTGGTATTTGCAGCCGAGCAGCGCGCAGGCGTCGGCGGCGCCGTACTGGGTGGGGACGAAGAACGGGTTGGTAGTGACGTGGTTGACGAACACGAAGTTCCACTTGGGCGTGGTCGCGAACTGGCCGACGCCTGACGCGGCCGCGCTGGTGGTGGACTTCTTCGACGAGCAGGCGGCGAGCAGCGCCGCCGCCGCGGCCGAGGCGCTGGTCAACCCGACGCCGCTCAGCAGCCGCCGCCGGGTGACCGGGTTGAGCTCCAGCGTGTCGACGGCTTCCTCGACCTTAGGATCGATCGCTTCCATCGCAGACCTCCCACCATTGGAGTCTGATCTCTTGAGTTTCGCGGACCAAACGGTTGTTGCCAAGAGGAGAGGGCCGCCGCCCCGGCCCCTCGGCGGGGCGGCGGCCATAGGGACAGTCAGTCAGTGGAGAACTGGTACACCGTGGTGGTGCGGTAGGTCTGGCCTGGCCGCAGCACCGTCGACGGGAAGTTGGGGTGGTTGGGCGAGTCGGGGAAGTGCTGGGTCTCCAGCGCGAACCCGTCGCTCTGGCGGTATTCGTGGCCGCTGGTGCCGTACAGGGTCCCGTCCAGGAAGTTCCCGGAGTAGAACTGCATCCCGGGCTGGTCGGTGAACAGCTCCAGCACCCGACCGCTGGCCGGGTCGGTCACCCGGGCCGCCAGCTCCAGCGAGGTGGTGTCGCCGGCAGGGCGGTTCAGCACGAAGTTGTGGTCGTAGCCGCGCCCGAACACGAGCTGCTCGAAGTTGCCGCGGATCCGCGCCCCGATCGGGGTCGGCGTGGAGAAGTCCAGCGGCGTGCCGGCCAGCGGCGCCAGCTCGCCGGTCGGGATCAGGGTCGAGTCGACCGGCGTGTAGCGGCTGGCGTTGATGAGCATCTTCTCGCCGTAGATGTCGCCGGTGCCCTCGCCGGAGAGGTTGAAGTAGGAGTGGTTGGTGAGGTTGACGATGGTCGGCGCGTCGGTGGTGGCGTGATAGTCGATGTGGATCTGGTTGCGGTTGGTGAGCGTGTAGGTCACCTGCGCCTTGAGCGTGCCCGGGTAGCCCTGCTGGCCGTCGGGGCTGGTCAGGCTGAGCTGCAGGCCGACGGTGTCCTTGCCGTGCTCTGCCTCGGCTTTCCACACCTTGGTGTCGAAGCCCTTAAAGCCGCCGTGCAGGCTGTTGGGCGGGTTGTTGATCGGCAGGTGGTAGGTCTTGCCGTCGAGGGTGAAGGTGCCCTTGGCGATGCGGTTGGCGTAGCGGCCGATGATGGCGCCGAAGTACGGCCCGGGGTTGTTGTGGGCGATGTAGTCGTCCAGCGTGGCGAAGCCGAGCGCGACGTCGGTGAAGTGACCGTGGCGGTCGGGCACCGATATCGACTGGATGATGCCGCCGTAGGTGAGGATCCGCACCTGCATGCCGTGACTGTTGGTCAGGGTGTAGCGGTCGACGGCCTGGCCGTTCGGGGTCTTGCCGAACGGCTCCTTGGTGATGCTGGGGTCGGGGTGGACGGTCGACGCTGACGAGGTGGCGAAGCCGAAGATCGCGAGGATCACGGCCATCAGCAGGGCCGCCGTGCCACGGCGCGCGGCGCCTTGCGTGGCGATGGCAGTCTTCCATCCGGTGCGGAGTCGGTACATGGACCCTCCTTTGTCGTCCATCCGAACTACCGAAACAGGACGTGCTGTGGACCGGTCAGGTGGAGCGCTCTACCTCTGGTACCTCTCCCTCCAGGTGTTCTTCCAGGGCGGCCGCGGTGGCCGTCAGGTGCTCGAGCATCCGGCGCCGCGCGGCGGCGGGGTCCTGGCGGCGCACCGCGGCCAGGATCCGCTCGTGCGCCCGGAGCGCCAGCAACCGCGCGTCCGGCCAGTTCGAGGTCTGCCGGCGGCCCTCGTAGACGAGGCTCTGGATGGGCCCGAACAGGGCAGCCACCACGTCGTTGGCGGCGGCGTCCATGAGCACCTGGTGGAAGGCGATGTCGGCGGCCACGAAGCGGTCGGTGTCGGCGTCGGCGTGGGCGAGCCGCTGCTGCCCGAGCGCCTCGGTCATGGCGTTGAGGTGGGCCGCGCCGCGCCGCACCGCAGCCAGCTCGGCTACGCCGACCTCGACCAGCCGCCGTGCCTCCAGCAGCTTCAGTCCGACCGCGTCGGCGGCGCCGGGCCCAGCCGCACGGGCGCTGAGGACCATCGGGTCCAGTGGGTTCCAGCTCGACGGCGGGTTGACGAAGGTGCCCCTGCCCTGCTCCACGCGGACCACGCCCATGGCCTGGAGCACCTTCATCGCCTCCCGGAGCGTCAGGCGGCTGACGCCGGTCATCTCGACGAGCTCCGGCTCCGGCGGCAGCTGCGACCCCGGTGCGTAGGCGCCCCCGACGATCGCGGCGAGGAACTCGTGGGCGACCTGCGCGGGGAGCGACTGCCGCCGGATCCGGAACGGCAGCGGAGGCTTGATCATCAGATGTTCAGAGTGGAACGGGTGACAGACCCTGTCAAGAGTGGTATTCGTGCTCATCGCGCACCCAGCAGGTGGTCGATGACGAGCTGGTCGAGCCGCTCGTAGCCGCTCCCCCGCCGGGCCCTCGCCTCCGGGTCGAAGGAGGCGCCGTCGGCGCGCAATTCCGCCAGCGTCTCCCCCGCCCGCAGCGTCGGGATGGCGAGGTCGGGGATCCCGGCGGCGGCGACGGCCTCGGCGACCTCCGGGTCAGCGCGGAAGGCGGCGGCGCGCTCCCGCAGTATCAGATACGTTCGCATGCAGCCACGCGCGAACTCCCAGACCCCAGCCGGGTCCTCGGTGCGGTAGGCGCGCGCGTCGAAGTGGCGGGGGCCGTCGTAGCCCGCGCGCTCCAGCAGGTCGACCAGGAAGAAGGCGCCCTTCTGGTCCTCGGAACCGAAGCGCAGGTCCTGGTCGAAGCGCGGCCCCCGCTGCGCGTTCAGGTCGATGTGGAACAGCTTGCCGGACCACAGCGCCTGCGCCACGCCGTGGTGGAAGTTGAGGCCCGCCATGGTCTCGTGCCCGACCTCCGGGTTGAGGCCGACCAGCTCCGGGTGCTCCAGGCGGTCGATGAACGCCAGCGCGTGGCCGACGGTGGCGAGGAAGATGTCGCCTCGCGGCTCGTTGGGCTTCGGCTCCAGCGCGAATCTGATCTGATATCCCCGCTCCCGGACGTACTCGCAGAGCAGGTCGATGGCCTCCTTGTAGCGGTCGAGGGCGGCGCGCACGTCCTTCGTGTCGGACTCGCAGCCCTCCCGGCCGCCCCAGCAGACGTAGACCTGCGCGCCCAGCTCGGCGGCCACGTCGATGTTGGCGAGGACTTTTCGTATCGCATACCGCCGCACCGCCGGGTCGTTGGCGGTGAAGGCCCCCTCCCGGAACACCGGATGGCGGAACAGGTTGGTGGTCGCCATCGGCACCACCATCCCGCTCTGGTCCAGGGCCGCCCGGAACCGCTTCAGCGCCGCGGCCCGCTCGGCGACACTCCCATCCGACCCCGGCGGCAACAGGTCGTCGTCGTGGAAGGTCACCCCGTAGGCACCCAGGTCCGACAGCCGCCGCACGATCTCGACCGGGTCGAGCCAGGGCCGCACCGGGTCGCCGAACGGGTCGTGGCCCGGATGCCCGACCGTCCACAGCCCGAAGCTGAACTTGTCCGCGCGGGTCGGCTCATAAGTCATGGGTGTACCTCCGTCCAGACGGAACCAGCGGCCGCGCTGCGCAGGACCGCGTCGAGGACCTGCTGGACCTGGAGGCCGTCGGCGAACGACGGCACCGGGTCGCGGCCGGCGGCGATCGCCTCCAGCAGATCTCGTATCTCATGCGTGAAGGTGTGCTCGTAGCCGATGGTGTGGCCGTCGGGCCACCAGGCCCCGGCGTAGGGGTGCTCGGCCCTGGTCACCTGGATGCGGCGGAAGCCGCTGGTGGCTGGCTCGCCGGTGGCGTAGTAGTGCAGCTCGTTGAGGCGGCCGAGGTCCCAGGCGAGGCTGCCGTACTCGCCGTTGACCTCCACACGCAGGCCCTCGTGGTGGCCGGTGGCGACCCGGGTCGCCTCGAAGCTGCCGGTCGCGCCGCCCGTGAACCGAGCGATGAACAGGGCGGCGTCGTCGACGGTGACCGGCCCGCGCGGCCCGCCCTCCCCGGCGCTGGGGGGTTCGGGGGGCACGGTCCCGCGGCCGGAAGGACCGCCAGCCGATCCCATGGTGGCCGCGGGGCCCCCCGATGGGAGCCTCCGCTCCCTCGTGAAGGTCTCGGTCAGCGCGGCGACGCCTGTGATGTGATCGCCGATCAGATATTGCGTGAGGTCGACGACGTGGGCGCCGAGGTCGCCGAGGGCGCCCGACCCCGCCTCCTCGGCGCGGAAGCGCCACGCCAGCGGCGTCTCCGGGTCGGCGGCGTGCGCTGCCAGGTAGACCCCGCGGGCCTGGCGGATGGCACCGAGGCGCCCGGCGGCGATCAGCTCGCGCGCGAACGCGACCGCCGGGACCCGGCGGAAGTTGAAGCCGACCATCGCCCGCACCCCCTGGCTGGCGGCGCGCTCGGCGGCCTCGGCCATGACCCGGGCCTCCGCCACCGTGTTGGCGAGCGGCTTCTCACAGAGCACGTGCTTGCCAGCCTCCAAGGCGGCGACCGAGATCTCGGCGTGGCTCGACCCGGGGGTGCAGACGTCGACCAGTTGCACGTCGTCGCGTGCCACCAGTCGCTTCCAGTCGGTCTCGTAGGCGGCCCAGCCGAGCCGCTGCGCGGCCCGCGCGACCTTGCCCTGGTCGCGGCCGCAGATCACCGCCATGCGCGGGTTGAGCGGCAGGTCGAAGAAATGCCCGGCGGTCCGCCACGCCTGCGAATGGGCCCTGCCCATGAAGGCGTAGCCCACCATCCCCACGCCGAGCGAACTGGTGCTCACGGCAGCCCCCGGATCGACATTCCAGGATGATTTGTCAGTTCACCATACGAACTAAAGCGCGCGCCACAGAACATGTCAATGGTGTATCTGGCGCTCAGGGCTGGCGAGGCTCCATAGTATGTTGAGTGCCTGAACGAACTAGCCTCGGAGGTGCCCCCGCATGGCCACCGTCGCCGGCATCGACTGCTCGACCCAGTCCACCAAGGTCCTGGTCTGCGACGCCGACAGCGGCGAGGTGGTCGCCGAGCGCTCGGCCCAGCACCCCGACGGCACCGAGATCGACCCAGCCGCCTGGTGGGGCGCGTTCGAGGCCGCCTCCACCGGCCTGCTCGACGGCGTCCGCGCGGTCGCGGTCGGCGGCCAGCAGCACGGCCTGGTCGCCCTCGACCAGACCGGCGCGGTGGTGCGCCCGGCCCTGCTCTGGAACGACGTCCGTTCCGCAGGCGCCGCTGAGGAACTCATCGACGAGCTGGGAGGGCCAGCCGCCTGGGCCAGCGCGGTGGGGCTGGTGCCGGTGGCCAGCTTCACCATCACCAAGCTGCGCTGGCTTTCCACCCACGAACCCGGCCACGCCGCCCGCGTCGCCGCCGTGCTGCTCCCCCACGACTGGCTCACCTGGCGGCTGGCTGGAGGGGGCACGCCAACGACCGACCGGGGCGACGCCTCCGGCACCGGCTACTGGTCCCCGCGCACCGGCGCCTACCGCACCGACCTGCTGGAATTGGCGTTCGGCCGGGTGCCCTCGCTCCCGCAGGTGCTGGGACCGAGCGAGGCGGCCGGCGAGACCGCGACCGGCGCGGTGGTCGGCGCCGGGACCGGGGACAACATGGCCGCCGCCCTCGGGCTTGGCGCCGGGCCCGGGGACGTGGTGGTATCGGTCGGCACCAGCGGGACGGTGTTCGCGGTCCACGAGGCCCCCACCGAGGACCCGAGCGGCACCGTCGCCGGGTTCGCCGACGCCACCGGGCGCTTCCTGCCGCTGGTCTGCACCCTGAACGCGGCCCGGGTGCTCAGTGGGGCCGCCGCCATGCTCGGCGTGGACCTGGCCACCCTGGACCGGTTCGCCCTGGCCGCCCCGCCCGGCAGCGGCGGGCTGGTGCTGCTCCCCTACCTCGACGGCGAGCGCACCCCGAACCTCCCCACCGCCAGCGGCCTGCTCGCCGGGCTGCGCCTGGCCAACATGACTCCCGAGAACCTCGCCCGCGCCGCCGTCGAGGGCGTCCTGTGCGGCCTCGCCGACGGCCTCGACGCCCTGCGCGCCCACGGCGTGCCGGTGCGGCGGGTGCTGCTGATCGGCGGGGGGAGCCGCTCGGCGGCCGTGCGGGCGCTCGCTCCGGCGATCCTCGACGCCCCGGTGGAGGTGCCGAGACCCGCCGAGTACGTCGCCCGCGGCGCCGCCCGCCAGGCCGCCTGGGCGCTCAGCGGCGCCCCCGAACCACCCCCCTGGCCACTCGCCCGCACCCCCGGGAACGAGGGAGAGTCCCAGCTGGAGGGCGCGGCGCCCGGCGAGGGTACCGAGGTCCGCGCCCGCTACGCCGAAGCGCGCGAGGGCGCCACCGCCGGGCTGTGGGGCGGGTGAGGCGGTGACGCCGCAACCGGCGCCCGCGCGGCAGCGCGCGATGCGGGAGCACAACCTCGCGCTGGTCCTGCAGCAGATCGCCAGCGACGGCCCGGCCTCGCGCGCCCAGCTCGCCGCGGTCACCGGGCTGACCAAGGCGACCGTATCAAGTTTGGTCGACGATCTGGTGGCGGGCCGCCTGGTGGTCGAGCTGGGCCCCGAGGCGCGCGGCGCGGTGGGCAGGCCCGGCAGCGCGCTCGCCCTCAACCGGAGGGGCCTGGCCGGGCTCGGCCTGGAGATCGGCGTCGACTACCTGGCGGTCTGCGTCACCGACCTCGCCGGGGAGGTCCGCTACCGGCGCACCCGGGCGGGCGACAACCGGCGCCAGTCGCCCGGCCGGGTGCTCGCCCGCGCCGCCCGCATGGCCCGCGCCGCCCTGAGCGCCGCCGAAGCCGAAGGGCTGGCCGCCGCCGGCCTCGCCGTCGCCGTGCCCGGCCTGGTCGAGACCGAGCAGGGCCTGCTGCGCACCGCCCCCAACCTCGGCTGGCGCGACGTGCCGCTGGCCGAGTTCTTCACCGGCCGCTTCCACCTCGCTGTCAGCGTGGACAACGAGGCGAACCTCGCCGCCCTCGGCGAGCTGTGGTTCGGCGGCCACGACAGCGACGGCGGCTTGACCGGCGGCCCCCAAGGCGGCCTTAGCGACTTCGTCCATGTCTCCGGCGAGATCGGCGTCGGCGGCGGCATCGTCATCGGCCGCGAGCTGTTCCGCGGGGTCCGCGGCTTCGCCGGCGAGATCGGCCACATCACCGTCCAGCCCGACGGCCCCCCCTGCCGCTGCGGCGGCCGCGGCTGCCTGGAGCAACTCGCCGGCCAGGAGGCGATCCTGCGCGCCGCCGGCCTCACCGGCGCGGCGGGTACCTCCATGGGCGACCCCGGCGGCTCCGTCGCCGACCTGGTCGCCCGCGCCCGCGCCGGCGAACCCCGCACCCTCCAGGCCATCGACACCGCCGCCCACGCCCTCGGCATCGCCATCGCCGCCACCGCCAACCT